>Ga0181473_100495_pt1 | contig 9920 bp, 8 predicted proteins | sample In2P11_FD_119089 | JGI IMG/M metagenome (GOLD analysis project Ga0181473, IMG submission 119089) | Clean room microbial communities from NASA Spacecraft Assembly Facility at Jet Propulsion Laboratory, Pasadena, California, USA -... ... | reverse complement strand
GGTATCTCGTGGAATTGGATGTAAAAGGAAAGGTAGGAAGGCTTTCTCTTATATAAAAACCCATGTAAAGTACCATCACGATCTAACTATAGCCCCATGAATTCTTTCAGGTCATTTTCAATTCAAAAGTTTTAGGTCAATAGGTAGAATTACAAATGCATGTGGTCTAGCTCTATTGAATGATCTCCACTCCATATCTTTAAAATACCTATGGATAATAGTGGGTAACTTGCACATCATTAAATTGATGGAAGAAGAAAAGGTGGCTTGCAATAACTAGAGTTTGATGTGTAGCTCTTCCTTGACCTCATACAATTCTTACATGCCACATATGCAGATACTATACATGGGATATTTACTTGGAATAATGGGGAATGGAGTGGAATACATCCATCATGAGAGCCACCTTACTTGAATTGGCTAGCATCTCGCTCACTTCTTTTGCCATTTTTTTTTCTTCCGTGTGGTGCCTTGAGGGTTCTTGGAAGTTATGAGTTTGGATGCCATACCCTAACTAACCTTATATTTGAGAGCTCATCCATTTATGATTACAAAGTTTCAAGTAGGGTTGATGAAACATGTACACTATTTGTTTAGGATTTTTTACAAATCTTTTCCTTTTAGCTCTTCTACCATGCTTGCCAAGGTTGCTTCTTCCACATACATTTATTTCGCATCATCCTAGGTATCTCGTGGAATTGTTTTTTTGCTTATGGTTTGTCTTCTCATGGCCCTTCTTGGCTTGTTTCTGGTGCCTTTCTTTTGATAGAGCTTTAATCTATATTTGGATCCACAAAGTTTATTTCTTATGATGGGTTATCCACATCTACACCATTTTTTCCATTATTGTTTGTAAATTTTTCCTTTTACCTCTTCTATCATACTTCTCACAATTACTTACTCTACATCCATTTATTTTGCATCATCCTCCATATCTCTTGGAATTGTTTCTTTATTTTTGGGTTATCTGTTCATGGCTCTTCTTCGCTAGATTTTGGTGCTCGCCTTTCTTTGATAGAGATTCAATATGTATTTGGATCCATAGAGTTCACTTATTTTATTTATTTATATGAAATTTTCATGTCCTCATCTAAGATAGTTTATTTTCTCTTTTATTTATCAACTTCAATTGCATGAAGTGAAAGAGATATTGGGAGAAAAAGTCAAAGGAACTTGGAAAATTGAAAGCGGTTGCTGAAGAATTAATGGAATGAAAAACTAACATGAATGTGGGTAAATAAAATGGTGGAGTTAATCCAAGACCATCAAACAATGTAAGAAATACATGTGTAGACTATTTAATTTTTTATATATGTTTGATGTATGTTTGACAATAAGTTTGAGTTTGACCTTTGTTTTCTCCTCTTAATCTGTCTGATAGCCAGACATATGCTGAGAGTATTTGTGTAATTATGTTTAGAAGAAATCCAATACTAAAGAACAAGGTGGTATTATCACCAAATGCAAAAGGGAGATCCAATTGTAAGATGACTTTGGTTAGCTTTATATTGGCGGAGCAAAAAATGGGGTCAAATGAGGATGAACTTAGATATGGATAGCTTGAAGATTGTGCCATTCGTGTAGTTGAGGATTAGTTGTGTCAGTTTAAAATAAACTTAGAGAAACTTGGAGATGAACCTTACTTTATTCCTGTGAATTTAGATGCACTTGTGGACATTAGAAGAACATATTGTTTCCCTTTGAAAGAAAATATGTAGAAGATATTTGGGAAAAATGTGACCATCCATAAAATGTGGATCAAATTTAGAGACTTTGCGGCTCTTTTCCTTGAACCCTACTAGTTCTTGGAGATTGTACTTAGAGGGGTTAGTAGACAAAAACCTAATCTAATCAAGAATATTCGTGTTGGAGCACCTATTGATTTGGAATAAATGCTTAGGGGTTCTAAGATCTGAGGGGTTTAACAGTTTAGGAATCAAGGGTAAAGGAAAAATGGTTAGGGCTTAGGGGTTATGGGGTTGAGTGCCATGGGGTTGAGGTCTATATGGGTTAGAGGTTAATGGCTTAGTTCTTAAGGGCTTAGTGGGAGCCTATGTGTAGCTCTTTGATGGATGAAAGAGGCTACTAGAAGGTAGATTGGAGCTCAGGGATTGGCCAACCTAGAAGAGTAGATTGGATCATACCATGTTCATTAAAGCAGAAGCGAATTGTAGCAGTGATAGGTGGTAGCCCTCTTGGAGACTCTATGTGTTTTCCTTTGATGGACTAAGGGGCAGCTAGAGAAGAGAATGGGAGTGAAGGACTAGTGGGACAAGATATGACAAAGAGTATGCAACATGATTATCATTTTACCTGGTATTCCATAGACTGTTGTATTTTCAGATTGGTTTAATATAATAGAGATTGGGTTGTACATATTTGTACAATATTTTTGTAAAATTTTTTGTATACTTGTGCATGTGTGATTTACTGTTATTTACTTTCCGCAGTGCAAAGCATTTTTTGTTGAGATTATAAGATTATAAGATTCTAAGATTCTATCCTTGACCCAAGATCATGGACATTCAATAGTATTTGCTAGTTAGCTAGGAACACCCTATGCGCATGGATTGAGGGAACTAGATGAAGGGCCTCGCAGGTGTTTCAAGCTTAGGACAATCAAATAAAACTAGATTGGTTTATAGTGAAACAAATTTGTATTGTAAGAGATCCATTGCTCATTCTCTATCAATAAAATTCTCAATCAAGGATAACGATTTCCTAGTTGAGTTGCCTAGAAAAATTGTGTTTTGCGATTATGTGACTATTATTTAATTATGTTCTATTTTGTTGAAATTAGTAGATAAATTGTGTGTCTTGGTGTTACAATTTAGTTTTAGAATTCTTCACTACAAGAGTACAAGGATTTTTTACATGGTATTAAAGCAAGGAACAAAGTAAAGACTAGCATAACTTAATCCATATATCACAAGAAGCAATGCAATCATAAGAGAACTTTTGAAGCAACCATAGCCTCTTGATAAATCCACGTTACCATTGAATTTCCCAAAATTCTTGAAGATCATAATTCCGTAGGAGTGCCCAGTCTTATTAATAACAAACAAAATATGATTGAATTTATAAACTCTTCTCAACCATAACCCTCACTTCTTCTCCACAATTGGATATACAAGTTTAAATTCTTTGAAATTTTAGCAATAAAATCATAGAAATGAGATAAAAAGGATACCTGTCAAACATTCCCATACACCTTCGAGTTCTTGATGGTTGAAATTTTATCCATATGGGGACAACATGTTTTCTACTCCAAATTGCAAGAAAACCCTCCAAATATAAATCAGGAGAAGAATATCTCAATTAAAGCCTGAAAAAGAGCGAACCCAAAAATGCTCAATCACATCCAGCTTTTAATGCATTTCACTAGGGTAAAAAAGCTCAATATACCCTACTATCTTTTCTGGAGCATTGATAAGATGGCCTAACTTGTCCAGAAAAGAGAGTATGAACATCAAATGAGGAGTCTCTTTCATCATTCCCTCATTAAAATCATAGTTTTATCATCTCAAAGAGCTCAACATTGTTGGTCAAACCAATTTCAGAGAAAGGGAGACTTTGGGTTGGGAACAAAACTGTTATGTCAATGACTTGGTTGGGTTCCCAAGTCACAAAAATAGTAAAGCTATCTATGAGGGCATGACAATTAGGGAGTTAAAGGTGTGCCAACGTGTGCTTGGATTCTAGTCAAAGCAGATATCAAATATCGAGTCCATTTAATTGGTTTACAATGAAAAAGTCTAGACCCATAACATTGATTATTGGAAAATCTAATTTCATTATTTCAATTGTTACAAAGTTGGACATGTTTAGACCTAGTGGTTAGAGTTGAAGGCACTTTTCTCTAACAATAAGTAAAGTTTGTGTAATATCGTTCTTTTTCCCAAGGGTTTTCACTATCCTGGTTGTCAGACAGTGGGTCTTGTCAACAATTAATTATGTCCCACCACAGTTTCGAATGGAAGTTGATACTATTAATTATGAGCCCAATCATGTCCACATGAGGCATTCAAAACCTAGTATGAATTTACAGGTGACACTTCATTGTCTTAACAGATCACTCCAACCAAATCATGGGGTGCTTCCAATATGGATGATGTTCCAAGGAAGACATTTGATTTGAGCCTAAGTTGTCCAAGGTTTTTTTTTGTTTTGAGAAAAAATAGCAGTGCAAAAGAGCTCAGCTCTCATTCTAGCTTTGAGGTAGTAACTATCCCTATGTCTCAACCAAACTCCCTTTCATTTAAGCTTTTTAAGCCTCTTTTGGTCTCCCATTGTTCCAAAGCTTTATCTAAGGCAAAAATCTATGTTAGAGTGAAACAATATAAGTTTTCAATGGTCATTGGTAAGGATATCAGGTTCTAGTATATCACAAAATTGTTAGAAACTACTTTGGTAGGAAGATTTTATGGTAAGACAGTGCAAAAGGCATCTCTCACTACATGGGTTTTGGACAATTGGATGTCAGCCCTTGGTTATATGTTAGTTTTCCATGGATTTTTTCACGGTTGGATAGGCTTTCAATTTTGGCTGAGGGTGGACTATAATAAGATGAAGGAGATAGAATGGGATTGGGGCTAATCAAGCCTAGTCCTAGAAACATGGTTGCTAGATTTTGATACTTCTCATAAACATATCTTAGTGAAACAACTTTGGGCTATATTGTCGAGCCCTCCCTTTTTCTTCTAGACAGAGGAGGCCCTTCACACTATTGGCAAGAAGCTTGGTAGATTTATTTCTATGGACCCTAATTAGTATGTTTCAATTAATAGGCATTGGGTTTGGATTCTAGTCAAAGTAGATATCAAAGAGTGTTTATTCAAGGCCATCGAATTAGTTTACAAGGAAAACGTCTAGACCCATAAAATTTACTATTAGAAAATGTCATTTCATTGTTTCAATAATTACATAGTTGGACATGTTCAGGCCCAATGGTTAGAGTTGAAGGCTCCCCTTTTGAGGAAAAAGAGAATTTGGAAGTAAGTTAGAAGAAAGTTTGAACGAAAACCTACAATTTTAAATTATCAAAAATTTCATGTCATGTTGGAACTTATCCTTAAGGTTTAGCGAGAAGTTCAAGTAAACATTATGCCTCCTTCTGCTAAGATTAATTCCCCTTCATATTATTCTTTGGTTTTATCTCTTCATATAAATTCTTTTACTTTGATCGATTTTCTTATTACTCCTCTCCATATTCCCTCTCTTTTCCTTGCCCCTTCTATTCCTAATTGTATCTGCCTCCCTTTGATCTGGAACTGTCAAGCCCCCCTAAAGAGGTTAAAATTGTAGTGAATAAGCCTAAACATTCAAATTTCTCAAGCACTCTCAAGCCTAAGGTTAGAATTATTGAATAATGTTTATCGAAAGGAGGATTAGCTTCAAAGAAACAAATATCAAATGCAACAGGTTGAAAGTCTCACCTTCTTAATGCACAACAAAAATCACGACAACATATGAAAAGGGGAAAGGAAAAGGAAGATAGAATACCTTTCAAAGAGGTTGGGAAAAAATAGCACTTGCAGGAGGAAAGCCTATGATTGCAATAAGTCATTGGGAAAAAGTACTTTCAGATAAAGGGAGACTTTGGGTTATGCACAACACTATTTTTTCAATGACCTGGTTGGGTTCCCATATCGCAAAAAAAGTAAGGCTATTTATAAGGGCATGATAACTACGGATTTCGAAGGTGTGCTAGGGAATGACAAGAAGTTCTAACACATGTGAGATGGTTTCAAGACATGTTAAGCATGCCAAGACATGCTAAGATGTGCCAGGTTCTAGGGTGTGGCACCAACACATGTTATGGAGTGGTAGGGAAACACAAGGGAGCACTAGTTTCAATTGCATGGAAATAAATGAATAAGAGTGTGTGGTATGGAGTGTTAGCAAGTTTCAAGTGTGCTAAGGAGGATAGAACCCACCAAATTTAACCTCATTAACCCAAGGATAACGCAAGGATCCAATGACCCTAATTGAAACCAGATACAAAATCCATTTCAAAATACTCAACCCAGATGATTTCTAAGGAAATACATGTGTCATATACTGAATTCAGCAAAACCCATTCCAAAAAAAAGAAACAACCCAGTTTAATTATAAGGAAAATATAGATTGGAGCTACAAGCTTGTATTTTTATCGACCTGCAGCATAAACCTCTACCTAGTACTTGGTCTTACATGTATCTAAGGCATACTATATGGTAGTGCTGATGAACCCTGCGATGGATCTTGAAGTTGTGTTTGTTAAATATTCAAAATCAACCCCCATTGCATATAAATTCCACCAAATAATATCTTTATATATATATATATATCTACTGTGGGGCAACACAATCAAGTATTAAGAACCCAAAGTGTGAATACAAAAAATTGATGATTGATGATGGAAGTCCAATAATACGAATCTGGGCTTCTCGCAACTGATATTCGAAATCAAAACAAACAATCTCCCTGAGGGATTAGAACAGAGACAAATCGACATGTTTAATTAATCCAATATATGTGACTTTGATGCAAGTGATGACGTCGGCTCTTGTCTTGCCTGACTATCAGTTACGACGAAGTTCACATTACAGTTGTTGTTGATGATTTTGATGGTGTGGTACACAATAGCATTAGATGTTTGGTGTCTCAATTAACCAAGCTAAGAAAACTTCGACTAGATCCCTGTGCTGGACTGGATTGAAGCTAGAGTTTTTTATGAAGCTAATTTTAAAATTGGGCAGGACTGTTTTTTATAACTATATGTAATGGTTCACAACACTATTGAATGAGGCATTATGCACTAGTCGAGTGGACTAGGAATTGGAATTAAACATTTTTATTAGATTTATTTTAGATTTGGATTAATCAAGTATTCAAGAATTTGGATAGATTAAATTTCTTTTTATTTTTAATAAGGAAAAAATTATTGATTTTCATTAATAAAAAGTAGATATATACTTTGGTATTATATTGTTAATGTTTTTACATGCCATATATTAGATTTTAAAATAAAATGGTTAAATTTCTAAGTATCTCATTACTCTACATTATAGTTCTTTTATTTCTGAAAATTGTCTATTGTATCGATTTTCACAAAAAAAGCTTAAGGTTTTTAATGATGACAAATATAACATCTATGATTCAAACATGACAAAAACATATCACGATCTATGAAAATTTTCATGGATGGATGACAAATAAATGAGATGAAGGAAAAAATTTCAAGGGCATCCCTTTATAATTTAAAAATCCCTAAGTTGCAAAAGGATTCCTTTGTTGAAAACTGAGTAGAAAATCCTCCTTGGCACATCTATAGTTGCATCCCTTCTTTGACATGAGAGCTGCCACTTGATTCTACTCTCTATAGACATTATTAGAGGTCGTCTTTAAAAGGTATTCATCAAATATCTTATGCATTGCATCCAAAAATTGAGGGAAGGTGGTCTATATTTTGTTCTCAATAGTACCCAATCTAGGATTATCATGGAATCTCCAAACAGAGGTAACACTTCAATTGCAATATAGATAACACATAGAAGAGCCCCCAAGAGTATGATTAGCTCAACTATATTATTTGACCCTGTGCCACTATACCAATTGAAACATAAGGTGTTGTCTACATTCAAAACCAAATGTGTCCCACTTCCACAAACCCTGTTGGTGGATGCTCCATAAAAAATAAAAAATAAAAATAAAAATAAATAAAGTATGACTATAGCTCCATGAGTCGAAAATGTCTTTTAGGTTGTTCCTCCTTCATTAGCCATATCTCCATAAAATATGCAAAGATATTTAAATAGGCATTTCTAGTATCTGGTTTTGTTTGTTCAAAAATCTTCTCATTCCTGCTTCTCCATATGCCCCACAAAATATAGAGAGGCATGGAATGATATGTCTTGAAACCTTCAAATCATTGAGTGTGACATCGCTAAATGGAAACCATGTTCTAGATTACATGTATTTTAGGCGTTTGAAGAACCCCACTCCATACCGAGATCGCAAAAGGACATGTTAGAAATAGATTTTCCACGTCTTCTAAATCTTCTTTGCATAAAGAGCATCTTCCCAGATCCTCAAAGCCCCTTTTATGGATATTATCCCAAGTAAAAATATTATTTTGGACCACTAGCCACATAAAACATTTTAATTTAAGAGGTATATCCCATATCCACCTGTTATGAAACCAAAAAGCATTATCATTCAAGCCATGTCCATGAGAAATATGTTTATAAATGTCTTTAACCAAGATTTGCTCATTATACATAACACCTTCCCATTTTAGCTTTTTTTTTCTACTGAGTGAGTTTTAAACCTATTAGAATTAATTTCATTGTGAAACGTGCCCATTCCGCAAATATATCCTCTGGAAATCCAATTTCAAATGCATTAATCCAATAACTTGTAACATAATAAGATCATCAATCACAAGAGATACAGTTCATAAAGTAAATCATTTTCTTATGTAAATGCTCAAGGATGTGAATAGACAGAGTATGTATTCCCTCCACCCCTTTAATATCATCTAGTCCTATTTCTATCCTATTCCCCCTTCCAACCTCCCATCTCAAATTTCGTAGTAGCCAATATTTGTTTGTCATCATGCTTCTCCATATATAGGATGACACCTTCTTCTTTGGAGCCACCTCTTTAATCCATTCCTTAAGCTATCTATTTTTATATATTTCTCTTTAATAACCTATTACCAAATACCTTTTCCATGGAAAATTTTCCATAATTTCTTAACAATTAAATCCTTACTAAAACATTATGTGTCCCTTATACTCCACCCTCAATCCTTCTCATGTCTCGTAAGCACCTCTAAATAGAGCAAAAGTATCTTATTTATGGATTTAGGCATAGCATAAAGGCACCTAGATTTTATAGAATCAATTCATTTGGTTTGAAGATATTGATAGGGGAAATATACTGAGGTTTCAACCCTCTAATTGCAATGAAATCACCTCCTCCCATTTGTCATGAAATTCTTTGAAGATGTCAATTGTTTAGGGTTTTGTCAAAGATTGTAGGAAGTAGGTTACCATGAGCATCTCACAGGTATATTTTCCCTCACCTTGAAAGAAGACAAGATCACCATTGTAGGGACTGATTTCATGTTTTCAGTGGATTCCATCTCTTAGGCTGCAAGCATACCAAACCATGGTGAAAATTGGTTCAAAGGCACGAACCTAGACCTAGAAGAGTATGAGCCCTAATTGAAATCACAATATAAAGGAGTTCACTCACATGTTTTCCCATTCAGATAATTGTTGGAGAGATATGCACCATTGATGAAGGTTGTCATGAAGTTCCTCACATCTGAGGGCATATTTTCTAGGTTATATCAATACCACATAAGACTTCTCATGCACTTTAGAGTTGCCAAGCCCCTAAATTTGTCTAGCTACTTGTATGGTAGCCTAACTAAAATGTTTGGAAGGGTGAAATTTAAAGGCAAAGTGCATTATCCCAGCCTCTTTTACCATAGCCTGATAAATGCTATAGTACTCCATCAGTTGAAAGAGAAGAACATGGCATGGGACACCTTCATTAAGGCAGCCTTGAAAATGCATATAACCACTTGACCAAGCTGGCCCAAACCATGTTAGTACAACCCACGGAGGTGGTGTCATCAAGAAAACATGATGAGCCTAAATTTTCCAAAACCCACCTGAGCCTAGCTATCTAGCCTAAAATCCTTTACATTCTAGTCATGTCTTGGCTGTGATTTCATAGATATATCCCTCTCTGGTTTTCTAGGGCTAGATACGAAAGTATAATCGTGGTCTATGGTTACCTCTGTTGATCTCCTCATCAGTTTGGGACATTGTGAAGTAATACAATAGAGGACATGACAACTAGGGAGTGAGGGTGGAGTATAAGGGACACATAATGTTTTAGTAAGGATTTAATTGTTAAGAAAT
>Ga0181473_100494_pt1 | contig 9930 bp, 11 predicted proteins | sample In2P11_FD_119089 | JGI IMG/M metagenome (GOLD analysis project Ga0181473, IMG submission 119089) | Clean room microbial communities from NASA Spacecraft Assembly Facility at Jet Propulsion Laboratory, Pasadena, California, USA -... ... | reverse complement strand
TCTCATCACGCTTGCTACCCTCCTGCACGGTTATCAGGACTACGTTCATTGCACAATCAATCATCACCTACCAAGTGACCACCGCCGAGTTACAGAGCTTTCAAAACCTGGCAAGCTTCTCGAAAATCAAGCATCTTCAGGTTGTGGTCACGATGAAATCAGACAATCCGGCCGGAGTGTACGCGTCAGCAGCGACTGTTGTCAACGATATCACATCACTCACAAGCTGCACGCCTAAAGCGAACCTGGATCTGAAAGATGTGTTGATACTACTGCCGCGCTTTGACAATGAGAACGTGGGTGAGATCTGGCCGCATTCCCTCTTTGATCTGGTCGATATGGGAGTGTGGGCGTGCGAGGCAGGACAAGAATATACTGTAACGGTTGAAGAGTAGTGGCTCCGCGAGCTTTACTCCCGCGCAGTTGCAGCACCGCTCCTAGCTTCTGGATACGATATGCTGGTACGCTTCGAAAGCGAGCAACACAGTCCGCCATCTCCGGAGACACGTCTACGGGCTGTGATGCACGCCCTCATCTGCGATGCGTTCCATAGTGATGGTGACGGTCACGCTATGTTTCCCCACTGGCTGCGCAGGGAATGGAAGTGGCTTGGCCGCAGAAGTGTCCATAGCGTATGTGCCGTGCTTCGGTTCAGTGAGTCGCATGGGTTACGCAAGGGCGTGAGGGAGAAAGACCCCGAGACCAGAAGGGAAGCCCTGAAATTGGCGAACCATATGTTGATGATGGCGCGTGAAGAGATCTAGCGGGAGAGGAAATCCTCGATATGAGAGCAAGACAGTGTTCCTGAAGTGCTTGGCGCTGGGTGGTCCTGAGGAGTTGCGGGTCCGAACTGCGAGGGTTGGTGAAATAGGTCACTGCCGGTTCAGTCCTGGCCTCGATATTGAAACATAGGATGCAGCGATCTCTGCAACGTCGTAGCGTTGTACAGCCTAGGCATATACTAACAACTGCCCTTGGTGCTTTAGCTACCTCGAGACACAGCTTCTGTAAGATTTAACTCGCTCGTAAAGCCTGCGCTCGCAACCTCGAGATCCAACATCGGCAACGAATTATTTCCCTGTCCCTTGCTGCGGCGACGAAGAGCTATGGCTTATGTGGCTATTCGTTTCCGAGGGTCACTGCGGTGGGTGGAAGAGCAACAGACACCTCCATCGTTCCCAGAAGGTCTCGATGCTGAGTCGGATGCTCGCAGGTGGATGCGCTTTGGCAATCGGTAGTCCTGGATGCACACGAGCTCGAACAGTTGCTCAAATTTATCATTGGCATGAACAGCCGGGGGCCGCGTATGCTGATCAGCGAACAGCGTGGAATCGGACTCTAGGAGATCTGTACACCAAGCCCAGTCCACGTGCAGGCTCTAGGAAGCCGCCGGAGCTGGCGCAACAATGCACTGCTACTGTGCTCGTGATCTCTGGCTTCACGTCGCCCTGTGTATATGACTTCGTCTCACTCATCATGTCGGAACCATGTTTGTCGACATACATCGAGACGGCAAGGCGGGCTGTAGGGCCGACGTCGAAGCTCACGTGGATCGGCAAACAGCTCCTTGGCACCTCTTGGTGAGCAGTTGACATGTCGCCGTCACCCTCCTCCTCAGCAAGGCTCGTAGTTGCATATCACTGTTAGGCGCATCGCTATCGTCAGCGTCACATTACCGCCAAGGCGTAAGGCTCACCTAACCGCGCACAAGGGCAGGCGCCGCGGGGATAAGCGCTATGCAGGTGCGCTGCACAGCCTCATTCTGGAGGGGCGCCCCTTCTAGTAGAGCAGGTGGGATATCGGCGGTAGTGCCAGCCTCACATGTTCCCACTCACTACCGGCACTTTATTGAAGCTCGATCTCGACCTACCCATTTACTGCGACTGTTGTGCGAGACTGACATTGCGAAGCTGGAAGTGAGACAAGCGAGGGACACTGCCCATCATGGGTAAATCGTAAGCAGAGCCCTCTTGCTATCTTGTTCGGTGCTGTAGGAAAGATCGAAGCGGAGCGAATGAGACAAGAGGTGGATAGCGCGCTGGAGGATTTGAGCGCATCAATGGCGAGTCACAAGCGCGTACAAGGCGATGCTTGTGCTGCATCACACATACGTACAAGAAGGATCACCATAAGCGAGGCAGGCTCGGCAAGGCAAGAGAACCGTGGACAGCGAATCAACGACGCCGGCAATCAGTCTAATGAGCCATGGACACGCCCGGCGACGAGCGAAAGGTGCACGATATATACCCAGACCCTCCCGCAAACAACGAGCCGAACCCAAACGAGCAAGTCACCGCGGGCCACCAGCGCAAAGGTTCTCTCTCCGGCGCGATCAACCATGCTCGGGCGCGACCCTTCCGCATTCCACGCATCGTCTCTGAGAGCTATCCGGCCTTCCACAGCAAGCAGGTTGCGGCGTTGAAGATTGGGATATCAGACTTGGAGCAGAAGATCAGATGCAGCACCGGGATCGCGTACTTACAGCTGGAAGAGGATGTGCTAACAGTGCATCGCGAGGGTAGTCAGAGCAAACTCTCGCAGCAGGAGCTACAAGACTTGCAGAAAGCGACACACTTCGACAAGAAAGAGCTACAGCAATGGTATAAGGGTGAGCTTGTCGTATACATCCGGCGATATCCGGTCCGGTCACGCTGACAGATTGCGAAATCAACAGGCTTTTTGAAGGACTGTCCCTCTGGCATGCTCACCAAATCCGAGTTTCAAAAGATCTACAAGCAGTTCTTTCCGTTCGGTGACCCATCTAGCTTTGCAGACTACGTCTTCAACGTCTTTGACGCGGACAAGTCCGGCTCCATCGATTTCAAGGAGTTCATCTGCGCCCTATCTGTCACCTCACGGGGCAAGATGGAGGATAAGTTGGACTGGGCTTTCCAGTTGTACGATATCGACGGCGACGGGAAGATCAGTTACGATGAGATGCTCAAGATCGTTGAGGCCATCTACAAGATGGTTGGCAGTATGGTGAAACTACCCGAGGATGAGGACACGCCGGAGAAGCGGGTCAAGAAGATCTTCCGAATGATGGACAAGGACGAGAACGGCAGTCTAGATATGGCGGAGTTCAAGGTAAGTGATGATTGATTGTGCAATGAACGTAGTCCTGATAACCGTGCAGGAGGGTAGCAAGCGTGATGAGACGATTGTCTCAGCCCTGTCGCTATACGACGGACTGGTATGAATACGGTCAGAGTGTATCCCTTGCAAGAGCTTCCCTGGGATCGAGCGGCTGGCAGTCATACGTACGGCGTCCGGAGACTGGAACGAGGTGGCGCAGGTCACAGATCATGATACCTTTAGCATCCTATATAACGCATGGGTGGACCGTCACAGTTCAACGTCGATCTCGTGGATGTCGCGACCGCATACCACGACTGTCCATTTCATGAATCACCCTAACAAGCCCGCGTGCATACCAACGGTCTCGCTGTTATGCAGCAGCAGGCGAAAATGGGGAATGCCCAGAGCCTACTGCGTGAGACGCCATGCATCACAGTAGCGAGGAGCCCACTGCCAATACTCGGGCTTCATCAATTAAGCTAGTTCCGCAAGTCAACCAGTCTATCCAAGCAACGCGTCAAGCAAGGTCCTTGTGATCATAGATCGACGATCCGGGTGTAACTCTGAGCCTTAATTTCCATGCAACCATGTATCGCCCAGTAGTTCGTCCAGGACAGGCACTCGAGTTGTCTTCTCGTCCACTTTAAGTACGGGAAGTTGTAGTCTGTGTTGTGGTGCTACTTCTGGATGTTTCAACCCGGTGTATACGGTACGTTGGTGTCATGCCTGTTTCCTTAGCTGCTACACTCGAGTGATGATTCGCTGTCGTGGCTTATACTGAAGCGTACATGCCACCTGTGACGCTTAACAGTGCACAGAACCATCACTCCGACCAGAGCTATCAGCTGAGACAGTTGAGTAGATCTGAGTGCATTTCTTCGCAACGCTGTCGTCGTCGACCTCGCTAACCCAAACACTGACCCTAAGACTTGCTAAACGTACTTGTGCTGTTTTCGGTACGCCGTAGCCCTGCAAAAGTAGGTTCACTAGCGCCGGCAGATATGCCGAGCAATTTCTACGCGCTTCGTCAGACGCGCCTGCAGCGTTACCATCAACAAGTGAAGCGCGCCTTCTGGCGTTGACGCCGTCGCCATGCCATCAGCCTCACCGTCTAGTCTCCTCTCGCCGAATCGCGCAGCCAACCGCACGCCAATGACACGCAATGTCGCAAACGTCGTGCTCGGCGACCTTCACGTCAAGCCATGGTATCCGTCCTTCTACCCCGAAGACATGCTCGGTGGTCACACGACCGAGTGGCTGTATGTCTGCCAGTGGTGCTTTCGATACACGAGCCAAGTGAGAGGGTACAGTGCGCATTGCGTACGTCCTACGGTGCCTACGACTCTGAAGTGGACCTGACGTGTGTAGAAAGCCTGTTCAAGCAAAGATGAACCGCCTCCTGGAGACGTAGTATACGAGAAAGACACATACATCATTCATGAAATAGACGGAGAGTCCCATAAGCTCTATGCGCAGAACCTCTCGTTACTATCCAAGCTGTTCCTTGACACAAAGTCCGTCTTCTTCGACGTCAGTACCTTTCTATACTACCCGCTGATCCTACGGAACGCATCCACGACTTCGACCAATCCATATGGCCAGGTAGTAGGGTTCTTCAGCAAAGAGAAGATGAGCTGGGACAACAACAACGTAGCCTGCATACTGATCTTTCCTCCATGGCAGCGGCAGGGTCTCGGCCAGATTTTGATCGCCGCATCGTATGAGCTGGGACGTAGGGAAGAGCGCTTTGGCGGACCTGAGCGACCTCTCAGCACACTCGGCGAGAAAGGATACATAGCCTTCTGGTGCGGCGAAGTCTACAGGTACCTTCTGTCTGCACCAGCGAAGCGGACGGTCACCGTGAGTGATGTGAGTGAGGCGACCTACATCATGCAAGGAGACGTTGTGACGGCGTTGAAGGCGATGGATCTCTTCGATGGCAGAAAGACGGGAAATGGGAGTGTTGTGGCCAATAAGAGCAGATTGCGAGCTTGGGCAGAGAAGCATGAGGTCAGCACGGAACCGATCGTTGACACCGAAGCCTTTGTGGAATTGTTGAGTGAAGAAGAGGAGAGCGAGATGGAGGAGTGAGCAAAGTCCCAATCGAGAGTACTGGACACCGACAGTACTAAGTTGCGACCGCCCCCTCGTAACATGTCGCCCCAAGACTGCTGCGCCGCTAGTCTCGAACGACAACGAGGGAACATCCCGGCATAGCCTACCTGGTAGCCCGCTCGTTATCATGCCCTTCGACAGCTTCTGGCGCAGCCGCAGAGCTGCCCGTCACGGCAAAGCACCACGAACTGCACGGCTTTCCCGATGAGGCGATGCTACATCTGGGGTGCCACGATCGTCGGTAGTACGTTGGAACGACTTTGAGGGCAAGGCGAGATTGCATGACCGGTGCAAGACGCAGCCAGTTGCTAAGCACAAGCCGGCTTCTCTACATCTCGGGCACGAGTGTTCACTGGTAGATCAGACTGTGGGATGCACTGCGGCCAAGACTAAGGCGCTGGAGGGACTTGGGCATGGCCCGACCTTACTGCTGAGCTGCGTGTTGGTGAAGTCGTGGGTGGGACTACGGCAGCGACTTCACGTTTCGCCACGGGCACGCCGCGTGTCGAGGGTCAATCTGTCGAGGGTCATGGCTCGGTCTTGGGTGAGTCGTTGGACCGTTGCACAGGATAGCGGAGCTCCACTGGCAAGGTGTTCTGTCAATAACCCCGACTAGGACACCTCATTGTAGTGGCCTCTAGTCTTGCTAAAGGAACTTGGAGTGTCGGAGCCACGAGAAACCGTCAAGATCGTAGCAGTCGCGAATGTATAGAATTGGGTACCACTTGATGAGTCAAGCTGAGACGCCTCTTGTTGCGAAGACGTGAACCGTACCTCCTGAGCGCGTAACCTTGTTTACAGCCTGGCCCGTCGTTGAGATCTCTTTGATATATCCCTCAAAGAACGTGCCCGCGGTTTCAGAAAAGCGCCAAGCCACGCGTCTGCTTGCGTAAGTAGACAAGCTTTTCTCCACGCCTGTCGAACTCCATATGATCTGCAGCATTCCGACTCGCAACCAGTGGAGCGCTCCTCCTTGGCACCTGTCACAAGGCGACCGCTTTCGCAGCATATCCACACCCATGAACACACCGCGATGACACTCCGCCTGGGCTCGCTGCCTACTGCGCTAGCCTCCCTCATCCTCAGCACCCACCTCACCTCGGCCTTCTACTTGCCCGGCATCACGCCAACGAACTACAAAGTTGGCGACCTGGTGTCTCTCAATGTGAACCATCTCACACCTTCACAATCCGCGCGCGATACCCACGTCCGCTCGGTCTTCAGCTTCGACTACTACCACAATGCCTTCCACTTCTGCGCTCCCGAGCTTGGCCCAGAATACATATCCGAATCGCTGGGTTCTATCATCTTCGGCGATCGCATTCTCACCTCACCATTCAAGCTGCAGATGGGCGTCAATGTGACAGGGTGCAGGGCCGTGTGCGGCGAGGTTATGTTTGAGCCGCGCGATGCAAAGTTTGTGAACCGGCGGATATGGCAGAACTACAATATGAATTGGCTAGTGGATGGGTTACCTGCGGCGCAGAGGTATCTGGATCCGAACACGAACACTGAGTTCTATCAACCAGGCTTCGCATTGGGAAAGGTGGTGGATGAACAGCCACGTTTGCACAACCACTACAACATCTTTGTGGACTTCCATCAGGTACGCAAGGATCAGTATCGCGTGGTCGGCATCCTGGTTGAGCCGGAATCACTTGGACAGTCGCGGCGAACGGGCGAAGGCGATGACTTCGCTGCGGAGTGCGGAGACCGCAATATGCCACAGTATTTGGAGGAGAAGACGACGACGGGCGTTACATGGACCTACAGCGTCTACTGGCGGCCGTCCCTAACCACCTTCGCAACGCGCTGGGACAAATATCTGCACGTCTTCGATCCAAAGATCCACTGGTTCTCGCTCATCAACAGTGCTGTCATTGTGATGTTTCTGCTCGGCATGCTCTCCACAGCCTTGATTCGTACATTGCGAAAGGACATTAAGCGCTACAACCGCCTGGACCAGCACGATCTCTCTGATCTGAGCGGCGACAGCGTTGAAGATGGCGTGCTAGAAGACAGTGGCTGGAAGCTGATTCATGGAGACGTCTTTCGAGCTCCGAAGCACAGCCTCGCACTATCCATATTGGTCGGTAACGGCGCGCAGCTGTTTATGATGGCAGGAACGACGATCGCCTTCGCCGTAGTCGGATTCCTCAGCCCAAGTAATCGTGGCAGCCTGGCGACCTTGATGATTCTGCTATACACGTTTCTGGGCTTTGTCGGCGGATACACCAGCTCGTGCGTCTACAAGTCGTTCTCTGTCAATGGCGGCACGAAATGGAAGCAGCTCTTCGTCTTGACACCATCAGCGCTGCCAGCGCTTGTGTTTGGGGTCTTCTTCCTTCTCAACCTTTTCATCTGGGCTCGTGGCAGCTCGGGAGCGGTACCATTCACCACAATGCTCGTCATCCTCGGCATGTGGTTTCTCGTCTCTGTCCCACTTAGCATGGCCGGCAGCTGGGTGGGCTTCAAGCAACCTGCGCCTCAACCTCCGGTCCGGACAAATCAGATACCGCGCCAGATACCGCCCTCGAGCACGAACTACCTCCGTCCAGTACCGAGTATGCTGCTCGTCGGCATACTACCGTTTGGCGCAATCTTCGTGGAGCTCTACTTCATAATGAGCTCTCTTTGGAGCAACAGGATCTACTATATGTTCGGATTCCTGTTCCTCTCTTACGGCCTGCTGATAGTGACGAGTGCGGCGGTAACGATACTTATGATCTACTTCCTTCTATGCGCAGAGAACTACCATTGGCAGTGGCGGGCGTTCGCAAGCAGCGGTGCCAGCGCAATCTATGTCTTTGGGTACAGCCTGCTGTACTGGGCGAGGATGCTCTCATTCAGCTCCTTTACGGGAGGGCTGTTGTACTTGAGCTACTCGCTTTTGCTAAGTTTCTTGTGGTTCGTGATGAGCGGTAAGTGTGGTTCCTCTGGGTCGGATTGGACGAGACTGACGATGTGCAGGTACGATAGGATTCAGCGCATGCTGGCTCTTCGTTCATCGGATATACGGTTCGCTCAAGATAGACTGACGAGAGTCTATCAAGGCAGAACCTCGTGTGTAATGTGTATGAATTGTACAACACCAATTGACCTACCCCCTCGAGATCGCACATATCAGACGTCGACAGGCGTTCGAGCACTCGAGCCCAGTGCATTCGACTTTGTACACTTCTGCACCCCCCTCAGCCTCGAAGGCCCGAGTCGCACGGAGATAAAACAAGCTGAAGGATCACGCAGGAACGTGGGGTGTGTGACCGATGACGAAGAGTTTGGACGTATCGACGACCCGACTCAGCGCATTTACACTAACACTTCCTTCCTTGTATTCAGTGCAGCCAACACCGAAGCTAGGACTCAGCTTTCACATGAGCACTGCAAGTACGCCTACTTGACAGAGCCCAAGAGCCTTGGTATTGGCGCTATCTTTCACCTTGCAGCTTCGCTTCCACGCTACACCGGTCCGGAACCGTTGGCAAGCCCCACTTTCTTCTCATGTTTGGTCGGCCCCAACAGCGCGACGACAACATTGTGCTTTATAACCGGCTGTCCTACAGTGCCTTGAAGAACTTGCGAGTCGACGGTCTCTTTGCTATGCTTTGTACTCCAGCAAGCCTTGTGGTAGTCTTGTTGCAATGGTCAACATGATGAGTAGTTGGAGATTACTGGCGCTTCTGTTGGTACAGCCATCATGGTGCCAGATATTTCCCAAGCAGACAAACATGCCACTGAACAATGGCTCGACCAGTCCTACGCCTACCACCGCGGCACCAACTTCAGCCGTCACCGCACCTCCACCGTGCTGTTTCGTGAGCAAAAACCATGACTTCCATACGAGATGTTGTCGGAGCGGCGACTGACAATCGTCGTAGATCATCGGAGGAACCTTTGCAGTCGGACTAAACAGATGGTGGAGCAGGTCAGTTGATGAGACAATCGGCACAGTGGTTACCAACTACTTGCGCTACAATGATACTTCCATCATCCTCAATTCGACCACCATCTACAAAGGACCCAATGCAACCTTCCCAGCGACCTCTTACCGTTTCTACGGGCGTATGGATGGTCTGACCTCTGTTACTGGCCCGGACTTCACTATCCCCACCGATGTGCTCACTGGAGATGCCTCGAATCTAGTAGGCGTGGATGCATATGCTGGAACCTACATTCAGAACAGAACGACTGTGACGTTCAGCAACACTGATCTAACGATTACCTCGCCTACACCTTACGATATCTGGATGGGATATGGGATACTTACGTTTCGGCCGCCGGTGCCAGCCAACATCTCAACACCACTCCTGACATACGACCAAAGCATGTGCGGGTACTGGTCGTCGACCACACAGTACTCCATACAGTACGGTAGCTTGACAACGGAGACCACGACTCGTAACTACACGGAATCCAGCGCTACCACGCCGACAATATACACTACCCAGACCTATACCTATACCGACTATAGCACCGTTTCATCAGTGCCACTCCCATCGACCTTCTATCCCAGTGGCATGGACTGGCAGAAATTCTACCAAGGACCTTCGTTCCCTGGCATGGCAAGCAATTACAGTCTCAGTTCGGGATTCAGCTCGTGGGGAGCGACAAACCTAGCGGATCTTGGTTATGCATACGTCCAGCCTGTTACCTCGCAAGTGCCCGATGGTCAACAGCAGATGGGCAGGTACGATAGGATTCAGCGCATGCTGGCTCTTCGTTCATCGGATATACGGT
>Ga0181473_100493_pt1 | contig 9930 bp, 13 predicted proteins | sample In2P11_FD_119089 | JGI IMG/M metagenome (GOLD analysis project Ga0181473, IMG submission 119089) | Clean room microbial communities from NASA Spacecraft Assembly Facility at Jet Propulsion Laboratory, Pasadena, California, USA -... ... | reverse complement strand
ATATATATATGAAAACATATTAATTTCCTAATATTTAATCATAAATTCACTTATAATACTTAAAATCAATGACTTGGAAAATAATAATGACAAACCTATACAATCATGAAAATGGTTACTTAATGTAAGTTTATGGGGCTATAGAGTTACAAAATGAGGGTAAAATGACGGAAATGTGGGTAAAAGTGGATGAAATTTTGGAGACGCAACACTTCACATTTAACAAAAGTGCACAATATGAGATAACTTACACAAATTTTCCATTTGAAAGAGTAAAATTTTCATTTAAAAATAAAAGTATTTTTATACAAAGTGATAGAACATGATTTCCATGTTTTTTTTTCCAACAGATATCCAACAATATCTCTAAAATCATCAACTTTGACAACAGAGAAAATAGTGGCAATAGTGTGAGCTTTGCCTCTAATATAAAGATTAAATCTTGAAAATAAAACCCCCAAATAACTCAAATCTGAATATTCCTCTCTTCCTACAACTAAAATTATCTTTACAAAAGTGCTTAGAGCCTCAAAATTGCAAAAAAGAAAAACCCTTTCTTTCTCTCCTAAAATATAATTTATAATTACAAAAATCAATCCAAGAATGTGGAGGAGTTGCAAATGTTTTTGATGCCTCAAATTTGGAGTTGCAATTTTTTTTTCTCCTTTGTTGGATCAACCTCAATGCTCCAAATCCTTTGCCTCATCTCTCTAATATTTTTCTCCAAAAGTATTGTCAAAACTTTAATCAAAAACCAATTAGATATGCATTTGAAACTGGAAATATCAAAACTCTCATAACAAATTCCTCATTTAAAATTGCAATTAAAGAAAAAAACATGCTTTCCATTTCTATCTATGGAGAGTTTCCTGGAAAATCAATATGCTGAAACAAATTTGCAATAGTAAGAGGTTTTGGGCCAATGAAATTCCAAAAGCAAAGTTCAAAAAAGTAGCTTCTTATTGTAAATATAGAGCTCCCATTTCTACTAAATTTTAGGCATAATAAATCTTCATATTTGCTTGATTTAATGCTTCTAGATTGTTTTCCATGATTTTAGCTTTTGAGCAGGTTATCTTGAACCTCATTTTGCTGAGTAGAAATCCATACAGACCCTTTCAAAATTTGATTATTAATATTGACTAAGTTCTAGGAAATGCATAATTTGGATAAATTTTTGGGTACTTATTAAAATTTTGTTCTAATATAATTTTTTTTAAACTATATAACAAATTAAAATAAAATAATTAAAATTTAAACAAGATAGAAAATATATATAACAAATTACAATTAAAAAAAAAAAAGCTTCTATAATAAGTGATAGGAAGGGTTTATATGAGGGATTGGATATCTCGATCGGGAAGGAGATTGGGAGTGATGGAGGATGAATAAACTAGGGTTTCAGGGTTGTTGCAGGGGCAGTTCTCCATGGAAGGGTGCAAAGGAGGGAGCTCCACTCCCTCCTACAAATAGGCTGTGACCAGCAGGGATAGAAAACCAATGGAATATGACAGAGACCCTTCAAAGGGAAGGAATAGGAATAGTGAAGAGGAACAAGATGGACAGAAGTCAAAGGAGAACAACATCACCAAAGAAAATGAGGAAGAAGTCAAGGAAAATGGAACAAAAAACAAAGCACAAATAGGTCCACGTAAACCCAAAGCTATTGTTACTCACACAGTTGTTTTAAATGAGCCTTCTCTACAGGCGCATAGGGACCATATGCAAACTTATGCTATCATTTGAAAATTCATGGGTATATGGCCCACTGAAAAATCCTTACAAATGTGGATAAAATATCACTGGAAACCAAAAGGAAGCATTGAACTACACCTTGGGTCAAATGGTTTATTCACTATGGTATTTGCAAACATCGAAGATAAGGATAGAGTTTTTGAAGGTGGCTCTACTTCTATGCTACAGCAGGTCCCTATATGATACCATGGATCATGAATTTTGTCCCATAACATGAGACCTTTACTTAGGTCCTAGTTTGGGTAAGACTCTATTCTCTTCTTCTTGATTATTGGCAAACAGAGTCCTTGTCGGCTAAAGGAAATAAGCTATGACATTTTGTCAAAGCTTCTAAAGCCACTAGGACGGGAAAGTACACTTCCTTTGCTAGAATATGTGTGGAGATGGATCTCTCTAGAGCTCTACTAGATGAGGTAATCTTTTATGAAGAATAGGTGCAAACTGTGGATTACGAACATATTCCATTCAGATGTCACAAATGCTATGAGCATGGGAACCTATTCAGGGACTGCCCTGTCACTAAAATAGATAATAAGAGTAAAACTAAAGCAATGAAAGACTCTGAAATCTTTCACAAAGTGGCAAGCAAAGGAAAATGAAGCAAGAGGGGGTCAAAGATACAAAAATCTAAAGGGCAACAAGCCAGTCAAAATAGGTTCCAAGTTCTGGAAGAGGAAGAAGGGATAACAACTACAGACCAGACGAAGGGAGAAGGTTTAATGGAGGAAGGGAAAGAAGAGGACAGGGAACAAACACTGCATAAAAATCAGTCGACAGAAACAATGTTGAGTGATGCAGAAACAAAAATGGATCATGAAATGACCGAAAGTGAGATGGAAATGGAGAACCGAGAACTTCAAGAAATTCTTGAGAAAGAGAATCTAGATTTGGAGGGTTTCTCGATTCAAGGAACGAAGGAAGCGATAGACTCTTTACCTCTGGCATATTTCAGTAGAGTCTAACATTTATTCATATGGAAAACTCAAAACAAAGGGCCAGAGAGGCAAAGAAACAAGGAAAAGTAGAGTAGTGAAAGAGTAAAAATGATGAAAACCACACCAGGATTACCATCTAGAAACCTAGGAAAGAAAAGAGGCAGGAAAAGGTAGAACGAACTATTGATGGAATGTGGAAAGCTAATGATAGACTCAGGTAAGATGAAAGACCTAACTAGCTACTCTTTTACCAATCTTTAATAATGAAGTTTACTTCTTGGAATATTAGAGGTCTAGGTAGTAAAAGAAAACAGAGACTGATTAGTAACAGAATGAAACAAACAACACTGGATGTGATCATCATCTAGGAAACCAAATGTTCCATTCAAAAAATAAAAGAAATTCATAGCAAATGGCTCAATCATTATGAGTTTTTGGAAGTCAAAGTAGAGAATACAGCGGGAGGTATACTCACCCCTTGGAATCCAAAAAAATAGACAACTTAGATGCTAAGGCATATAGAGAATATTTATCAGTGGTCATATAGCCTGTAGGAGATAAGGAAACCTACTTGGTCACAAATGTTTAAGGCCCCCAAAGACTGGAGGGCAAACTCAAATTTCTAAATTCTTTGGAGGATCTTAGAGATAGATATTCATGCATCCCATGGATATTGGGAGGGGATTTCAACGTGATCAAATCACATTCGGAGAAAAAAGGTGGAACTAGAGTTCCAAGCAAAGACTCTCTGAAGTTTTAGATTTTTATAGATATTATGAAGTTAGTAGATATTGTAACGAGTAATGGCATATTTACTTGGAACAAAAAAAGGGGAGGGGAGTCTCAGGTGGCTTCAAAATTAGACAGATTCATGATATCAGAAGACCTTATTCTCAATGACAAGGAAATATTAGTAATAATTCTACCATTTGGAGGCTCAGATCACTGGCCGGTTCATCTGGAGGTGTAGAGTATTGGTAAACCTCAGAACATACCTTTTTGATTTGAGAACATCTAGCTTTCCCATCCAGATTTCACCAGCAAAATAGCCAAATGGTGGTTAGAACATTTGAACATTCAGGGCACAAGAATGTTCCTTCTTTAGAAAAGACTAAAACACATCAAGCTTCAGCACAAAGAATGGAATAAGAATGAATATGGCAATATTTTTTAGGCTTAAAATGTTGTAGAGGGTAAAATGCAGGAACTCAAACAAGCCCTTATCATAGATGGCTTCGATGAAGCCAAAAATGATCAGGCTACCAGATATAATCAAGACTAGGAGAATTTATGCAAACAAGAGGAAATATTTTGGAGGAAAAAATCAAGGGTTCAATGGCTTAAAGAAGGAGAACACAATACAAGATTTTTCCACAAACACACTATGGCAAACAGAGTACACAACATAATTTCATTGATCGAGGATGAGGGAGGTAATCTTCACAACTTTCATGTAGAGATAGAAGCAGTACTTGTTAATCACTTTGGACGCATAGCCAAGGAAAGCTGTTATGACAGAGAAAACTCCATTAGGAACTTCACCAGACATATACCTAGGCTGGTGTCCAGAGAGGACAATTTCAACCTTAACAAGCTAGTAAATGAAGAAGAGGTCAGTTTTGTGCTCAAAGAAATGAAAAATGATAAATCTTTTGGCCCAGATGCTTTCAATGTATATTTCTTCAAGGCTTGCCGGAATATTGTAAAACATGATATTCTGGAAGTAGTAGAAGATTCTAGGATGAATAGAACTATTTTGAAATCTCTGAATACCTCCTTCATTGCCTTGATCCCTAAACAGGAGGTAGCCCAAACTCCTGACATGTTTAGACTGATAGCTTTATGCAATGTGGTTTACAATATTATATCAAAAGTGGTTTCCAATAGACTCAAACCTCTCCTTCCTACCCTTGTCTCTATGGAACAATCTAGGTATGTGGAAGGAAGGAAAATTCTTAATAATATTATTCAAGCTCATGAGGTGGTACACTCTCTGACTAGCAACAGAAAGGCTGGTATGATCATGCAATTGGACATTGCCAAGGCCTATGATAAATTGAACTAGAATTATATCAAGAAAATTATTATTGCTTTTGGGTTTGATCACAACTAGGTGAGATGGGTCTTGGCCCTGGTCACTTCCTCCAGCTTCTCAATTCTATTCAATGTCTCTCCATCTAAAAATTTTCTTCCTTCTAGAGGTCTCAGACAGGGGGACCCACTCTCTCCCTTTCTCTTCATCCTCATGATGGAAGGACTGGGTCGGTCTATCAAGCATGTTAAAGAAGTTGCTAAGATCAATGGTGTCCAACTTTTTGATAGGGGATAGGCTTGGATGCTTCAAATGTTTGTGGATGACACCATGCTGCAGGGAATCCCCACAATCAAAGAAGCTCTCACATACAAATAAATTCTAAATGACTTTGCTAGGGCTTTAGGTATGGAAGTTAATCTCTCCAAATCTCAGATTTTTTTCTTCAATACTAATATTTCCATTGAGAGGAACATTGATAAAATTCTGGGCTTTCAAAGGGATTCTCTCCCCTCAAAATATTTTGGGGTTCCTCTAATTGCTAAGCCATTACACAAGAGCATTTCGGAGCTGGTGATTAATAAATTGCAAGACAAAATAAGGAAATGGACTATGAGATCCTTAAACTTGGCTGGAAGGTTGGTGCTCATAAAGGCTGTTCTTCAATCAATCCCAGCTTTCATGTTTTCTAGTCTCCTTGCTCCTAAATTAGTCCTGCATCTATTCAGAGCCATACAAAGAGACTTTCTATGGGGCAAGGGGGAAGAAGAGAAGAAATGGGCCTTAGTAGCTTGGGAAAAAATATACAAACTTAGAAAACATGGGTGTCTTGGTTTGGATGATCCAGAAATTTTAAGCAAAGCTTTAGGGGTTAAATTATGGTGGCGTTGGATAAAATAACCAAAGGCTCAATGGGCTATAATTTGGAAAGAAAAATATGCCAACTCATGGCAAAGTAATGACCATATAAGAATGGATGGAAATATTAAGGGATCATACATTTGGAACAAGGCCTGGGATAATAGAGGCCTAGTCCAAGATAACGACCTCTGGGAAATTAGAGAGGGAAACTTAGCTCTATTCTGGGAGGACAAATGGCAACAAGAACCCATTCTATTAAAAGAGGAATTAAAGGAACTTAAGGCAGAGGAAGATGCTAAAGGATTATCTAAAGTAAAGTATTTCTAGGATCAAACCAACAGTATAGGAAAATGGAGAATATGGAGGAAATTTGATTTCAGGGATGACAACCCCTTAAAAGCTAGAGTTGAAATGCTAATGCAAGAGTTAGATCGAAGGAAAATTTTAGTGTCAAGAGTGAATGACCAACTGAGATTGGGAAACAAAAATGAGGGAACCTTTAACCTTAAGGAAGCTAAACTTTTTCAGCTTGGTTTGGCCTCCCAGGCTCCAGATAAAGTGTGGCAAAGACTATGGAGGCATCAAGGTTGGATGAAAATTAAACTCTTCATGTGGTTGGTCCAGCATAGGAAAATTTTGACTTGGGATAACATTCGGAAAAGGGGTGTTTTGGGGCCTTCCAGATGCCAGCTATGTGAAGCTCAAGAGGAAACAATGGAGCACCTTCTCAACAACTGCGTCTTTACCTCTAGGTTGTGACATTCTTTTGCCAACATTTTCCAACAATCAAATAGGGGCAAAGGGAGCATCATCAACATCCGAGAGGTAATTTTTTGAGTAATGAAGTCCTCAGCTATATTTAGAAAGAAAGAAATAACAGAGTTTTCAAGGATGTAAAAAAAACCATCCTTTTACCTTTTGGATCAGATCTTAAAACAACTTCAGGAGACAGTGGGTACTATTGTCCGAAATCTCCCTAAGAATCCACCTTTGGGACCAGATTTCAGGATTCTCTATCAGCTATGTTTATAGGGTCTCATTCCTCAGGGCTCGGAAAGTAAGATTCTCATTAGAGACTCTGAGCTTGATTTTTGGCACCCCCCAAGGGTTTTTTGAAATTCAATATTGACGATGCCACAAAGGGAAACCTGGGTATTTTGGGTCATGGCGGGGTTTTAAGAGATGAAAGAGGAAATATTTTATTCATTTCTATGGTCACCTAGGGAGAGCCACCAATAATATGGCAGAACTTATGGTTATGGAGCAATGTTTAGAATTCCTGATTCAGGATAATCAACACAATGTGATTATTGAAGCAGATTCTGAGTTAGTCATTAACATGGTCAAGAGAATTAGCTGGGGTACAGTGCCAAAAAAGGCCTCAAGGAACTGGAGGCTGATCTAGATCTTTCAACAGATCCACAACCACCATTTGTGCCTCTTCATAGTTAATTTTAAACATGTGCGAAGATCAGCCAATAAACTGGTGGATCTTCTGGCCAATCAAGGAGTGAACTGCACAGAAAATAGGTTTGCAATGAAATGGCAAGAGCTACCTTAGCATAGACTAAAGGAAAAGTGCCACGACCAGGCTGAGGAAGATTGGTTGGCATTTCAGAGCAAGGCCATGGAGGGAAGCATAGATGACTCAGAAGCATTATGATCAACGGAGCGTACATAATTGAATATAGAGTGAGTGATGTGCTTTGGCGGGCCTTTGCAATTCATAGTAATATGCTCAAACAGGTTATCAGTGGTTGTAGAGCGGGAGTTTTATTTCTCGAGATCTCAGGCAGCCTGGAAGAAGCCTCTTCTCACAATGGCACTGGTAGAGCAGAGATGGTGAGAGATTGGAATCTGGGAAGCTGTAGCATCCCTGAAAACCTGAATCTTTCGCCTTTGATTAGAATACCATGGCCAGGGTGGTTTTGGGGTGATCGCAAGCCTCACAAGCAGGAAGCAGTTTTCCCTTTTTTGCAGCGATCCCTTTCAGTGAACACCACGTGGCAATGGGGACGGATGAAATACCGCCTTAGTCACATGCTAATGTTCGGTGATGTTGATAAGAGCAATATGAACCTCAACCATATGATTTCGCGAGGAGGATCTACGGTTCGTATGGATCGAGCAAGTTGGTGGGTCCATATGGGTAAATGTCAGAAGTCCAAGCACAGAAAATTTCCATAGCTGTAGGATCGAGAATGATGGTTCAACGGTCTAGATCAAAGATGTTGTTCAAGAAAATGGTGGGAGATGTCAGGATTCATTACTCCAAGCAGAAAGCAACACAGCCTTTCGGTCCCAAGTTTCAAAAACTTTTGGGTTGTGAGTATGTGGGCTCGAAATATTTAGGAAAGGCTCATTTGTTCAACTCTGCCTTGGACTTCCTTTGTGTGACCTAAGGTTTAGGTGTAGGCTTCGAGGCTTTGGCCTTGGGCTCGTTTTTAGCTATTGTTGAGTTTCCTCCTTGTTCTATTTCCTTCCGAGGAGTGATGTATCTTATGTATTTAAACTAATTAATGAAAAAGAATGTATGACTCTTACTTTAGCAAAAAAAAAGATAAGAAGGGTTTATATATATGAGCATGAGAGTGTTCAAAAAGAGAGGAGAGGGAGGGATAAGTGATTGAGTGTGAAGTGTATTGGGAGAATTGCAAGTGTGAGGGAGTGGAGGAGGGGACCCAAGTGGGACCCTCTCCACTTTTCTTTATTTTAATCTACCCATAATAAAGCCTTTTACTTTAATGTTCCCATATCAAATCTATTTGGCTCTTCCCACTACGTAATGCATATGTCATTGCAGGGATAGATTCCTAAAATTCTGAAACACTTAAGAAATTAAATGGTTGGGAGGCTTCAAATGAGATGAGATATATATATATATATATAATCTATTTATAATATAAAGTTTTATGCACATTTTAATTATATAATTATAATATATGCACAATCTCTAGGGTGTAGTGGTTATAATTAAAAAATAAATAAAGGGATAACCAATTAATTATATATATATATAAACTAATTGTAATTAATTTAACTAATGTAAATTAATTAAATAACTATATTTACATAACTAAACTAATTTTGTTTAAAATTAGTTTTGGTGATATTACAAGGATTTATTTGGAATAATTTTTCTTCCCAACATTGGTCGGCATGCGTGGAGAATTTTTACTCTGTCAATTTCACAGGGTTTTATTTACCTTAAAGGGACATATTTATTGAACTCTAAGTCCTCTTGCCTTAATTCTTTTCCCTTAGAGGAACATTCATTTTTTTTCAAGTGATAGAGTTCATTCTTCTAAGGAAAGATTTGACTTGTGTCTAACTCAATGAATATCACCCATCCCCCCACTTCACATAAAATCCTCTAGGTTGATTGTTGTAGGGAAATATGGAGGAGTCAACATTTTATAAGTATCAAATCCATTGGCTTTAAAATATCTTATACCACCCCACCCTCTTCACCCAATTTCTAAAATAAATTCTATAAATAAAGTTGATCAAAAGGGTGGTAAAATAGGGTTGAAAACACATGTGTGGGAAGCACAAGTAAACCAATTGAAGTACTTAACAGGTTCGCTAACAATGGTCTATGCTTGTATGGTACTAAGACAACTTTATTGGGGTACTGAACAAGCTTACTGACAATGAAGTGATGTTAGGTAAGGGGAGATTATTTATATTAATAGATATATAATTTCTTTAAACTTCCTATATGTACATCTTCTATTTCTCACATGAGGTAAACATAAAATTAAATATTTCTATAAACATGGATTTATGTTTTACCTTAGTTTTTTTGAAGTACTTCTCTTTTTAGAACTTATATTTCTTGATTTATGTGGGACCCATGGGAAATGTTTTGGTAAATTTAAACTCATTTTTAATCAAAGATAACTGCTTCTTCCTTGTGTTTTGCCATTGTTTTGGCTACAACCCCTGCATAACTTTTTTATAAACTTATGGGGATGTTCTATGCAAGTTTTGGTCATATCACTCCTTGCATGCTTTAATCTTGTTAATTTGTGGGATTTTTACTTTTCTCAAATTTTTATTTTGATTGCTTTATTGCGTGTGTTTCATTTTCTACTTTCGAACGATCTGAATTTCACCCAATTTGAAGATACGGTTTCATAATTAGGCTTAGTCAAAGTTTGTTTGACTTTCACCGCCTAAACATTAAAATGTAAAAAAAATGTTCTACTTTATTTTGTAAATAAAATTAGTTTAGTTATGTAAATATAGTTATTTAATTAATTTACATTAGTTAAATTAATTACAATTAGTTTATATATATATATAATTAATTGGTTATCCCTTTATTTATTTTTTAATTATAAC
>Ga0181473_100491_pt1 | contig 9940 bp, 15 predicted proteins | sample In2P11_FD_119089 | JGI IMG/M metagenome (GOLD analysis project Ga0181473, IMG submission 119089) | Clean room microbial communities from NASA Spacecraft Assembly Facility at Jet Propulsion Laboratory, Pasadena, California, USA -... ... | reverse complement strand
CTAGACCTAATGCAATACATCTTTCCGGCTCCGGATCGGGACGCACCTGAGTTTCAGGTTCTGGAAATATTTTTTCACAAATCTGCCGTGAAACTTCTCAATGGGTAGGGCAGCGACAAAATCTGCGGCGTGTTCGGGTAGAATCACCGTTAGTCCGTTGGGCTTGTTCATGCCTGATGCCATTTTTGCTAGGAACTTATTTACAGAAACTCCGGCACTTGCCGTTAGGTTAGTCTCGGCGAGGATAGCTGCTTTAATTTGTTTGGCAATGGTCGTAGCGTAAGGCAGCCCTAGCTTATTGTGGCTGACATCAAGGTATGCCTCATCAAGGGCTACAGGTTCTACTAGCTCTGTGTAGCGCTTGAAGATGGCGTGAATCTGGGTACTAATGCTGCGGTAGACCTCGAAGCGAGGTGGGGCAAAGACCAGAGTAGGACATTTTTGCAGGGCGAGGTAAGAGGGCATGGCAGAATGAATACCGAACTTCCTAGCCCCGTAGCTGGCAGCAACTACTACACCGCGCTCCTAGGGCAATCCACCTACTACAAGGGGTTTACCTCGATAGCGAGGGTTGTCTCGTTGTTCTACCGAGGCATAAAAAGCATCAAGATCGACGTGAACAATCTTTTTATCTCCATTCATCCTCATGCCTAAAACTAACGTTTACTTAGTCGGAGCAACCTTGTCCTTGAAAGACTTACCCGCAGAAAAGCCAGGAACGCGCGTAGCTGAAATTGTCATAGCTTCACCTGTTTTAGGGTTACGCCCTTCACGCGCTTGACGTTCGCGCGGCTCAAAAGAGCCAAAGCCGACAAGAGTTACTTTGTTGCCACTTGCAACTGCTGCCACAATTTCTTCTATCATTGCCGTTAAGATAGCATCAGCTTCTTTGTTGCTCACGTTGGTTTTCTGCGAGATCGCATCAACTAACTCACTTTTATTCATGACCTTTTAACTCTTAACACCGTTGCTATTCTATGGGTAGGTGCTAGAGAGTGCAACTGTACTACTTAAGCATATTTACCTCGGCAAAAGAATAGTTAGCATTTGAGCTATATAGGTTTTAGGAGCAAAGTGGGTGCTTTCAGACCAGCGCACTTGCCATCATCGGTTGAGAGCAAACTTCATTGTCATGGCAAGCAATCTTCTGTGCAGCATTGCCTAGCGCTCCACCTCAAAAGGCTGTAATTTTTTCTCATTTTCAACCCGCCGCAATTTTGTAACACTTTGTAAACTTTAGTGCCTAGGGTCTGGCTGAACAAGAAAACGTCAACGCTGTTTTTTCAGCTGGCGTAGGCGTTTGGGCTTAATTATCTGCTGCGATTTTTCATTTTTTGGCAAGTCGTCTAACACGTATTTCCCGACCTCATGCTCAACCGGAGACAGCATTGATAAGGAAGCAATAGCTCCTAAAACTTGCGCCTCTGCCACCTCTAAATAATTTTGCAGTTGGCTTAAGTCTCTGTGACCTGATATCTCTTGAATAATTCTTAACCCGATTCCCGCATTACTCATGTTGGTCAGAGCAGTGCGCCGAAAACTGTGGGTGGAAACTCCTTCTAACCCCAGGGATAATTCGTTGCTTAAAGAAATATTAAAATAATTGAGAGGAAAGAGTTGGAGAAAGGAAATGGGGGCGAACTTAATCACTTCACTTCAAGAAATTAGAGATTTCCGCGCTGCTCAAGGTAGACGTTATCCACTTTGGCTAATTTTACTATTAGTTGTGATGGGAACCATCAGTGGCTGCCGAAGTTACTATGCACTGGAAGATTTTGGAGCGCGTCACTATCAGGCGGTCAGTCAGCGACTAGGGCTAACGGTAACTCGCCTGCCATCAGATACTACGTTTCGCCGCATTTTACAGAAAATGCGATTTTCAAGCCCTGGCAGAGCAGTTCCGACAGTGGGCTAGTTATGCTATTGATGTTCAACCTCAAGAGTGGGTAGCGATTGATGGTAAGAGCATTAAAGGAACTGTTACTGAACACCGAACGGCTTACCAAAACTTCGTTAATATGGTTTCAGTTTATAGTAGTCGTCAAGGAGTAGTGCTTGCCGCCCAACAGTTTGAATCGAACAAGAGCAGTGAGTTGAAAGTCGTACAAACAATACTTGAGGCATTGCAGCTTGAAGGAGTGGTGTTCACCATGGATGCCCTGCACTGCCGCGCCACGTTTGCGGGGGAATCTTCCCCCGCAAAGCTGGCTTAAAAAAACTACCAAGCTAATTATTGAGGGCGGCAACAATTACCTGATCACCGTCAAAGGGAATCAACCTCGACTATTGACGCAACTTAAAACGATTGCTACTGGTCAAAAACCCTGCGACCAGTTTTTTGACATTGAAAAGACTCGCGGGCGGACAACCTGTCGAATTGTGAAGGTCTTCACCGATTTGCGTAGTATCGATATCGACTGGTTGGGATTAAAAAGCTTGATTCAAATCGAACGCATCGGTATCCGCTCAGGAAAAAAATATTTACAGACCAATTATTACATTAGCTCCGTTATCTCAAAGGCTACTAACTTTGCTAAAGGGATTCGCTACTCATTGGGGAATTGAAAATCGCTTGCACTGGGTGAAAGATGTAATTTTTGGTGAAGATAATGCGCCCGTTAGTAACTATAATGCTGCCACCAACTGGTCTATTATCCGCAATATCGCTATCAATCTTGTTCGCAAGGGTGGTTATGATTCTCTCACCAAGGCGGAACGATTTCTTGCTCATGACATTGACAAGCTGTTTTTACTTCTAGAATGAATTATCCCTGCCTTCTAACCCTACTAAGCGGCAAGCTTTGCGTAGAATCCTCGCCGCCGAATCCGGGTCAATGTGACTGCCATCGTAACGACCGGGAAACAGATAGTTCTGACCCTTGACTAGGCTGTAGCTAGATAAAAGCGCTCTCAAGTCAGCAATCACGGGAATAGTACGGGTGGCTAATTTCCCTTTAGTATTCCCTTGCGAATAATTAAATAAGGTCTAACTCTTGCTCTAGTGTCATAAACGTCGATTACCTGCAACGTACAGGCTTCATTAATCCGGCAAGCAGTAAACAGGCACACGCCAAACAAAGCACGATCTCGGTTGGTGGTCAATCCTTGGTTAAACAACAACCTAATCTCTGCTTGTGTGAGGATTTTGGCTCTGCCATGCCTGTCTATTTTCATGCCCAGCGCCACCTGTCAGTAATATATTTCCAGGCTACACCGTCTAGTTTCTGTGTGGGGTATAAAGCCAGCACTAAGAGCTAAATATTTTTACCCTTGGAGCAATGGAAGTTTCGAGTGGTTAAGCCTTGGTTAGGAATTCCAGTTTGTTATGTTGCTGAGTCCTCTGCTATTGCTGCTTTTGACCTACTATACTTACCAGCAAGCCCTCGATACCATTTTCCTTTCTTCGCACCAACGGAAAGGACATTTGAGACACGTTCTCGCGCCTTGCTTCTTACCTCCTTTGGGATCTCCTCTACAAAAATGGCATCTAGGATTGCTGTAATCTCTAATACCTGCTCCGAGTGCTGCTGCATAACTTCAGCTACAGCCTCCGCTAAAGAAGCGTTGCTAAACTCGCCAATTACATACTGCTGCCAAGTGTCTGCTTCTTGGCTTGGCTTCTTGGCGGGTGCGGATTTCTTAGCTGGCTTACTGCTAGACGGGGATGAATTAGCCTTGGTTTGCCGTTTTGCACCCTTTACAGAAACCTGAGCGTCAGCAGGAGTATCTGTTTTCGCACCGTCTAACTCTTTTGACGTTACATCTAGAGCCGTAGGTTCAGTTTCCACTTCAGCATTTTCGGTTTCTGCTTGGGTAACGGGCGAGTTTGCTGGTGTGACCACAGATTCCGTAGGAGCCACATCTTGTGGCGCAAACATATCAATCACATTAGTGAGACTGCGGCGTTTTTCTCCAACTGACTGGAGTTGAAGTGTTAATTCAACTTCCGTTGCTGCTAAGTCGGCATCAACTTCTAAAAGCTTGGCAACGATGGAATTAGATGTAGGTGAAGAAAGGGAGGAGTTTTGCACCGTAAAGAATAACTTGAGTTGAATAAGTGTAAAGTATTACTCACTATTATGCCCTTGCTAGCAGCAACTATAAAAATGTTATCTGGTAGTTCTAGATGTTTTCGGCAAAGTTTTCAAACGCCAGTTGCGGGGAGCCAGCCAGTAGCGATCGGGAATTTCTGGCAAGCGAGGGAACAACAAATATGCGCCCAAAAGATAGTCGATAACATTTTCATCGCTGCTAATGCCAGAAAAGGCTTTGATTTGCTCAAAAGTCAGTAAAAAAGTCTCCTCACGCTTGCGGTTAATCGCCTGATACTCAATTTGTGCTTCAGCAGGCATCGCCGAGGAGGTAACGTAGTAGTTCCACAGCAGGCAGCATTCGTGTAGAGACAAATTGGCGCCTTGCAGCAACAAAGCAGCGCGGTAATATAGCCCAGAACGGCGCAGCATATAGGGGTGAACTGGAATTGGCAAACCAGCAAGAACGCCAGCTTGTTGAACTATGTGATGCAAAGAGCGATCGCTTAGTCTTTGTTGTCTTTCGCTCTCTAGTATCCAGTCAGTTTTGCACGTGTTTACTAATGCCTGCAAAATTTCAATTTCCGCAGGACACAAAGGCTGCTGGTTGACTACAACTTGCGGCTGGATGCGGAGGGACTTGGAGCGATTGCGAACAACCAGGAGAGTACGGGCAGCTTTATTGAGGTCGCACCAGCGCAGCCAGCAGATTTCCGATGGTTGCAGCGCTTGGCAGAATAGCAGCATGACCAGAGCTTGGTTGCGGATGGGGGCGCGGGTTTGGCGCATTGCAGCAACCAGGGCATCGACTTCATGGAGGTAGAGGAATTGGCGCTCGCGGCGTTCTGTAGAGGGGAGCTTGCGTGGGGGTGGAGAGTAAGGCACAGAAAAAATAGATAATGGTTGCTCAAATTGTAAGTTGTAAGTAGGGAGAGCGCCGTAAGTGCTTGATTAGCCATCATTTGTCACTCCTCGCAAGCAAAAAATAAACCAAAACTTGAACAAGCTTGTAATGTATAACTTTCGCCCTTTATTTTCTAATATTGAACTTTATTTACAACCCTATTGCCAAAATCCTGATCTACAGCAGGTTCTAGATTTTACTTACAAGCTGGATTCCACTGGCTCAGTCCCAAGATAAATCAGGTTCTTTGTCTACTTGATTCTCGATTAAACTCGCAACTCATATTTTCATCACCTTAGAGTAAGCAAAGAAGGATAGGAAACGCCAAAGTCAGATTATATAGACGCTGCTAAGGGGCTACGGTACTTGGTCAGCTTTTATCCACTCTACGCATGACGGCTAGACTTTATCGGGCTTAACCCCAGTGGCAGCGCCTTCGGTAAGTCCAAGAAACCCAACCGTTAAAAGTAATCCCCACGCCAGAGGTTGAAAAGAATCTAAAAAAGATAGTCTCTTAAAAGGGTGAACTACTTGCATCAAGCCTGGGTTAGCAAAATGAAAACACTATTGATACTTTTTAGCGAAGGACAAAGCGAACTCCAGACTAAGCTAGATAAAGCAACTAGCTTGGAGCAGGTAGTGCAGCTAGTTCAAAACAAACTAGATAGTGTTGAGAGGCTTTACATCAACGACCTAAGCGTAGCTCAAGTACGTTTGGTTTCGTCTTTTCTAGAGATACTGCGTTACTCCATAACTACACTGGCTGCTATCAACGAAACACAAGTTTCTACGCTACCACCGGAGCAACTTTTTAACCAAATTAGACATTTTTCGTCTAAAAAGTTAACTTTGAAACTGCTTCAAGGGATTATCTATATAGGTATTTTGGGAACATTATTTTCTACTGCTCGAATTGCCCCAGGAGTGTGGGTGACAATTTTGCTGACATCTTTGTTGATAGGACTAGAAGTTGCGCTTGAACTCGACAAAGACGAAAATCGCTCAGACTATCCTCAATTTGAGGGAACGCCACAACGAAACTTACGTGTTGATAGCAAAGTTCTGATAGATAATATCGCCGACGCTCTAAACACTATCGACATTGCAGTTACCTCAGCTAAAGAAGTGAAAAAAACGTTTGACTCTGAAGGGATAGAAGAGTTACCAGAACTATTGAATTTTCTTCAGAGGCTACTAGGCGCATCACTTATTGAAAAACCCCAAATGATAATTGAACTGACAAAACTTCTACCACAAATTTTGATGGAACAAGGAATTCGAGCCTTGGTTTACAGACCTGATGACAAGCATAGTCCGAGCCGCGACTATTTTGACTTCGAGCCGAGTATTGATAGCTCTGCCCAAGATTACATCACGATAACGCCCGCTCTGTGGAAGGGTGATCGCCTACTTAGACGAGGGCGGGTAATTGAGCCAGCCTATTCCAAAATTAGAGAATAACATTTTCTGTCGTTATGGCTGAGTCCACTAAAACCTTTAAGAAGCATTTTGCCTTCACTCAAGGATTGAAAATATTAAAAGTATGCAAGTTATAGAAATAATCGGCTTTGATTTAGGGCATGGTGAAACAGCTGTTGCCAAGGCGAACAAAGAGAGTATCGAGCCGCCAGAAATGCTAGAAATTAATAATAAAAAGGTGCAAATTACGGCTCTTGGCTGGCATCCTGACCTTGGCTATCTTGTTGGAGAACAAGCATTAATCCAAGCGGGAGTTACCCAGCTTAAAATCTCTTTTAAGCAAAAACCAAACAACGATGCAAATTATAGAGAAACAATCCGTAATTTTTTAGAAACCTACTACCGTTTGCTAAAAGAAAGCAAGCAAATTGAAGGGGGAGTTGATAGCTACTTTTACGTTGGCTGTCCTTCTGGATGGTCAGTTAGCGAACGGGAAGAATACCAGAGGCTACTTCAGGAATCTGGTATTCCACTATTGAGGATTGTACCGGAGTCACGGGCTGCTTTCATGCAAGCCAAAGAAGTCGGTAAGTTTGAATATGAAAAACTTAAATCATCCGTTCTGCTGGTCGATATCGGCTCTTCGACTACCGATTGTACCCTTGTTAAGAGCTTTCACGAAATCCCGATTGATTTCGGAAGTAATACTTTGGGGGCTAGTCTGATTGACAAAGGGATTTTTGAGCGAACTCTCGCCAACCATGAGCAGAAGGCATTACTAGAAAAAGTATTTAAGGAGTACCCGCATCACCAAGCCCGTTGCGAACTTGCTTGTCGCAAAGCTAAGGAAGACTACTTTTCTAATGAACAGTTGTACAGCGATCCTCAATCATTTGCACGTGGATTTGAATCTATAAATGAGCAAATTTACTTTATACCTAAAGTAAACAGATTGATAATGGAGGAGATGTTGAACCAACCTCTACCGGAACTAGGATACAAGAGTTGGACTCAAGCTTTTCATTTTGCCTTAGACGAAACAAAGCAAAAGTTAGAACAACAAGGTATTGCGCCAAAAGTTTTACTCATGACTGGTGGTGCATCCCGCATGAAGTTCACTCGTCAGATTTGTGAAAAAATATTTCCAGAACCTGAAACTCAGGTGCGTCCCGATCCGGAGCCGGAAAGATGTATTGCATTAGGTCTAGCACGGGTAGGAAGGTGGGAATTACGAACTGCCGCCTTTAAAGAAGAGGTCAATCAATTGTGCGACTCAAAGAAGGTGAGAAATGTAATTGAAAAGCATATCGACGATCTAATTGAACTACTAACCGAGCCGTTGGCAAAGGGGTTGATTGAAAACGCAGTAAAACCAGGTCTGAAAGATTGGCAAAACAACCAAATACGGACTTTAGAAGCGCTGGAAAATTCCTTGGAAAAGCGGGCAGAGCAGTGGCTCAAAAGCAAGCAAGCTCAACAAATAATTAACTTCAATTGCATTAATTGGTTTAATAGCAAAATCCAACCTGAGTTGGCTTTAGAAACCGATCCCATTTGTCGAAAGTTTCAAATACCAAGAAGCAGTTTGAGATTTGTTGATGGTATCGACCCAACCTTAGTAAATCCATCGCTGCCGATTGGAGACGCTATTGTTGCAAATACAGTAGCTTTTATAGTCAATCTAGTGATTGGCGGGGGTACTATCGGTAGTATTATTGCTTTACTATTAACTGGACATTTGATCTGGCCGATTGCATTAGTTTACGGCTCGGTGTTTCTTGGTGAAGGAGTACGACAAAATAGAGAGACGATCTCTGAGGCGCTGAAAAAAAATCTGGATATTCCAGGATGGGTACGTTCTATTTCTTTGGGAGACAAGACAATTGAAGCTATATGCAACAAAATGAATCCGGAGTTAGAATCGAGTCTTAGAGAAAAGATGGTAGAGGAACGGGAGGCTTTTGACGAACTAATTGAAAAAATTGAAGCTCACGTAAAAAAAGCTTTGTACACCAAAGCAGAGGAGGTAATAATCTTAATTCAATAGGGCAGGTCTGCCAACTCAAAAATATAGTTTTTAGGGTGATATTGTCTAATGTAATCAAACTACTTTTAAGGGATTTTCTGATGCGATGTCAAGCAATGGGTTCACTCCAACCCAGCTTTCCGCAATCGAACGCAGTCAAAAGGGCGGCGGCGGTCATATTGGTTTAAACGATAAAAGTTACCTGCTCGAATAGTCAAGTATTTTCAGAGTCATCCATTACTTACCCCCTTTTTTGTCAATCTAGGTAAAGAAAAAACCTTAAAATCTGAAAAGGCTTAGAGTGTATTGCTTTCAAGTAGGATCTATTAACCTTTAGCTTCATTTGTAGCAGTTTTACCGAAATTTTTATTTACAGTAGTCCCTAGAATTCCGCTCTTGCGAGACTGATTAGACAGGGTTACGCTGCCAAAATCTTGCCAGGTTAATAATTCAAATTAATTTCTACTGACTAATCCATATATCCTGCGCTTCCTTGTAAAACTCCCCCTGGTCGTCCCACTGATAAGGCGTAGGGGAATGCAGCAGTCCCAGCCAAACCTCGACCAGGGGCATACCTAACGCCTGCTGTAATTGCCATAAAGAAACTTTCTCGACCTGGTGCTGTTTAATCCAGAGAGCGATCGCCTGACACCAAGCAAAGATATCTTCATCATGAGCAAAGTCTAAAGCAAGTTGTTTGTGTTCTTCGTCAGATAAAGGTAATTCATTATCGATTTGAGAAAGAGCGTCTAATTGCTCGATCATTGCCAGCACAGCAGACTTATCTACTACACTTACTACAGAATCTTGCGCCTTTAAGGGAGTTTTTGCTCGGCGTTTACGAAGTGGGTTAGGCTCCATCAAGTCGCTTAAATCCATAGCCATCGTCTGGCGCACGATATCATCAAAGAAATCGCTCTTGACATGGGGATCGCGGTAAGCATTTTCCCAGTTATCAATCAGCACTTCTGCGCGTAACAGTTGCAGTTGTGCTAGTTGCAAAATTGCTTCTCCCGCCGCTTGCATTTGCATCGCTTCGGGTAACTGAGCTATTTCCTGTTCCGCTTGATCTAATATTGCCTCTAAATCGATAGATTCAGGAGCGAGGCGACTTCGTTGTAATTGCGACCAGAGCGGTAGTTCAAGTTGCTGACCATTCGTTGATTTTGAGGATGATAAGGATTGAGATGCGCTGCGTGATATGAACAAGGACGCACGGGGCATTGGGAGATCGAGTGTTGCTCGTTTCGTGCAAACCGCTCAAACCCAGAACGCCTGCCATGACCGTACTTCAAATACAACGCATTAAGTAATTGGAGTGCATACTCTTTAACAAGTCGTGGGGGAAGACCAAAAGTATGCTGAGGCCCAGTCATAGCAACTGGAGCGCTGCCAATCCACAGTTCTGCACAAATAGTATGGATTACAACTTCGTCAAGTGGTTCGCGGGGCTGGTCTAGATAAGTATGCAAAACAACATAAGGAAATTCTGGTAGCGGCACGGCGATTTCATCAATAGCAGACTTCCTAATCTGCGATCGCCCTCTACCTTTGCGGTAG
>Ga0181473_100487_pt1 | contig 9952 bp, 8 predicted proteins | sample In2P11_FD_119089 | JGI IMG/M metagenome (GOLD analysis project Ga0181473, IMG submission 119089) | Clean room microbial communities from NASA Spacecraft Assembly Facility at Jet Propulsion Laboratory, Pasadena, California, USA -... ... | reverse complement strand
CATATATAGTTTTTGTCATAATATACACATATAACCAGCATAATAGGGATAAAAATATCAATAAAATCACATTCATGCTTGGAGTATGGTATGGGGGTGAATGGATGAAGAGATATTTGGCTAAGCCATTCTATGGTCAGGTGGAACGTGGAAGTCCCATTCCGGGTTTGGATTTTGCATCATTAATGAAAGGTGATATCTCCTGGTGATATGATGTGATTTTATTGATATTTTTATCCCTATTATGCTGGTTATATGTGTATATTATGACAAAAACTATATATGGATCTCAGCATGTTTTACTTTTATGTGCATGGATAATGTGTCTATGACCTAATATATGAATATGCAACAAATGCCATGAGGAACCAATGGTTCATAGTGATTCTTATATAAGTATGAGATCCCAAAATTTAATTATGTTGTTTACACCTGTAGGTTACATGTTCACGATATGCTTGATGAAATTCCTATCATGGCTAGTAGGGGTCGGGGTAAGGTATTGATCATATAATTGCTTTTGCATCATTGTTTCCTTGTAATTTTCTTGATTCTAAGCATTCATTCCATTCTGGGTAGTGGCTTGGGCGCTGGGCCTGAAAAATGGCTTAAATCCCAGGGTCGTTGGCACATAAATGACAATTTTGGTCCATAGCCATTGGCAGGCAGGCCTATGAGAGCGATTTTGCGTTTATGGTTGCTCCCTTGCACATAGCATGAGAATGACTATGGCCTAAGAGATCCAAAAAATCAATAGGACCTAGGGACATGCTATCTGAGTGGCTGACTTGTCTTTTTAGGGTTCTGTTGATGGTGTTGGATGACTGTGTGTGATGTTCCATCGATTCCATTTACTTAAGGTTACCTAGGAGGTCGAATCATATCACAGTGGCCTCGTGTCGCATGTTTACCCCAGCTGGCCGGTTGCTTGGGTAGATGTGGGAGGAGGGTGTTACATTTTCCTTATTCTGTATTTTCATATTAGACAACTCATCTACCAGGACTTTAGGCTATTTACCATCTCTGAATTTCTCTGGAAATGAAAACCCAAACTGTGCCCAAGGTATTATGATTTGTGGAGGTTAGGAAAAGTGTCATTCCCCCCTCAAACATGTATGAAAACAATATGCATACAACATATTCATGACAAACACTCTTCTACCTAATAGAAAGCATAAAAGTCTTCACATGGTCTTCATTAGGATATTTTGAATCAGGATCAAAATTAAGTAAGAATTTATGCAGATTTCTTGGAAGGGGATGCTATACACCTGGTATAACCATAACATCCTAATCCAACCAAGGTGAAGTAGGGTCGTTTGTATCATTTTCATGATGTCCCAAATTATCTGCTATCCTGGGAGATCCCTCTAATTTTGATGAGTCTGAGGAGTTTTCTTCACTAGAAGGGTTTCTTGAGGAAGGAGGTGAACTAGGTGGAGAAGGTAGAGAATCATATCCTCCAAATAGAGTTGGTTCTTTATCTGGTATTTTTGATATATCAACTAATTTTATAGTAATAATATCATGTAATCGATCATTAAATGTACTGGTGGTTTGGGAAGAAGCAACTATTTTCTTAATCACTAAAGGTTGTTGCAACTTCAAAGAAAGGGGTGTGGTAATATGAGAGGACAAACTTCTTCGAAGAGAAGAACTCTGCTCAATTATTTCTTGGGTTTGTGAGATAATTTCATGGGATCTTTGCAGATCTTATTCAATTTCTTCTTGAGAATAAGGTTGAATTGGTGTGGTGAGCTCAATGTTTGTTTCTTCAACTAGTGGTTAATAACTTTTAGAAGTATCAACTAAGGGAGTGTTGGTGTGACTCCTAGTGACAAATTTGGGTCCTAATAGTTTGAGTTTTGTGACTTCTTTTTGCCATTACAACCTAATATGCCTCCTTATAGTGCCATTTTGTTGACATGAGCATTTTCACTCCTATGTCAACAAAGGAGGTATAGCCTAAACTAAGGCTCTTAACAACCCAATCCATTTGGAATAGCTATCCTTGATGGGTTCAATGATTCCGTTGGCCCTGGATCCTTTCTTTTGAGGAAGGATTGAGCCCAAAATAAACTAATCCTAAACATAAGCTATAATTATCCTATACTAAATAAATCCTAAATTATGTTTTAACTAAAATAAAGTTGTGTCATTTTTGCCTAAATGAAATGAAATGATCTATGCCTAATGGAAATGAGATAATGAGAGACTAAAATGCATAGAAAGAATTTTAATTTATATATTTCATTTATAAATTAGAATTAGAATAAACAAGTAAGTCACTGCTGTTATAAAGTTAGAATATCATACAATGTTTACAATATTATGATATAGTAAGTAAATCAAGCTAGAACAAAATGTAACTAGCTCAAACATGAAACAATGATATCAGAATAAAATGTGTTATTCTTCCTGAAACAAGATGAGGTAATGTTCCTAGTAAAGTAAAAGAAAAATATTTATCCATTTTCTCAATGTAATTAAAAGCAAAATGAGTAACTATAGAAACACAAGGGACTCATCCTGTAGGTTTTAACACAATATAAACTTTGTTTCCTTTTCAGATTTCTAAATTAAGAAAGGAAATAAAAGAATTACCTAAGCTATTACTTCTAATTCTTGCTTAGACAATACTTGAGCGAAAGAGGAACAACAATAAACAATTCCTTTTAAATATTCTTTTACTTTCATCGACAATCAATGAATCAAAACAATCAATCATCGAATCGGAGTATAGATAAAAACCAAGGTTACCGTTCATTGTAGCAACACTATGATAGATTCATATAAAAGAACTGATATTTAATTAACCTAATAACTTTTTAGGGAAATTGACATCAGTAATCATTCTATTCTTCTTAGAATAGAAATCACTAAAGAATATTTTATCTATTTAAAACATAATCATAAATTGAATAAGTGTAATGAAATTAATAGAGTAATATAATTGAGACAATCACTTGCGTGAGAATCAAATCATCCAACTAACAACATAGATATTATGTAATCACAAGATATAACAAAATAGGAACATGACCATGTAAACAAAATCCAACAAGAGATAGAAGGAATCAAATCATATCTAAATACTTGTATTAAAAATTCATCCCACAGTCATAATAATCAACATTTCTTTGTTTGAAAAACAATAATTCCTCCCTCTCCTTCTAGAGATCCCTCCTCTCTTCAAAATGAGGAGTTTATATAATTAATGTTTCCTAAATCATGTTTCTAATAGACTAAGATCATAAAACTTTCTTTTTACAACAATAAAAACAAGTATGATCTTTAGTCCTCATCGGCAATCAACAAGTAACAAAGGATCAACATGATAACTAACAAAACATCTTCACTAACATCTTCCAAGACTAGAGGTAATCCACATATGTTTATCCAAATAGCAAAGAGACAACACATATAACCAACAAAATGACCTGTAACCAATTATAAACAATTAGTTAAAACAAGATTAAATTGGAAAAGAGGTTCATTACAAAATCACATATTTTGTAATTCCCTTTTAAAATTAGAAAAAATAAAAATAAAATAAACGTACTTCACTTTATCCAAACAGTTGAAAGACATTAACAAAAGTATTTATTTAGAATATTGAGATTTTGGAGAAACTATGAGCTTATCCTTTAATGATTTAATTATCATTTATGTGTTACAGACCTATGAATTTTCAAGTGAACTGGCATAATTATGTTTGCTAAGAGTTTCATTAGACCTACAGGTAGCTATGAGCTGCTCATTTTCTCTAGTAAGTTGTTCAATCCAACCATTTAACCAAGAGATAATAAAGAGGAATTGTTGGTTCAAAGAGGAATTGTTGGTTCCAGTAAAGGTCAGTTAAGGACTCTGAAGTGATTTTTATCATTGTTATTGTCCAACTCTAGAGTGGTATTAACATAATTAAGGGGATCACGACTATTTAAAACTTTAGAATTAGCCCTTTTAGGCTGAGACTCTTCGAGATTAACATAAATCTGATCATAAGAGAGCTTATGTTTATTACGCTGAAATCTAGATATCTTTCTATTAATTAGTTTATCTTTAACATGCATGTCTTAATCCTATTTATGATGACTGTCTACATGTTCACTTGTATATTCCAGGGGGGAGATTTTGACTGGGGTTTAACCTTTGAGATTTTTGATTTACCCGTTTTCTTAGGTTTCTTTTCCACCTTATCAAGAAGAGTATTTTCATCAACATATCTGTTTTGGCGAAAATGCACAGTTTCAAGCTTTAGGGCCTTGTCCTCTTCTAAAAGAGAAGGACTAATGTCTCTACACACCTCAGAGCCATTTGAATGCACAACACCATCCATAGAAGAGGATGGAATATCTTCATGAATTAGACCAGGGTCCAAGGACATTTGGGAGTTAGTTTCCTTTGAAGACAAGGTCTTATCAAAACAATTTTATATGAGAGATGATTCCCAATCCCATCCCATCTTACCCAATTTATATTTCACCAGGACGGAAATCAAAGTATGATGGATAAGAGACTGCTTAATGTTTGAGTGCTATTCTTGGTAAATTGAAGACATCTTAACCAAACTCATATAAAGAAAGTGTGGAAATTTTACCTTAAACCTTAAAAAGACCATTAATGGCTGTATATGATAGAGAAGTACCAAGTTGTAACAGCCCTCGTAGGTCACATATCTACGTAAAAAAATAAACATATTCTACCATTGATGTTTTAGATACGAGACATGAATACCTTTGATATTATACACATACCCTTTCTTCGCTAATAACTTCCTGAAAGTGATATTTTGAACCCTTCAGTTCTTAGGCCAAACTTCACCATCAATCGAGAGATGAGTGGATTTAGAAATGAAATCAATATCCACAGTTGTCTCAACATCTCCTACCTTGGAATTATGAACATTAAATGAAGTGGAAAAAGCCTCAGCTACACCCTTGTTGTAACCCTGAAAGAGTTGCAAAAACTTAAGAGACCCAATAGTTTGAAAGAGTTTGACACATTCATCTTAAAATTCAAGCAAATTTGTGCCGAAAACCTCTGTTTGAATAACCTATGACATAACTAAATCTTGAGAGAACTTACAATCAAGATAAAATCCAAAACCAATGGATGAACATGCATCAAGGCAAAATCCTCAAAACCCTAACCAATAACCTCGATAGGGAGAAAAAAAGCTGAGAATAAAAAATCCAGAGGCCGTTTGAATTGAGAAAACCCTAATCATTTGTCTCAGGGTATCAGTAATTATGAGAGATAATTCAGGAGTACGATAATGACAGGTATAAACGTGGGCTACCGTTGTATTTACATAGGTGGAAGCAATAAGAGATCCTATCCTTTTACACATATAGTCACAATGATACTCGATGATTCACCATAACTTTAAGATTCATCATAACAAATGATTTAGGTTTAGAATCGAGAAATTTTGGCATGCAATATCCCAAGACTAAGGTGATAAGCTTGGTTTTGCAGTTAACATTAACCCCATATAATAAACAATGCCCAAACTAAGGTCAATACTAATGCATCGATATTTAAGACTTTGACATTTGAACAACAACATATAAACTAGTTAACCAAGGTACCAATCATAGGCATTTTAAAATGTTTCATGCATTTGAATTATACCTAACATTTGAAAGTTATATAAAATATAATAAATTTATTTCAAATTTTGTAGTGGTCTCTTTTTTTTTGTAAATGTTCAAATGCATGCATAAAAGGATAGTGCTTTGGTAGATATTTTCATTGTCAAACCAATGTCAAGAGTAATTTGACCATTGTCAAAGAAAACAAAGATGAATGAATCAATTACCAAAGAAAAGAAATAGAAATCATTAGCCAATGATCGTAGGTAAATCACACAACTCTTCAGCAGCATAAAGTAACTGTACACTATATAAGCAAACCAAACCAAAAGGAAAAATGTAAAAGAAAAATAAATAGAGAGGATTGTTGAAAATGAAGCAAGAAAGTATCAATTTTGATTTTTTTCCTTAATAAAATTGAGTAAAATCGAAATTCCACATCAACAGACAACTTGGAGGACTTAACTGAGGTGACTTGGTTCTTGTCACTTAGTTAAGAACACTCAATTTGAGTTAATGAGTTGAGGTTCAGTTTGCTTGAGTTGATTCCTAAAAAAACGCGAGTCTAGCTCAATTAATTTGAGTTAGGGGCATGAAGTTCAATTGTTTGAAGTGATTTCCTAAATTTTAGGAGCTTAGGTTGAGTTAATTTCAGTTGTAGCAATTTAATTCAGTTAAATTTAGTTATGGTAAGTTAAACTAGTTCTAATTGTTGGAGGAACTAGTGGAAGGTTAAGTTGTGGAAGTGTAACTTCAACCACACTCAGTGATCATCCAGATAACTGATCAATCAACCTAAATTAGCTCATGCATGTAGAGAATTCAAGTTACCCAGTTGAGATGGAGATTCCAAGGAAGTGTACTATTAGTTGTGGCATATTCCAATGTGTACAGGTGGTGCATGAAGTCATAGGAAGGACCTAAAGGAATTGAATAATCCAGATAAGGAAAGTTCATATTCATGAGGGGCTTGATTCCTCAAGGAACAACACAAGGAATTAGGAGCTTGGAGGGCATGAAAATTGGGTAAGTGTTGGTCAGAGTCAGTGAGTTAGGCAAAGGGATAGACTATACAATTGCAGGGTGTTCTCAGGCTTGAGCAAGCATATGTATTTCATCTCTATTCTATGATTAATGGAATATAGATAGGAAGGGGTTTTGAGTAGCTGCTTTCCCCTAGAAAAATATATGTGCATGTGTGATTTTTCCTTTTGCATGTCTATGATTTGTGTTCTAGATAGTAAATTAACTTTCGCATATTAGTAGAGTAGCTTCGAGTCTTATGATTTAGTAAATTTCATGAACAATTTTTAATCTACACACTAATTTCTACATGGTATTCGAGATGGATTCACTATAGAACAGAGATTTCGAAGTTGTCATTGCAGGAGGATCAAATTTGCAGGATCAATTCTTCAGATCTATAAGGATGGATTTCTAGGGACTAAGGCTCGAGTATGCCCTTTAGGGAGGCTTGAATTATGTTGCTTGGAAGGACCGCATGGAGGCAGTGCTAGAAGATAATGGACTGAAGGAATTCATCGAAAATGATATCCCGAAACCAACAACATCTAATGCTCAAGATCTAGTATAATGGAAGAAGTGTGTAGCCAAGGTAAGAAGAATCATATTGGAGGGAGTACAAGACCATATTGTCTCTAATATCCATGGGAAAGAGACTCCATATGCAATGTGGAAAGCATTGACAAATCTGTTCTAGAACAATGGTGACCACAAGAAGCTGGTGCTCGAGGCAAAACTTCAAAATATCAAGATGAAGAAGAACAAGACCATTCCATAGTACCTATGCAGGTTCACACAATATCATGATGAACTTGGTCAAGTTGGTGTTACTTTTGCAGAAGATGATTTGGTAACCTTAGCCCTTCTAGGCCTTCCCAAGAGCTAGCAAAAATAGATATATCAATTACTTAAAAATTATCCTTTTCGAGGGGGAAATCTCCTTTACATTACATAAATGAAGAATTTTTGGATGATACAAATGAAAATACCTTCTTTCTATATATAGGAGTTTAAGGGGTCACAATATAATCATAGCCTACATGACAATAATAATGTAAGGGCATAATAATAACAATAGTGGGCTTCAATAACAATAAAAATAAGGGGCTACACTAGTATTATAGGGACCTAACATGCCCCTCTCCTTCGAAAAGTATTGTCCTCAATACTTGAGTAGTGCTCGATGCTTCTGTATAGAATTCTCATCCTCCCATGTGGAATCTTCAATGGGTAAGTTCTTCCACTTGATGAGATACTCTGAAATTGATCGATTTCATAGCTATTGTGTTCTTGTTTCCATGACTACTTCAGGTTCCAATATGATTTTTCCTTCCTCGTCAATTTCTGGAAATATTGTTTGAACTAGGAGCTTGTCACCTATAACCTTCTTTTAGCATGAAACATGGAAAACTGGGTGCACTCGGGAAGATGCAAAAAGCTCCAATTTGTATATCATAGTACCAATCTTTTGCAACACTTTGTAAGGACCATAGTACTTTGGTGATAATTTATTATCCTTCTTAGCTTGGTTGAGGGAAATTTGTTTGTATGGTTGTACTCGTAAAAATACCCAGTTTCCTACATCAAAACTTCTTTCGCTGCGATGATAATCAACTTGTTGTTTCATTTGATTCTGCGCCAAAGTGAGGTGATCCTTTAAGAGTTGGAGAACCTGTTGTTGATGCTCAATGTGATCTTCCATTGCTTTAACCTTAGAATTTTCTCTTAAAGATGATGTGATGGATGGTGGATGATATCCATAAAGTGCCATAAATGGGGTCATTTTTTCTACAGTATGGAAGGAAGTGTTATACCATCATTCAGCCATAGGTAACCACTTGACCCATTGTGTTCATTTATCAGATATAAAAAAATGAAGATATCCTTCCAAACATTTGTTCACTATCTCAGTTTTCCCATCAGATTAAGGATGATAAGATGAGCTATGAGCTAATTGAGTACCCAAACAAGAAAATAGTTTCGTCCAAAAATTTCCAATGAAAATGGGATCTTTGTTGATTACAATAATCTTTGGGTTTCCATGTAGCTTTTGAATTGTTCCATAAATTCAATAAAAATTGTACTCGCTTTAAACGGATGAGATAATGCACAAAAGTGCGCATACTTGGTAAGTCTATCAACTACTACCATGATGACACACCTTCCTATGGACTTGGGTAAACCTGCAATAAAATCTATTGAGACCTCCTCCCAATATTGACTTGGAATGGCTAAAGATTGTAACAAACCTTGGGTCTTAATTGTCTCAACTTTATTTTGTTGGCAAACCAAACATTCTGCCACAAACTTTTGAATATCAAATTTGAGGCCATCCCAAAAAAATTCCTTCTTGACCCTGTGGTAAGTTTTTAAAAATCCTGAGTACCTTCATAAGGGAGAGGTGTGCAATTCCAAAAGAATCTTTTGTTTGAGTTGGGAATTCTTACAAAGATATAAGTGATCTTTGTGCCATAATGAATCATTTTTGTAGCTAAATCTATTAGATGTACTGGGATCTTGTTGCAACTTTTGAATGAGTGTCCACACTTCTTCATCATTTTACCATTCATACCTTGCTTCGGTTATCCAACCTAGTTGGATAATAGAAATGGCACAAAGAAATCCTTCCACATCCTCATCCTTTCTAGAGAGTGCATCTGCAACAACATTTTGCTTCCCTTTTTTGGATATGATTTCAAAGTCATAACCCAACATCTTTGTAACCCATTTTCGCTACTCTTATGAAGATAATGTTTGTTCCAAAAAGTATTTGAGACTATCATGATCTATTTTTATGTTGAAGGGTCTTCCCATTAGGTAAGGTCTCCATTGCTTTAGTGCATGTAGTATTTCCAACATTTCCTTCTCATAAATACGTTTGTATAAATAGTTTCCTTTGATTGATAACTTTCAAAAGAAATGAGTCTTCCTTCTTGCATTAAGAAAACACCAATTCCATTTCTTGAGGCATCACATTCCACAATAAAGGTTTTTGTGAAGTCTGGCATTGCTAAGACCGATGCTTGGCACATTTCCTCTTTATGATGTTCAAAAGCCTTAGTTTCTTCTAGAGTCCAAGAAAATGCATCTTTCTTCAGTAATCTTGTTAGAGGTGCTGCTATTCTCCCATAATTCTTAAGAAAATTGCGATAATACCTTGTCAACCCAAGAAATGCTCGAATATGCTTTATGTTTTTGGGGATTTTCCATTGATGCATGTTCATCCATTGGTTTTGGATTTTATCTTGATTGTAAGTTCTCTCAAGATTTAGTTATGTCATAGGTTATTCAAACAGAGGTTTTCGGCACAAATTTGCTTGAATTTTAAGATG
>Ga0181473_100485_pt1 | contig 9957 bp, 8 predicted proteins | sample In2P11_FD_119089 | JGI IMG/M metagenome (GOLD analysis project Ga0181473, IMG submission 119089) | Clean room microbial communities from NASA Spacecraft Assembly Facility at Jet Propulsion Laboratory, Pasadena, California, USA -... ... | reverse complement strand
ATAGGAAGTTTATTGATGGCTTGATGGGAGGTAAGTAATGTACCTTGCATGGTTTAATGTTATTATTTTATTGATTTCAAGAAGGATGACTAATTCATGATTTTTGAAAGAGATGTGGTTATATATGTTTTTGTACACCTAGGATTACCTCTAAATGAACTAAAAGCACATATACATTTAATTATATGATAAACCTAATATATTTAACTTTTATAAACATATATGAATAAGGTAATTCAACAATACAGTAATAGTATAAAGAAATTACAGCAATATTAAGATTTAAAATGCAACTACACACACTAAAGTTAAAGGAATCAAGTGAAAGATAAATACATGTGTGTCCTTGCCTACATTGAGGTCGATGATATGATGGATAAAAATTTTGAAGAAAGGTTAAATTTCCATGAAAAACCTAAGGAAAAATGCATAAGAAACACCAGCATGAGTTCTAGTCTTAGAGAGCTTAGTATGGGTGCAGCGTTAACGATCTTGAAGAATGAGTTTCACCAACAAGGATCGATAATAGAAAAGATGATGATAAGTCAAACTAAGCATATGATTATGGAAGTGGATAACATATATTTTATCAACTAATAGAAAGATTCCAATCTCAATAGGTTATTTTTAAAAATACCCAAGTGTAGGGTGTCAATTATCGAGATGTAATCTTGATATACTTTCCCCAGGTTAGAGATACTTATATTTATATCAGGTATGATTCACCATTTGACCCCTTGTGTGAAGGTAGTAACTACCCCAATTTACCTAACATTAAACATAAGAATACAACATGATAAATATGTGATAATAAGGTAAAATATGATTAAAGTTTGACTAAATATGATTAAGACATGTATGTATAACGTAAGTTGCACCTAAGTGGGACCGTGTTAAGGGGACCACTTTTAGGTGTCAACAGATTCTCCCCTTTGTAAGTATAATTAAATTGAATCTTGAAATGAAATTATGCTTGTAAAGGAAGTCAAGGTAAAGAGAAGAAAAATTTGATACTTCCTTGATTTAGCTATCTAGATTATCAAGGATTTGATGATGTATATTGCTCCCTCTTTTCCTTGGTTATGAGATGTAATGGCTTGCATGTAGTAGAATCAACCAAGAGAAAATAATGAACCTGAAAAATGAGAGGTAGACACTTCCAAGCACATATATGATTATTAACTCATAAAATATATAGCAGTGATATTAAGAGAGAACATCATGGAATTTCATCAAATGATATAGCAATAATGAAGCATAGATGAAATTAATATAAAATGCATACATCATCTTGGGGACATCAAATAAAGAAATACTCAATGCTTTATTCTTGGATGCATACATAAGAGAATAATGATAAATATGTGTCCACATCATCATGGGGTACATTCCCCATTCCTTGACGGAACATATGAAAATAAAATCACATATGTTAACATCATCATGAGGTACATGCCCAATTCCTAGATGCAACATATGAATAAAAATAATAAATATGGTGATAGTTAGTTGAGACCTAATCAATCAAGGTGACTCAAAGACCTATTTTGTTTGAATGTTTCCTAACTATGTTACATGATATGGTATTTATCATAATGAGGTATATGCCCCATTATTAGATATTGACATGATATGCATTCATCATCAGGAGGTACAGGTCCTATTCTTAGATGTGATTAATAGCAATGGTTGTTTGAGACCCAATCAATAAAGGTGACTCAGTGATGATTGGTTTGAATATTTTCCAATCATATGAATGATTAAAGTAAAGTAGAGATAAGGTTAGGAATACTCCTTGTGACTTACCCATTATATGCTTGTGTTGTGATTTGGCTTGATTAATGCCTTTGTAACTCAACATCTGTGCTAGCCTCAACGCATGTTAGTGATTTTGCAACATATGCTTCTGCTTGTGAAATTTGCATCTTGCAGCATGGTATATGATTCTAAAAACATATAATTTCATACTTGAAATTTCCTGATAAAGTGCTTGATTTTATGATGAACTAATTGAACGCAAGAACGAACGTATAGGAGATACATCGTTCTTTGATTAGATGTTTGATCATGGCTGTAAAAACTTGATTCTTCTAAATATATTAATCCTAGATTGATTTTAGACCATACATAGTTGGATTTTACAATTTTTGAATTGAGGTTATGAATGATTAAGAATGATAGCACAAGCGCAGACCTAAGCATGGATAAGAGGATCTATAATAATTTTGGATGCAGTACCTTTTGACACTTGGCTCAAATAACTTAAGAGGTAAGAAAATCATATTTTAAAATTATGATGGGAAAGATATTATCATTAATTAAGACTTATATCATGGAATATGTCCTAGTTTAGTGTTAAATACAATAAATAGTGACTTATTTGTTACTTTCACTATTTGAGGTTGGAACTCTAGTCTTGGAGGGGTTGAGTGAGCTTGCCTAGGTGACTTGGAGCCTTGTGTGTGATCAACATTGAAAGGTAAGTGATTAAGTTTGATAATTATATCAATTTGGTCTAGTTTTATGAGGTTTTATCAGATTTTTAAATTAATTTGGTATTTCAAGAATAAGATTACTGAGCAAGAGAATCATAGGGCCTATCTCCTATGACACAACATAGTTTGGATGCATGTGGTAGGTGTTTTGAACCCTTATATTATTTTTTTTTGTAAAATTTGCATGGAAAATGGGATAATTAGGCAAAATCATATGATACTATAAGCTAGGTTTTTAGAGGGCTAGGTCTAATTCATTTTTATTTTTAGAATATCTTTGAGAGTGCTAGAACATGTTTTTAGGCAATCATGAGGGTAAAGGTATTTTTCCCCCAAATTTCATGGCAATTGGGCTTAGAAAGCCCAACATGGGTGCTGGTATGACATAGTAGATTTCAAGATGGAAGAGTGTTCAATCAATTATGTTATTTCTTAATGTGTGCTAAGAATCCATGAATAAAATTTATGTATACTTATTGTATTGAAAATTTCTATGAAAACTTATACATACCTTATCTTTTTATGCTAACGGAGTAGTTAGTTTCTCATGGAGCCTGAGCTTATGTCTCAGAGTTGGAAGAAATGCTTGGTGATGAAAGATAAGCTCACAAACTAGGATATTGTTTTGCTCCATCATGTTGATATGATATGGCTTCTTCATGCCCCATACGTTCAATTACATAATAAGCTACTCACGACCCTTATGGAGAGTTGGTTTGAGATGATCAACACTTTTAACCTTCCTACCAGGGAGATTACCATAGTTCCAAAGGATGTTCATAGGATTTTATGAGTTCCTATGAAGGGTAGACCTATATTATTTAAGGAGGGGAGGGGATGATAGATGATCAATGTATGCAATTGGCCAATTATCTTATAGGATTTCAAGAGTACCATGAGGGGAAGAAAGGTGCCTTCCTTCATTGCACTTTTAGGATTAATATGAAGAGATTTAGGCAAGTGTGACTTGATATGATTGCATGCATTGATAGTATTTTGTACCCAAATAAAATTATGAGGTGTTCACACTTGGGTTGATATGGGTGGTTTATTAGATAACATAGGGTCATCGTTATGCATGGGCACCTTATATTATTACCTAGATCTATCATGACCTGTATAACTTTATGATGGTACAAAAGAGTGGTAAGAGTATGGCATAAGTATTTATGCTACAGTACTGAGCTTATAAGCACATTGCTATTGTAAGACCTAGAGATCTTCTTATGTATGGTGTACATCCCGATCATCCATCATGGTATCGATGGGCTAAGCATGGAAAGATTACATGATTCCATAATTTTGTGGAAGCCTATAGGAAGTTTATTGATGGCTTGATGGGAGGTAAGTAATGTACCTTGCATGGTTTAATGTTATTATTTTATTGATTTCAAGAAGGATGACTAATTCATGATTTTTTTTTTGGTAGGTGATTTGATATATAGACCCTATGCGACCATACTTTATTGGGAAAATGAACCAAGGGGAGAGCTAGACTAGCAGTGTATATCATGTTATTTGTAAACATGGAATATATTTATGAAATCCTATTGGCTTGATAGGGTTATAAAGTAGGTTGGTTGATAATAGAGCATTCCACTGGAATGCAATTTTGTGATTAAGACTATGAGGTATAGGCAACATGACCCTAACCTTTACGAGAAACCTCCAAAATGGGTGGAGGAATGGATACCTCCCAAGGAATATGAGTTAGGGAGAGACTCATATAGTGAGGGAGATGAGGACCTTGATGGTCCTCAGCATGACCAAAATTACCTAACATGGTGGGCTAGAGTGATTAGCAAAGCTTGCAAAAGGAGAAGTAAAAGAAGAAGAAGGAGACAAGGAGGAGGAAGAAGGTGATGGGGGAAATGAGGAGGAAGGGGATGTATGATTGAAGGAGCTATTGCAATATGGTGAGTAGGGAGGGTGATATGTTTCCATTTGAATCCCTATTGTAGAGACCCAATATTATCTTAAGAATGAGCTTAGTGAGTATATTGCTTTTTGTACTTAGAGGTTAGTTTATATATAATAATAATAATATGAATAACATGTCTTCTTTTGATTTTTGTAAATCAAATGAAATTGGACCTTGAATTGGATAAGGAAGCTAGGCTATAGGTGGAGGAGACTCTTGCTAGCTTGACGGAGGAAAGACCTATAAAGGATTAGGAGCTAGAGGCACTGAAGATGCACTTGGAGATCTTGGAGCAGAGCATAAAGACACTATGAAACATGCACTAGGATTCTTAATATCATAACTTCTTATGGATGATGGATCATATTTTTGAGAAAAATAAGAATATCAAGGCCCTCTTGGGTAAGAAAGGGAACTTGTAAGAGTAACTAGTAGAATTGGAGGAATAATTTAGGTTGAAGAGCTCAAGTCTTACTAGGATAGCCTCAAAGTCCAACATTTTTAGGAGTTCTAGGATTCATTATGGCACCATCAACAATGTTAGCATAGGATATTGACTTTTTGTATGGTTAATGGGATGTATGTTTGATAAAGATAATGTGCCACTTCTTTTTGGAAATTGAAAGATATATTATGACTTATTTAAAAGATGTGTTTATGAAATATGTATGGTATGAATGATTAATGTTTATAATTATTTTTCAATTTATCTAAGTATAACATATGTGTGATTAATGGGAAATAAACACATATAATTATTGGGTAATTACTAGGATAATATAGACAAGGTGATTGGGATATTAAATATATGTAAAAATTGTAAATTGAACCAAACACAAGTGTTGGTATTTTTAATGAATTATGGTGTCTGGGTGTGATATCGTAGGTCAGGATAACATGGATGCATGGTATTTCATTTTTTAGATTAAAAAAAATGAATTTCCATCATGGTTATAGGTAATGAAACAAGAATGTAAATGTGGTCCCATAGATCCAAAATATAGGTAACGGCTATATGAATAACAAAATAATGTTCAAGGCATTGGGAAGGGTATTTGGAAGTGAAAAAGTATTGAATATGCATGAAATATGATAAGGAACCCAACATAGGTGTTGGTGTGGTAGATGTTGATTGGTGTAGCATAACCTCAAGGGGTTTGTTTTGGTCGTGTTATCCACTACCTGCAATAGTAGGTTCCTTGAAAGAGCAGAAGGTGGTGGGAGTGCGCTCATGTTGGTTTTCTACTCAATCTCTAGTTTATAGATCAGTTCCTATCTATTTTTAAGGTTAAAAGTAACTAGAAAGAAATGAAAAGATAAAGGGTTATAGGAAAGATACAATTACATGAAATGAAATTTAAAATAAGAAATATATAACTCAAGAATTACAACATAGGCAGCAATCCATGGCCAAGATCAAGAATAGCAAGCTATCTCACATGTTGGGTCTCACAATCACAATGCAGAGCCATAATTTGAAGTTAACATTTCACACATAACATTCATAAAATCAATTAATAGCCACTTTGTTGCAAGAGGGCAAGGCATCACCTATTTGCATTATCATATATGAAAAGATCTTACAGATTTGGGCAAATTTGCTAAAATGTCTGACCTTTTGTACTTCTAACAGTCTACTATTTATACATTCTCCCACCTCTATTAGGTAGTTGTGTTTCATTAATATACATAATTGCTCGTATTTAATGAAGTAATTAAAATGGAACTATTTACAATAAATACGACAATTGTACTAGATTATATAGTGAATAACTACTGATCATCTTGACCATTTGGGGATTAACATTATGTACATAGAGCTGCAATCCTTCTGACATATCATTGACTACTTCATCTCTGGCCCTGTAGTTGATTGAGAGTAATACTATAGCTGATTGAATAATTACTCATTTGCAAATTAATGGGTACAATTTAGCACTATTTTTCATCAGCTGCTATCTGCTTTTCTGCAACCTTGATGATCTCTCCTGTAGATATCAGTGATTAGAGTAATGGTAGTTGGTAAACATTATGTCAACTTGGTTCAAGATGAAATCACCACTGTTATGTGAAAATGAGTTGGTGTCAACACATTAACAAGTCCCTAAGACTCAAACACTTAAGACAAAGTGGACCTGGGTATTCCTTCTTATGCATTACTCTTACTTTAGCTCATTGGGTTCTATCTTCTTTATCAAAGCTTTATCGATGAACTAGCTACTCTGGGACCTGCTACTTTCATCCAAAAACTAACATCATCACTCAGAATTGATGGGATTTATTTTATGTCTTCATAAATTTTCACCTTCCATTACTTGTTCCAAGAATCGTTAATTTTAGTCAAAAATTATGAAGTCATTACTTAGAATCTGTGGGTTTTATTTGATGTCTCCAGGGAATCTAAGGAAATGAATATAACTCTCAAGGACTCAAAGAAAATGAATATAAATCCCAGGGAATCTATAATTTACATGACTCCCAAGGACTCAAAGAAAATGAATATAACTCCTAGAGACTCTATAATTTACATGACTCTTGGGGACACAAAGATAATGAATATAACTCCCAGGGACTCTATAATTTACATGACTCTTGAGAACTCAAATAAAATAAATATAACTCCTGAGGACTCTATAATTTACATGACTCTCAGGGACTCAAAGAAAATAAATATAACTCTTGGGGACTTTATGATTTACATAACTCCTAGGGACTCAAATAAAATGAATATAGAATGAATGGAATTTGTGAAAAGAACTTATGATAAGAATGAAAGAATAAAAGAATGGTTTTATTTCACCCTAATTCAGAGTGTAATTCTAAAAGAATACAATCTTATGGTGGCTCTTTGGGGTCTCTACCTACTGAAGAATAGAACCCTCTACTTGTTGCTCCCAGTAGCTTGTTTACATGAAGACTTGGTAGGGGTGTCAGTTGTTGGAATCAGCTCTGCTTGGAGGAATGGATGCATGTTTTTATTTAGATCTCTAAGATTTTTATAATCAATTTGCAACAAGATAGGAAATATCTAAATTTTTACTATATCTGCTCTAAATCTTGTTAGAATATTTTCTAACCTTCCAACATGCAAGAATATGGTGATTGCTTCTTGGGTGAGCTCATTTATTTGCTATAAATCTAAGACTTGCTTCTCAAAAAATGACTGTTCAAGAAATTGAATGGTATTAGCTACCTAATTGGCATCACTACCCTGTACATCTTGTTCTTCCCATAATTTGGGAGCTTTCATATCAATCAAAGAATTAAATAATTTATTAATGAATCCTAGCTCAGTTATGAGTTGATGTTTATCAATATCCATGTTGAACACCAAATTCTAGAGTTTACATATGTCCCAGATCCTCCTTAAATACAATTGTCTTAACTTGATAGTGATTTTTGCTATGTCTTTTTTGGTCAAGACCTTTAACCAAGACTGCATCTTTTCCAAAAATGATCTAGGTGTGTCTAGGGCCAACTGATGTAGAGTATTTTGAGTGTGGAACTACTTGATTACTTGTATTGTCTGCTACTTTAGTAGATGCAAATGTGATAATGCTATTATTCTATTTCCAACTTGCTCCACTAGGGATATTCTAAAAAAATTTATAAGTGATAATAACTTTGAATTATCATCAAACAAAACTTTATTTGTTGCAATGGTATTTTGGAGCTTAGCCTCAATCTTCTTGACATTTTGAGCATCTATGATAGCAACCTGAGCTTTGAGATCTTGCATTATTGATTCACTACATCTAGCTCAATTTTTGTTGTTGTTATACTTTTATCAAACTCTGATTTCTGCTTATCAAATTTTGCAATCAAGTCTTTATTTTTATTTTGCAACCTAGCTACTATTTTTTATTTAAGGGAGCAATCTTTCTTATATTGATCTATTTTTTTATTCAATTTTTCTATCTTAATCTTCATTTCTTAAAGACTTTTTCCAGTCGCCATTGAAGTATTTATCAGAAATCTTAACTTGTCTATTGTTGGTGCACTCTACATATTTACATTTATTATTGTTATGGGATTAGTGTCCAGTTGCCCTTCTTTGAAAGGAATCTATGCTATTTTAATATCTCCCATTTCTATTACCTTACTCAAAATTCTTGACTGTTGCTTAGAGAGCATAGGAGGCTTATTAACAAAAGTTGCCCATCAATGGGCTCTACAATTTATGTAGAAAAATTAGATTTTATTTCCTCCTAAGAGGCTATAGGAATCAAAGAATGTGAGGGAGTGACTTCACCTAAAGTAGATATCACAACCTGTTGAATGGGCTAAGACTACGGAGAAAGTGTTACATCTTGAATATCTATTTCTTTCTCTACTTCTTCCATAACCTTATCATCATCATCAATCTTTTCCATTGGGTTGGAGTCCTTCTTCTTATCAAGTTATTCATCATTATCATCATCATCATCACTTGAACCTTCTATAGGTGTAGTTATTGCAAATTTGTTAGCTCCAAGTACGCCTCCCCCACCTTGTTAAGTCTGGGTTTGCTCTTTTTCTAGGGTTTGTTCTTGCATCTAGGCTTCTTGAGTAACACCAGTGTCTGCATCTTATGGCCCCCTTAGCTCCTTTGTATCAAAAATTTCCACCTCTTTTGTTGCTATCTTCATAACTTCTTCTAAATTCCTTGAAGGTTGAGGTGCAATCATTTGTGACTATGATCTTGTTGTAGTGGTACAAGGCTTTTTAATAGGCCTCTATTCTTTATCCAGGGTCTATTATTTCTAAGCAAGGGTTTGAATTCTCCTTTTCTTCTTTGGAGAGACTCTTGGGAAGAGGTGGTAGTGTTTAAGTAATTTTTCTCTCCCTTTTTTGAAAGCTCAATCATGCTAGATGATTATCCTACCTGTATTGACCTTGTTCCTATAGTAGATTTCCCTTGGAAATGAGAAGGAAGGGGCTATCCCAACTCTAGTAGAGGATCTTTGGCGTACTTAGCCTCCCAATACTTATCATATTTGAATTTTTCACATAATTCACTCTCAATATGGTGAATTTTTGTTATGTACTCAAATTTGAATCTTGTTAAATAATGAATTTTATTGGTGCCCCACCCAAGACTTGTCAACTAGGTGAGGAATTTTGGGTTGAGGACAAAATATTATCGCTTATTTTCCTAGTTTTTGCATTTTCTTACCCCCTCAAGTGCCATCCAAGCTTTATTTAGGGGAGTGAATTCTCAATCAGGGTACATTTCTGCTTCCTATTCAGTTTTATTTATAAAAAATTCTACATGAAGCCTACTCTTATGAAAAAAAGCTAGATATTTTTTGCTTAACCTTATTACTTGGGTCATTTGCCTTGAAGGGTAATACATCCATGGATCCTCTACCATATCTAATTTAAAATTTTGTACAAAGAATTTAGCAATTCTATCTTTACATCCTATTTCTAAAAGAGTAACATTTTCAGTAGAAGCTGGTATATCTACAATAGACTTAAAATTACCCTCGAACCCATATTTGGTCTCTATGGCACAAATTTGCCTTCCCATTTATATTAAATACAATTGAGAAGCAAGAG
>Ga0181473_100483_pt1 | contig 9977 bp, 12 predicted proteins | sample In2P11_FD_119089 | JGI IMG/M metagenome (GOLD analysis project Ga0181473, IMG submission 119089) | Clean room microbial communities from NASA Spacecraft Assembly Facility at Jet Propulsion Laboratory, Pasadena, California, USA -... ... | reverse complement strand
TGTTCTTTCTGAGTTGTCTGCCGAAACCTGCTCCTGCATTCAGAATCTTCATGACCGAAGTTATTACAAATAGAACATTCAATTTCATTTTCAAGGGCGGAAAAATTGTTATAGGTCCTTTTTGTGATCCCAATCATACTTCTTTGTTTTTGAGCTTCTCTAGTCATGATTATCTTATAGGAAACACATTGGGTTGTTTTGTGGCCAAAGTTATAGCAAGAGAAACATTGGCCATTGAAGAAACTCCTGCGATTATCAACTCTACCAGCCAAATGATTGTAGTTTCTATTGTCATCCATTCTTAAGGAAAATTGAGAATATTTTACTTGTGGCTGGTTGTAGCTTTTGTTCATCCTTAAGGTGGATTGCCCCTGATTTACCTGGTAGTCTTTGTTTATTCTTGATGTAAATCGTCCCTGTTTTACTTGGTGATCTCCATTGAGCTTTTGCTCATTCCTCCTTGCTGCATCAAAATAACTTTTTGAGGTGGATGCTTGAGATTCTTCTCCATTATACCCCAGACCTGTCTTGATTAGAGGAGAATGCTACACATTGATAATCTCATCTACAGTTTCAGATCCTTTAACAAATTTAAGGTTAGGAGCCTTTGTTTTTTCAATCTCTTTTCTAAGACCAACAATTTCACATTCTAACTTCTCAAGAAATTTTTCTTTTTCAGCAAGTTGGAATTGCAGAGTATCAATGATCACATTCTTCTCTTCTAAACATACTTTGAGTCTAGAAATCTCTTCATAAAAACCATCTTCATCTATAGCATCCATGTAATCATCATCTTCAAAAGCCATTAAAAGTTTATAATTATTACCTCGTTCATATTCATCACCATTTGAAAGACCATCACTGTCTTCATGAGTGTAGTAACTTTTCTTAGTTACATTTTGTTTCTTGTTCCATCTAACAAGTTCCTTCCCCTTGTCAATCTTATCCTTATAAGGACATTTGGCAGCATAGTGACCGACCCTTCCACAAGCAAAGCATTTGAAAGGTAACTTACCTCTGAATCTTCCAGTACCCCGTTGAAGATTCTTGACAAATTTTGATTCCTCCTCTTCTTCTGACATGTGTCCAGACTCATAGTAATCTCCTTTGCCCGAAGCCTTGAAAGCAGCTTCTCTCCTGTCTGATGGTCCTCCTTTCCTCATTTCACAATCGGTCAGAATTTCGTGCAGCTGAGACATGGTAAGGTTCCGTAGATTCTCTTTTTCTTTTATTGCAGAAACTTTAGATTCAAACCTAGGGGACAAATATCTTAGAACCTTTTCAACCACAACAACCTCTTTTATTTCTTCACCCAAATTTTTCATATAATTAACAATCTCATCTACATGAAGGAAATAGTTAGCCACAATTTCATCATTGTGCATTTGGAGATTTTCATACTGAATTCTGAGGGTTTGAAGTTTTGCTCGTTTTACCTGTTCATCTCCTTCATAGCTCAGAACAATCTTGTCCCATATTTTTTTTGCAGATTTATACTGCATAACCTTGACAAATTCTGATTGAGATAGACATCCCAATAGGGTATTGACAGTCTTTGCATTTGTTTCATATTTCTTCTTCTCAGCTGGATCTGTAGGAGTTGTTGATGGAAAGTGTACCCTGTATCTATGATATCCCAGACTTCTGTACCAAGAGATTGAAGATAGGCAGTAACTCTTACCTTCCAATATACGAAGTTTGTCCCATCAAAAATCGGTGGCTTAATAGATGCTTCTCTCTCGTAGTTGCTCATGATGATGGATCTTCCTCCAAGCGATCAAGCTTCTTCAGAAGGACCTGCTCTGATACCAATTGTTGGAAATAATACTGAGAGGGGGGGTGAATCAGTATTATCAAGTCAAATGTTTTCTTTTTCAAACCCAGATCATATACGCTACTTCAGTTAGTAAAACCGCGTATATACGCAAATATGTAGAAGGAAACCCACATATATAATGCAAACTTATAATTTACTTTATCTTTTAGATGTTGATTATTAATCTGTGTATTTGAGTCAAATAAATAGTAACCAAAACAGTAAAACAGAGTAGTAGACAGTCACACACAAGAACACAAGATATAAGGTGGAAACCCAATGTGGGTGAAAACCACCTGCTGCAATTTGTCTCTATCTTCCTTTAATTAGAAACTTCCTTTTACAATGTACTGGTGTAGTCCTTTACCAGTACACAGGCTGCAGGTGTTGGCCTACTGAAGGCTACAACCTTCTCTTTCTTCCAGGGACCTTGTTTCATAAATTTTCAGACTGGATCCATGAACATCAATCAACCATCAAGTATATATGCATCAAACAATCTCCTTTCCCCAATTAGCATTGAATCAAATAAACACTTCTCTGACAATTGTACCCAGAACACAGTAACAGTAACCACACACCAAATTCTGAACCCAGAATACTGCAACAATAAACAGAGGTAGCTAGATCATAATTTAAAAGATATACGCTACTTCAACAACCTGGAACCTCATGCATACGCTCCTGTGTTTGGAACAACCTGTGTATATGCTATTTTCATTCATTGAACCTGCGTACAGATCTATAAAGGATAATTCATTCTTTCAAATATTCAGACACTAATTGACCCAGATCGTCAAATTTATAGACCAAGCATGTGCCTCATATAACAGATCAAAATCATACAAAGATACTATTATTCAAGCTTAAAGATTATGACCCATCAATAGAACTTATCCTTCTTTATGTGCTAAGGTTCCTCCTTCATTCAGATCTAGATCTGCACCATAACCTCAATCACAAATGTTTCAGATCTAGCACTTATTAGATATTCAATTCATTCAAATGATGCTTTGCTAAATGATCTCCTTCCTCTTTTATAGTCTTAGGCCTTCCACAATACCACGATCCAAAACCATAGGATCAAAAAACTGTTGGACTAATACCATGAACCAACCATGAAAGTGCATGAGATCAACACTTTTGGATGCAATACCACGGACCAAAACCATAGGACCAAAAACTGTCGGACTAATACCATGAACCAACCATGAAAGTGCGTGAGATCAACACTTTTGGATGCAATACCACGGACCAAAACCATAGGATCAAAAACTATCGGACTAATACCATGAGCCAACCATGAAAGTGCGTGAACTTTTCTCTTCATGTAAGGAACTTTTCTCTGCATGAAAGTGCGTGAATTTTTCTCTATATGAAAGAAACTTTTCTCTGCATGAAAGTGCATGAACTTTTCTCTACATGAAAAAACATTTTCTCTGCATGAAAGTGTGTCAACTTTTCTCTACATGAAAGAAACTTTTATCTTCATGAAAGTACGTGAACTTTTCTCTACATGAAAGAAACTTTTATCTTCATGAAAGTGCGTGAACTTTTCTGCACTATAATTTATCATCTGAGATGAGTGGGTTGCCATCAAGTACAACATATGTATCATAATGCCAACACACACTAGCCAGAATCCTGTAGATATGTTAACAAAAGTTGGAACCAGGGAGAAACTAAGAATCTGCTCAGTTTCAATTGGTCTTCAAGTATGATGAAGAATATGAGAAATAGCCAGGTCCACAGTGGAGTCATTGTCCAGCAAATGAAGCAATGGTGGAGTTGTTATAATTAGTCTCCAAGTGGGAGATTGTTGGGTGTGGAGCCTGATTATCTTCTGTATTCAAATGTATCGCTACATTGGACCCCAGTTCGTAATGGGGCAGCAACACCGCCTGTAAAATATTCGTTGTAGGGGGGGCTCCAAGGGGGGCAGCTAAAAATAGATGTAAAATTTCCCTATAAAATGTTGTAATTTCGTAGTCAATCTAGGTCGTTCATTAGGCGGAGATATGATGGTAGAAGTTATGTTTAATTTAAGTTTTTTTGCCCTAGAAGGAAACCCATCACTATATATATGAGGGAATTATATTGCATCTACATAGATCTATATTCTGAGTGAGGGAGAGAGAGGAGATTGAGAGCGAAGAGGGAATAATAGCGAACCTCCTGTAGGTTGTATCTCTTCAGTTTACTAGATAATATAAAAGGAAGGAATAGTTGTTTCTTTGTGGATGTAGCCCAAACTGGGTGAACCACATGTATCTGTGTCTCTCTTATTTTATGTGTTTTCTGTGTTTATGTTTATGCAATAGTTTATGTGTTCCATTGCTCTATAATGTATAATTTTCTAACATTAGTTAGGATATGCAGAAGTTTTGATGGAGTAGTACATTGAGCTTAATGGATGGTTAAGTCTGTAGCTAAATAATTAAATGCAATACAGTGGAGGTGGTTGTAGCTGAATAATTAAAGGCTCAGAGAAAAGGAAACGAGGACAACATTTAATAGAGACGTATTTGAAGGAATGAAGAAAACAATTGGTTGCTTTGCATACATGTCTAGTTGAGTTAAATGATTATTAGAGTGACCATTCCTGAGGACCGTCAAGCCATGTGGAGCAATAAATAAGGATGGGAGTCTTAGTAGAGTGTGCACACCTCTTGAGATTAAATTCTCAGCATGGATATTTACACAGGGAGTCAATGGAGAACTTGAAATTCGATCTATGTATTTAATGCTATGAAAAAGTTCAATAGACAAATACAAACAACAATAAGAGGAGCCATGTCGAAGTACACTTGGGTGGTATGGACATAGGCAACATCCATCGCTTTGTGCAATGTGCATCAGTGAGTAAACACCATCGATTTTCATTGAGAAATTATGGGGGTGGTGTACAGTATATTGTTGAAGTGCTGAGGAGTGAGAGTAGTGTGTGTAAACAAAGAGGTCTAAGCACCAAGAGTAGACAAAGTACTGGTGTAGAGAGACTATACGAGAGAAGGTAGAGTGTTGAGCACATGCTCCTATGACCAGTGAGCAAAGAGAAGATGCATAAGACCAAAGGGAGTTTGCGGAACAGTAGTGGACTGAGAGCAAAAGTTGTTTCTGCACCCAACCAGTTTGGTATTTTACTTGAAATGTAAATGCCTCTATTTTTAGTTTGAAAATTGTATGAAATAGTATAACAGTGGTAAGAGAAGGTTGGTGCCTACATTCAGAAGAGGTTGGTGCCTCTTAGAAAGTTGGTTCTTTCTAACCTAAGGGGGTTGGTGCCTCATGTGAGTGGGTGCTCACAAACAAACAGAGTTAATTAAGTAGGTTCTTAATTTACATAATAAACAAACAACAATTTGGTGGTTTTTCCCCTCTGGGTTTCCACGGGAAAAAATTGTGTCAAATGTGTGTGTTTCTCATGTGATTGGTTGTATGAATGTGAACATTTAAACTTGTTCCACTTCCTTTATGAATGAATTCTCTCACAAGTAGTAGAATATAAAATGGGATTGTAAGCATATTAGAAAAAGAATAAATAAAATCATTATTACTGATTCACCCCCCCTACAACGAATATTTTACAGGCGGTGTTGCTGCCCCATTACGAACTGGGGTCCAATGTAGCGATACATTTGAATACAGAAGATAATCAGGCTCCACACCCAATAATTCCTCCCCCCTCCCAATAATTCCTTATTCCAACAATTGGTATTAGAGCGAGGTTCCTTCAGGAACAGTCTAACCACTAGAAGGTAGATCTATAAGGAATTATGTCTAGGCAAGAGAGTCCAAAGGCTTACTTAAGTATAATACCAGTCTTTAATGGGACAAACTATGCCTTTTGGAAAGTAAGAATGGAAGAATATATTATGTCCCTGGGAGTAGATTTTTGAACTTCAGTGGTAGTAGACTACAATCTCCCTGGTATTCCTCCCATTGTTGCAGATGGTAAAAAATTATATGGAAATAATGCTAAAGCCAATAATTTCATTCTCTTTGGTCTTAGTCAATCAAAACTTGTAAAGTTATGCATTGTAAGTATGCTAGGGAACTATGGGTAAAGCTTAATTATAATCATGAAGGAGATGAAAAATCAAGTAGGAAAAACTAAAAACCTTTAAAATGAGGTTTGAGAGCTTGAGAATGAGTGAAGATGAAAGCATAACAGAATACTTCCTCATATTTGATGAAGTAACCAATATGATTATATGACTTGTTGAAGAAGTCAAGGAAGATATGATTTTTCAGAAAATATTAAGATCTCTACCCATGAGATTTAATGCCAAAGTCTCAGCTATTGAAGAAATGGATAATTTAAAGGATCTCAACATGGACTAGCTTCATGGTACTCTCACAGCTTGTGAGATGAGAGTAGGAAAATAAAAGTTTGAACCTAAGGAGGCAACATTCAAAGTATCCAAAAAGGCCAAGGAGCACAAAGATCATCAAGATAGCCCTAACTATGGATCTCTTCATGAGTTGGCTCAATTAGCCAGGAAATTGAAACAAAGCTCAGGAAAATATAAAGGGAATTTTCCCTTTATATGTTTTTACTATGGAAGAGTTGGACATTTTTTGTCCGAATTCCCTTATAAAGTAAAGGCTGAAAAGGAAGATGATCATAAATTTGGAAACAAGTATCAGAAACATCAAAAGAAAAATATCTATAAGAAAAAGGGGTTCTACTCCAAAGAGGATAGCTCAACACCAAAGTTAGACAGTGAAAACTCTTTGAAGAATAATTCAGATAAGTATTTACTTATTTCTTTTGAAATAGACTCCAAGAAACAAAGCATTATGGACTCTAAAGAAGAATAATAAGGAGTAGTGGACCATGAAGGGGAACTCATCAGTGCCTTGATGAGCTAAAGAAAGTAAGGAAGAAGAATAAGTAGTTAAAGGAACAACTATAGTGTTTTGAATAAGGTATGTATAACTCTAATAATGAGGAGTTTGTATATAGAAAAGAAAAAATTGAAGAAACTATTAAGAGAAAAGATAGTTTAGTCCTTCTACTATAAGAGAAATAGGGAACATGTGAAAAACTAGAAGAAGAGAACAAGCAATTAAAACAGGAGTTTCTCAATTTAATGAAGGAAACAATCTCAAAGTCATGCAAAGATGAAAATTTGTCTTTGAAAGTTAAACTGGAAGAAGATAAATGTAAGGAAGAGGTTCTTCAAGACTTGATCCAAGAATGGGAAGAGAACTGTCAGAGTCTTGAAGTAGAGTGTGTCTCTCTAAGAAAAGATCTTGAGGGAATAAAGACCGAGAAGGGTTTAAATGAAAATTTTACTAAAGGCACAAGGAAACTAGATAAGAGACTAAATAGCCAAAGGCCCTCGCGAATCAAAACAAGTTTGGGATAATCAAAGAAAAAGGAATGTTATATGGAAAATATCAACTTCAAGTCCTCAGGATTTAAATAACCATATAGCTATGTGAAGAAGCATCAAGGAAGAATCAATGTACACAAGAAAGTAGCGGGGAAAAGAGGATATCATAAATGGAAAATGAATCAATAAGCTAGAAAACCAAGGTACTGTCATGAAAAATCTTATAAGACTTCGAACAATAGGCATTCTTATTTATTTTATGGTCATTGTTATAAGTGTCATATATTTGGACATAAAGTTGTTGATTGTAGAAGGATCGAAGTTCAAAGAGATGAAAATCCTAGATATAATAACTATCAGAATCTTAGATCTCAAAATGTTTCTCTCATAGATAAAAATTTATTCTCTCCTTTGTTAAACAAAGTAGAATGCTTCAAATGCAATAATTTTGGGCACAAAGCAAGTGAGTGCAAATGCAAGTTTGAATACTTGTCTAAGTCTCAAACTATTAGACAGTGAACTATCCAAATGGATAAGGGGAGTTGGAAACGAAAGACCAAAAAGAGAATGCAGTGTGGGCTTTCTCTATCACCCCATAATCAAGAGAACGGATGGTATGTGGATAGTGGTTGTTCCAAACATATGACTAGAAATAAAAGAAATGTTTTGTCATTAAAAGAAAATGACAGAGGAAACAATTTCACCTTTGGAAATAATGCTCTGACAAGAATCAAGGGTAAAGGCATAGTCAGTCTTGATCAAAAGACAACAGCACAAAATTTGTTGCATGTGGAAGTTCTTAAGCATAATATGCTTAGTTTCAGCTAAATGTGTGATAATGGCTATGATGTGAACTTTTGATCTAAAGACTGTGAGATTTGTGACATGAAAAATGGAAAGTTGGTGGGAAAATAAATCAAAACCCATAATAATGTATATGTGTTTGATGATTCCAAGGTTAACTTCTATTTAAGTAAAACGAATGAGGCATGGTTGTGGCACAAGAGGCTTGGGCATATGAATTTTGACAGTTTGATAACATTTAGCAAGATGGGAGCTATGAGATGATTACCAAGACTATCAAGGCCAATAACTCAATCTCAAAGTCATGTAAATTTGGCAAGCAGACTAGGACACATTTCAACTCAAAAGAGTTCTCCTCATCTATACCATTAGAGCTCATTCACACATATATTTGTGGCCTAACAAGAGAAAAAACCATAAAGGGAGAAAGGTATTTCATGCTGTTCATTGATGATTTTACTAGGGCCACTTGGATTGTGCTCTTAAAAGAAAATTCGGAAGCATTCAAGCATTTTAAGAAATTTAAAGCTCAAGTAGAAAATGAGAAACACTTAAAGAAAAAGTTCTTATGATTAGACAAAGGAGGCGAGTACACTTGAAGGGAGTTTGAATAATTCTGTGAAGACCATGACATCATAATGTAGTACTCAGTGGTTAGAACTCCACAAGAAAATGGAGTATTTGAGAGAACATAACAAAACAATCTAGGAAATGGCCAGAGTAATGTTGGATGAAGAAGATCCGTCACACATATTCTTGGGAGAAGAAGCACAGGAAATAGTGTATCTATCAGATAGAACTCAACTCAAGCCTAATAGTAATAAAACTCCCTATGAGCTGTGGAAAGGAAGACCTACATTAATTAAACATCTCAAGGTGTTTGGAAGCAAGTGCTTCATCAAAAGGAATGATAAGAATCCTAGAAAGTTTGATACTCACGTTGAAGAGGGAATATTGCTTGGGTACTATGCTTGAAGTAAACGATATAAGTGTTACAACAAGCGGACAAAGAATATTAAGGATTGCATTGATGTGATAGTTGATGAAATAGCTTCACAACATGAGTCCTCTAAACGAAGTATGAACTCAGATGATGAAGAAAATTTAGATATGAGGTCTGCAGATCTAGAATAAAAAGATTCAGATAGTGAAGGTGACGAAGTAGGCACAACCCCAAGGCCAAAGAAACCTTCCAGGTACCTATAGAAAGAACATCCTAAGAGTTAGATTCTTGGTGATCAAAGACATGGTGTCAAAACTAGGAGAAAACTTGTTGGCAATACAAGTTATTTAAGTCTAGCTCTGTTGTCACAGATTGAACCCAAGAATCTCAGCCAAGCAAGTCAAGACAAGTTTTAGGTGAAAAATATGAATGAAGAACTTGACCAGATTAAGAAGAATGACACTTGGGATCTTGTTCCAAGGCCTAGAGAGAAAAATATTATTGGAACCAAATGGGTTTTCAAAAACAAGCTGAATGAGAAAGGTCAAGTAATCAAGAACAAAGCTTGATTGGCCTACAAAGGGTATGCCCAAATAGAATGGGTAGATTTCGAGGAAACCTTTGCACCAGTAGCACGAATGGAAGCTATCAAAATATTTTTTGCTTTTGCCTACCATAAAAACATCAAGGCATATCAGATGGATGTGAAGTCTACATACGGATATTTGGAAGAAGAAGTTTACATTGAGTAGCCAAAAGGATTTATACTTACCACATGTGAAGGGTTCCTATGCAAATTTAAGAAGGCTCTATATGGACTGAAATAGGCTCCTAGATCTTGGTATGAAAGGTTGGATAAAAACCTTCAACAAGAAGCCTTCAAGAAAGGAACAATTGACAACAATTTATACATAAATTCTGAAGGCGACCATCTACTAATTGTAGTAGAGTATGTGGATGATACAATATTTTATCGTGATATGGAACAATTGGGGCATCGATTCACAAAATGTATGCAGACATAGTTTGAAATTTCCATGATCGTAGAGTTTTCATTCTTCATAATCTGGTC
>Ga0181473_100482_pt1 | contig 9980 bp, 14 predicted proteins | sample In2P11_FD_119089 | JGI IMG/M metagenome (GOLD analysis project Ga0181473, IMG submission 119089) | Clean room microbial communities from NASA Spacecraft Assembly Facility at Jet Propulsion Laboratory, Pasadena, California, USA -... ... | reverse complement strand
TTGTTCGATGGAACACCTCAGAATATCACAGCGCAACGGCATGTCGAAAAAATGTGGAATTTCTTTGATCTCCATGAGATTGATGAAGAGAATGTGACTATGAGGCTATTCATGCAGACTTTTGGTGGAGAGGTAAGAAAATGGTTTAGAGCTTTGCCGGCTAGAAGTGTTCCTACATTAGAAGATCTTAAGAGACAGTTTTTAGAATGTTGGGAAGTAAAGAAAGATCCGCTGCAAATCAAATTTGAATATACTAATATTAAACGAAATGTTGGAGAGTCCATTCAAGACTCTTGCATTAGATTCAATGTTGCATATAATGCAATTCCAGATGATTTAAAACCAACTAGAAAATCAACGTTGCTTAAGTTCCCGGATGGTTTTGATCTGGACATGGCTTATCAACCAAGGGAGAGAGATCCAGCTACCTTAGAAGAAATGCAGAAAATTGTTGTTAGTGTTGAGGAAAATTTGAATGATAAGGGAGCTAGAATGAAAGCCGAGAAGAAAGTCTGAATAAAACAAGAGGCCTCTACATCAGACCAAGTTCTCCGCAAGGTAGAAAATATGATTGAAAGGTTAGCTCTTGATAAGCCTGAACTGCAGATTTGGAATCCCAATTTTCATGGTTAGGAATAGCCACAATTTAGGATCAAATAGCGTGAGCAGCAAGCACAAGACACGGCATCACAAGGGAAGCAAGTAAAGACACCTCTTTAGTAGAATTTTGTTGGTCCTGAGTCAGATGATGAAGATAATGTAGTTGGAGAAGAAAATCACTTCTTTACTCCCGATGATATGCCCACATTTATCACTGAAGATGATGAAAAGACAACAAGTTCAACAGTACAACATGATGCAGATTTTATCTTGGCAAATGATATCGCTTTGGAGGAAGAGTCGGATGAGTATCAGAGAGGTTATATGCATGCTTTGTCCACTCAGCAATGTCAGTATTCACTAAGAAGTAGAAATGTTCCCATAAATCTAGTCCAAAAAGAAAGGAAGTTACAACATCTAAAGATGAAACACCGACTGCACCAAAGAAAGGAAAAGAGAGTGCTGACCCTATGACTAGCAGGCCTCCACCAGTAAATGAAAAGGTGAATCAAAGCATTGTATCAAAGGATAAACCTGAAAATAAAGATGTTCCAGCCAAAGAAGTGGACAAGAATTCTACTTTTAGTTTAGAGAATGAAATTTCTAAATTGAAGGTATCTATTCCTTTGACTGAGCTCATGAAGAACAACAGCTACAAAGGTCAAGTCTCCAAAATTCTGAATTTTGACCCAATGTCTGATATGGTGAGTGTGGAGGATGATCAACCGGAATTGATATTTGGACCAGCATTGAGTGGTGAGTCTGAGGTACCTCCTTTTTATATCATTTTGAGAGTGCATGAGTTTGTGTTGCATAATGCTATGTGGGATGAAGAAGGGGAATTTGCTATAAACTCTTGATAAGTGATTATAGGTTGCAGGGGAATAGTGGGGATGAAAGGGGGTTTGGTGGGAACATTTTAGGTGGAAGCAATGATAGAAGATCTAATGTTTGTAGATGAAGCTTCTAAAAAATCTGCAAGACTTGAAAACTGAATGTCTCTCTGAAGGTTTGCAAGATAAAATTTTCAATCAACTTATTGTTTCTTTCAACTTCAAGGGCTGCAGCAAAGTCAGGATTTGGAACTAGAGAATCAAGTGCACTTTCAGATTTAGTTTTAAACAGTGACAATTCAAACTTCTCGTCAAAATCAAGTTCTTCAAGATACTTAAAAATTGCAGGACATGAATGAGATTTAAATACGGGAAGCACAGAGCTCTCTTGACGAGGGAGTCTTGGAATCAAATTGGGATTTTTGTAAACAGGAGGAGGATTAGGATCTGGATTAGCTCTGGTATATCTCTTTGAAGCCAACATGTTATTTTCAAGAAATCAAAGGAACATAAACAACTTTTTCAGCCTGTCAAAACCCTAAACTTATCATCTAGAATCTTAGAATTTGCAAATGTACTGGGGTGTTTCAAATGTCACGATTACAAGCTAGACCAGAGATTGACTGAAGTAGAATTTATCTACTTGCGATAATGCAAAGTAAAAGCGTTTTGAAGGCTACCTGGCATAACTTCAAGCTCCGTCTGTAGATTATAAAACAAATGAAATCGACAAGCAAACCATTTTGTCCCCAGTATGGCCGCCACTATGTTAGGGCCTAGATTTGCCTCAAGCTGAAAAAGCAAGAAAGGCAATTTTGGGTGCGGGGATGAAACACAGATTTTGCAGAGGTCTATTTGGGGCAAGGTAGGTGATCGTCTTGATGCTTTTAAAGGAAATGAATGGGTAGATCTAACTAGTGAGAAGCTAAGGAGAGCAAGAAGCTTTCAAAGATTCTCCTTAAACAGATGAAAACATGGAAATTCAAACAAATTCAAAGGCAGAGCATAACAATCTATAGATTCTACCTTAACACTTCATTTGTTTAATTGCAGAAGATGAGAGAAGGAAAATTATACACATAAAAACTTACAATAACAGAAAGAAGCACACCATCAACACATAAAGCCACATGGATCCTAAACAGTGCTGCAAAACCCTGGTCTTAGTAAAAAATGCAGAGATAGAATGTACAATAGAGTGCCAAGCTTTTCCCAAGAGTCCAACCATGAAAATGACTTAGAAATTACATAATATAGGCAAGCCAACCTATTCCCTTACCTCTAGGGGTCGAGCTCATCATTCAAGGGGTTGTTTCAACCAATTCTAAACAAAGCACTACAATCTAGGCAATCAAAACAACTTGCCTCTATAAGGTAGGAAACTGATTCATTCATTAAATTTTCACTCTTTGGTGAATGAATACTCTAAAAAAAGTAACTAAGTGCCAAAATTACATCATGTTCACTCAATTGCATCAAGATAAGTCAAAAATTACATCAAGAAGCAAAACTAGTCAAGCTGGCCGAATTTCTGAGCTGGAAGATGAAAAATTGGGTCAAAAACCTCTGTGCGCCATGCTGATTTCTATATGCGCCGTGCTACTTTGTGAAAAAACCGGTTTTTTAACAAAAAAATTCCAAAATGACAAAAAATTCCCCAAATCTCTTGAAATTTGGGTTGGAGTTTCCTTGTCAAGTGTGATGATGAGCTAAAGAGGCCTCGGCCAAAATCCGAAGATGATCGAGCTCCCTTTGCCTCTTTTGTTTCTTGACTTCCTTCTTCAAATTTTCCTTTAGATTTCTTATCCATGCCTTGCAAAATTGATTGCATGCCCTCTAGTGGATAGCCATGTGTCTCAGCAATGCATTATCTCTATTGGCCTTGTTTAGCTGCTTCTCCCAGTAAATGTTGACTCTCTCGAGATTAGACTCTCGATTCTCATTGATCTATTGCTCTAGAGAAGTGAACTCAATCCTCCTATATCGGGCAGCTTAGTGATTTTCACGGATGTTGTGAAACTCCATGATCGCATGCTCGTCATCAAGCTACTTATTTCTCTGCTCCAGATACCTGATGTTCCACTTGGCCATCTCCAACTGGGTTTCCAAGGCTTGAATGTCTGTTTCTTTCTCCTCAATAATCCTTCTATATTTGGCCTTCTATGAATCTGTAGTTGTCTCATGATCATGAAGGAGAATGAAACCTGATGGCTCACCCGAAGGCCATTCCTTATGCTTGGGCTTCTTGCCCTTGTCCTGTATCTGTGGTTCTGATGTCGGAAGCGAGGCCCCTTCCACGCTAAGTGGAGATAACACTCGCTTTGCTGCTGTAAACAAAGGTCTAGTGCCTTTCTGATATGTAATGAAAACAGGCATGCTCTCATGATGTTCATACTGCTGAGAAGGTTCACCCTGGTGTTTCACCTCTGATACTCTTTCTGAAGCTCTAAGAAATCACGAGAGATAAAATCATCCCAAGTGATGCCCTGCAATCCAAGCTGATGAACCACCAAAATCTTTATGAGAGAAAAATGATAGACATTGTTAAGTTGTTGCTGAGGGGTTTTATGCTATATAAAGGTAGTCATCCTCTCAATATTTTGGCATATGAAATATGGAATGTTCATCATCCACACCCTAGTGAAATGCATGAGTAACCTGATGTGATAAGCATAAAGACGAGAGAATCGTCCCTCACAGCTGAAATATTTCATGATCAATCTCATGAGTGGAGCATATTCATCTTTCACGTACCTGAAGGGGAACACTCTTTTGAGCTTCCTCAAGAAATTGGGTTTGATGTATGGCTCATAATGTTGCCTACCAATATGTTGTTTTTTGTGCCATGGTTCACCAATATTTGGTATACATGCTACTAATGAAATAGTTTCTGGTGTGAGTGTAAAAGTGACACTGGCCAAGATAGCTTGATGTCCGTGCAAATGCAAGACAAAGAGACAAGCCATCTCATCATGAAACTGGACCTCGACCACCTTTTGACAAAACTCATAGCATGACTGATGCTCAAAACACTGCATAGCAAGAGGAGAAGCATGCAATTCTCTAAGGTTGATTGGTTCTTCCCTGACTTGTTTGCCACTTTTCTGAGGCCTCTGGGTCTCTTGTTCACCCAAGGGAGAATCACTTTGGGTTTTTTCCTCATATTCAGATGAGTGACCAGTTGACATCACTGCTGATATACAAACTACCTTGAATGAATGCTGATATGTGAAACTGTTGTGTGTAACTGAATATGGACTATTCTTTTGATCTAAACAATGTTGTGACCATGACCAAGGGGAAATAAATGTACAAGGGAATGTTAGAAAGAGGAAAATATCATGGAATTAGGGAATTTCAAAAACAAAATGTAATTAGGTAAGGGAGGGGAAATGTAGATATGGGATTAGATTTTTAGGGTTTGGGATATTGAATAGGGTTATGGAGTTTTTATAGGGGTGAGGGATTAGGATTTTAGGGATTGTATGATAGGATTAATGAGGGGATTAATGAGGAAGTTTGATGAGTAGATTTGGGAATGATGAGCAAAAGGAAATGGGGAAAAGAAAAAACCTTGGTGACAAAACTATTTTCAAAATCCTACAACAATTTTTCTTATTGGAAAAGGGAGGTTTTAAAAGTCTTTTTTTAATAGCTATTATCCATGAACCAACCAAATTCACCATCAAAAACAAAGCTAAAGCAATGAAGGTGAGCCTACCTGACAAATTGATGTGAATATTGGGCGATTTGATGAGTTTTCAAACCATTTTCAGGCTCCAAACTGTAAGCGTCGGGCTCATTACCCAGTGCGCCGCGCAAAGTATATGCATCGCACTGGTTCAAATTTACATTGGCGGGAAATGTTGTGTGTGCCACAGAAGTTATATGCACCACGCAACCTGTTATACGTGCCGCGCAAGTAATATGGGGACCAATCTTCTCCAAAACGCACAAACTTGACTTGGAATGACTCTCTCCACCTTTGGCATGCACAATGACTTGAAACTTCATTGACAAACCTTTATATAGACATCAATTTGATTTTTGCCTCTTCCATAACCCACTTTGTTATGTTTTGCAATTGACACTTTTTCAGGATTAATAGACTTTTGAACTTTTTGTTTCCTCCTTAAATTCAGTTGAAATAATGATTTTCTTTGATACTTTTTTGCAGGGATAGCTGTGATATGATTTGGCAAAGGAGACCAGGGCTGTGCCTGGATAATTCAAGAACTAAATTTTTTGAAAAATTATTGCAAAAATGAAATGTCAACTTATCTTCAAAATAGAGTTTTGAAGAGAAGTCATAATCTATCCGTCTGATGATAAAAATCTTTGAGATAACAAAATATCAAGGACCTCCCTCTGGCCTGCTGATTTTATTAGACTTTGAAAAAAGAAAATTGACTTAACCCTAGACCTAATGACCGAGAACACTGTTATGACCTAGAAACTGAAACAGGACTGCAAATGACTTGTCAAGACTTGATTTTTATAAATAGACCTGAGCTAGCAGTGCCAAGCATCAGTGGAATGAGCGACACAAACCTTTCCGTCATATTTATGGCATGCTCCTAATGAAATGTAGCTGATCAAAACTAATGGGACACCTAAACATGAAATGAAAAAAAGAGTTTTGATCTCTGACGGAGGGATGGTAGCTCCTTGGACGTGCCAAGAACAGCAGATCTCTGTAAGAGGTAGACAGTGCCTTCATCCATTGGGCTATGGAGTCACTATTCTGACAGACAATTCAAGATGTTGACTCAATTTATTTGACTAAAAATTAAATTGAAAATGACTCGATAATATGACTAACAAATTGACTCGACAAACTGAACTCAAACTGAAATATTTTTTCAGAATTATAGCCTTCACTTCGGACCCCATACTAAAGACAATATTACAGCACACACTTGCAGTGAAACTGAAATGAAATGGTTTTTACATTTCTAATAGAACAGCAGAAAAACTCAGAAAATGTACCATATGAGCAGCCAACCATTGACTGGCCCTCTTGGAGAATCCTCCCCATTCATCTCCTTAAGAAGAAAGGCATTCTGACCTCGAAAGGTTGTAATCCTAAAAGGACCTTTCCATAGATTCTCAAACTTGTCGTGCTTTCCCTTTTCTTCATTTATTACATCCCACTTTAACACCACATCATCTAGTTGAAATGTATGTGCCTTTGCTTTTTTGTCAAAAATCCTTTTAATTTGCTCCCACAACTTAAATGTTCTCTAAAGAACATCTTCCCGTGTCTGCTACAAGTGGATCATTTGATTTAGTCTTTGCTACATTGGATCCTCTTCACTACCAGCCTCTTGAAGAAGTTTGACTACCAGAGCTGCAAGAGAGGCAGGGAACACTATATCAACTCCATAAACTAGCTCAAAGGGGGACATGCCAATGGATTTCTTTTGACTCACTCGATATGCCCAAAGTGCACGAACTAGCTTATTATGCCAACTTTTCTTGTTCATTTCCAGCATTTTCTTAATGATATTAACCAAAGATTTTTTAGAAGACTCTGCCAATCCATTGCCTTGCGGATGATAGGCGGTTGAGTGTCCCAAAGTAATATGATATTTATTACAAAACTCAACCATACTTTTTGACTTGAAAGCTGCTTCATTATCAATGATTAACTTTCTCGGGCAACCAAAATGAAACAAAATATTATTCTCAAGAAATGAAACTATTACTGCATCCGTAGCTTGCCTGGTGGGAATGGCTTCAATCCATTTTTTCAAGTAATCTGTTCCAGTGAGGATCCATCTATGCTGACCTGAAGAAGAAGGATGAATTTCACCAATAAAATCCAACCCCCATTGCTGAAAAGGGGCACTCACCTCAATGGGCTTAAGTCGGAAAGGTTGTAATCTTTGTTTCCCTTCAAAAATCTAGCAATTATGACAACTCTTGACAGCCTTAAACACATCAGCAAACAATTTCGGCCAATAGTATCCAGCCCTCAAAAAAAAAATTACTGTTGTTTTCCAAAAAAGGTTACTGCCACAATCGCCTTTATGGAAATCTTTTATGACCTGTTTTTCTTCTTCTTCCACCAAACAATTTAACAAAATTCCACTAGGATCTTTCCAATAAAGTGCAGAATTTAAAACACAAAACTTAGCAGCGTTCAAATTAAGAGTTCTTGCTTTGTTTCCTACCATACCAGGTGGTGCAGACAAATTTTGAAGAACATATATGATATCCGAATACCATGGAGAAAGAAAAAACATTTCTGATACTTGAAGCGAAGAGCTTTCATCATTTTCATTAGAGAAGGCAGTGATCAAATTGATGTCTAAGATGTGCAGATTTGATTCATCCATCAATTTCGCCAATCCCCGACCTTTAACAAGCTTTGTAGGCCTTATCTCCACATCATATTCCAGCAAGGCTGCTATCCATTTGCCACGTCTTCCTTCTGGGTAGGTCTGAACCAAAACATCTTTGACAACAGCATTAGGAACATAAGCTAAAATATGAGAATGCAGAATGTACACACGGAAATCTTTCAGTGCTTTTAAAAGTGAAAGGGCTTGTTTCTCGATAATATTTTTTTTCAAAGGAGAAAACAACATAAAATCCTGTGTATAATCTAGGCTGATTAGAACCAGAGCTGAAGAAAGAATCAATTTAACTAAATTGAAAGATTTCACGGCCTCTTCCATCCATGACACTTGGCTTTCCTTCTTAAGCATGTTTGTAATCTCTCTAAGGTGCTCAGCAAGATTAGGAACAAAACGACGCAAAAAATTCATCTTACCATTGAACGATTGAATCTCCTTTGTATTCCTGGGCAAGTCAATTTTCTGAATTTCTTCCACATGTGCTGTATTGATATGAATGCCATCCTTTGAGATAATGTTCCCAAGGAGTTTACCTTCATCCATGGCAAATAAACTCTTCTTAGGATTCAGCGACACACCATATTTTTTTCATTTTTCAAAGACAATTTTGAAATGATGCAAGTGTTCGTCATCTAATTTGGAAAACATGGTCAGATCATCAAGGTACACCACCAAGAAGACATCCTTCTCATTTGTGAAAGCCAATTCCATTGCCCGCTGAAAAGTAGCACCTTCATTCTTCAAACCGAAAGGCATTTTGGCATAATGAAAGGTTCCCCACAGAGTGGTGAACGTTGTTTTGTCTCGGTCATCTTCATGGACCAAAATTTGGTTATATCCGGAATAACCATCGAGTAGCAACATGCGGGATGCTCCAACTACTCGCTGTAGTATGTGATCCATTTTGTGCAGCGGGTAATTATCCTTCAAGGAAACTTTGTTGAGATTTCGAAAATCAATGCACAAATGAATCTCACAGTTTTTCTTTCGCACAGGCACCAAATTAGATATCCAATCAGAAAAGCGGCAATGTTTCCTGATTTGTACAACCTATTTATCTCTTTCTCAATTGATGGTAGCAATTTTGGAATAAGCCTTCTTAACTTCTCTCTGAAAGGTTTTTGATTAGGCTTAATAGGAATGGTATGCTGAATTATATTTGTATCATATGTCTTCAAACCAGAATAGTCCCAAGAAAACACATTGGCAAAAGATGACAACAAGTTGATATATTTGGTTTTTACCTCTAATGGCAATGTTTTGGAGATCTTTACCATCTTTGAATGTTCAGCTGTTCCAAGATTCACGTCTTCAACTCCCTTTTCTGTTGGCTGCAATGTTGGTTTGCGGGCTACGTCATTATGATCAAAGAGCTCCTCTAAAGCTATCAAGCCTTTAGGAATCACATTATCCTTGAGTTACAATACTTCCATTTGATTTATTTGAACATAATTGCTACCATCATCATGTTCTACATCCATTGAAGTATTCTTGAGCTTACCTTTGCTTTGGAGAAAATCATTTATCTCCTCATCATCTTGGAAAACTTGCCAATGTGTTTGGTTGTTTAGAACAGTCAGACGGTGCTTCACATGAATTTCGAATTTATTGCTTGAGTTCATAGGAATTTTCAAATTGATGGCTACCTTAGCAAGTTCATCTACAATGCTATTTTGAATACGAGGCACACACGTTAATCTATAATCTGAAAACACTTTCAAGATATCTAAAACAACATTTCGGTATGCCCACATCCGAGGGTGTTTCGTTTGTTATTCGCCTTTAACTTGCTTGATCACCAATTCAAAGTCACCATGTACTGCAATCCTCTTAGCATTTAGCTTTCTTAGAATTTTCTGGCTAGTGATCAAAGCTTCGTATTCAGCTTCATTGTTCGAGCAATCAAAAGCAGTCGTGTAAGAACATACCCGCACATTACTATGCACTTTGTCTGAAGAAGAAGAAGGACTACGTACCCAAATACCAATCCCAACACCATCATTGCCTATCGCTCCATCAAAATCCATGGTCCACAAACCATCTTCCTCTTCTACCAAGTGTTGAAAAGTTGTTTGCTGTGACTTTTTTGCTTGTTGTCCATTACCTCCAACTGATTGTTCAAAGATGTTTTGGTTCAGACCTACCCAGAAGGAAGACGTGGCAAATGGATAGCAGCCTTGCTGGA
>Ga0181473_100481_pt1 | contig 9983 bp, 3 predicted proteins | sample In2P11_FD_119089 | JGI IMG/M metagenome (GOLD analysis project Ga0181473, IMG submission 119089) | Clean room microbial communities from NASA Spacecraft Assembly Facility at Jet Propulsion Laboratory, Pasadena, California, USA -... ... | reverse complement strand
AAGGTTGTTTTGTCTTGGTCATCCGGGTGAACAAGTATTTGATTGAAACCTGAAAAACCATCTAGCAAAGAGATTCTAGATGACCCCACTACTCTTTGTAGGATGTGATCCATTTTGGGCAAGGGATAGTGGTCTTTAAGGGAGACTTGGTTTAAATTTCTTAGGTCCACACATAGTCTAATTTCACCTGTCTTCTTTCTTATGGGAACTAAGTTTGACACCCATTCGGAAAATCTAATGGGTGCAATGATTCCTGCTTCAAACATCCTCTTGACTTCCTTCTCAACCAAGGGAAGAAGCACGAGGTTGATTCTTATATGTTTTTGTTTCAAGGGCTTTTGATTTGGTTTTAAGGGAATGGTGTGTTGGATTACTGAGGTGTCATAAGACTTTAAGTCCTCATAACTCCAAGCAAATACATCTTGGAATTCTTTGAACAAATCCACATACTTTGGTTTTTTATCAGGAGGCAAAGACTTAGACAGTTTGATCATTTTGGGCTTCTCTGCTGTCCCAATGTTGTGTTCTTCTATGGTAGTGTTTATGGGCTGCATTTTTGGCTTTTTGGGCACATCATTTGCATCAAACATATCTTCTAATGAAGTGAGGTTAGCAGGGAGAGAGTTATCCTTTAGATCAATAATCTCAGCCTCTGTTTTAGCTATTTTCTCCAAATGCATTTGTTTCAGCTCTTCTATGTTTGTGTTGTCAAAAATAGTTGGGTGCCGCATTTGATTTGTTGCTTCAACTGTTACAGTTTGGTCATTTTGGCTCATTTGCTGTTGTGGGTCATCCATCATAGCATCCATGTCAATGTTTAGTCCTGCAAATTCATGCTGTAAGGTAAGAAAATTATTAATTTGTTCATCGCTTTCAAATACTTTCCAATCTTTAATGTTATTTGGGACAGCAGGCCTATGTTTTATCTCAGCAGTGAAATGGTGATTGGGCTCAAAAGGAAGCTTGCAAGTGCTACCAAAAGTAGCTAGGCTATGAGCATGCATGTTATGGCTTCTAGAAATCTTAACAAGTTTGGATTCAGTGAAGGTATCAAGTATTGCAGTGGCAGCAGTCCTATAGGCTCTTAGCCTTCTATCATTGGTAACAAAATTGCCTTTCATCTGTTGTATGATTAAATCGGAGTCACCTAGAATGGACACTTTGGCAGCTCCTAGAGCTTCGAGCAGCTTAAGGCCTAAAAGGAGAGCCTCATACTCTGCCATGTTGTTGGTGCATCTAAAGTTCAGCCTATATGCATGACCTTGTGCAGGATTGTTATGAGAATTATGAATCCATACACCTACCCTTGCTCCTAATTTATTAAAAGAACCATCAAACTCTAAATACCATGTGATTTCTTGCTTGTGGTTAGTCTCAAGAGTTTGAGTCATTTTAGGATTGGGCAGATTTAAAATTTCTGTTTGGGGAGGCTCTTGTAATGTGCTGGCTGCATTAACTGTTTTGACAATTTTATGGGCATGTGCAACCGATTCTTGATTGATATGTGCTTGCTGCTCTAAAGCCAAATGTTTGGCATTAGTTAAAGGGCAGCTATTATCATTGAACAAAATAAAAGAATCCATATCAGTATGGATTGAGTAGATGGGGAAATTTTTGGGCTTGTCCTCACTACTTACCATGTATTTCATGAGAGTTTCTCTATATAGTATTTTTGGTTGCCCAAAGACTGATATAGTGGCGTAAGAGAGGTCTAATTGAAGGGATACTTGGAGCTTTGCTCCCCAAGATCTTGATAGGAACATCCCATACTTTGGAGGGATATCAGCAACTACAACATCCATGAGAATGGTCTTGTTAGGATATTGGACTAATGAGACACACAAGTCTTTGATGAGACCTAAACACTTGACTTGACTTGAGTCAAAGGAGAATAAATCTTTATATAGCCTAGTGACATCAAGGTTTAGTCTTTCCATTACAGCTTTAGGCATAAGGTTGTGCGAGGCACCTGAATCAAACATTGCATTATGCAAGATCTTGTCATGTATATGAAAACTCACATAAAAGGGTAGAACAGATCCATAGGTTGATTTTTCATTAACTTCTGGACCGAAGAGCAGTTCTAGGGTATCATCAAGAACATTCACATCATCCTTAACCTCTGGAATTTGCAGCGATCTTTTGATTTGCTGCCTATAAACATGATGCTTGGCTAGTTCTGAGACGGGGATGGATATCCTAAGCTTTCCAATCTCTGCCTCCAAATTGAATGGCTTTTCCAATGGAGTCTTTGCATTAAAAATGGCAGATTTCTCTTTTTCAATTGAAATTTCAGCATTTTGCTCTTGTTTGCTAGCGTTAGGGAGAGTGATCGCTTGCGTTTTTCAATGATGGGTAGGCTTTTTGGAATACTATGCACATTTTCCTTTGAAGAAGAATGTGGCAGGGGCTGATTATTAGAATGTTGTTTCTCTGTTATATCCTCTATTTGTGCTTACTGCATATTTGGGGCAGCTTTGTCAGCATGCTCAGTTATAACAGTCTTGCCTTTAAATTTGTCGGGTTGTTGTTTTTCCTTTTGTTTGATGGGCAGAGGCACATCAATCGTTCTAGTTCTGAGCTTATATTGCTTGTTTAGCTCATAGACAGCTGGGTCATAGGCTTGTTGAGAATTGAAAAACTCTTGGGTTTGGGATTGCATATGATGAAAATCACCACTGTCTTGGTCTTCTTCAGATAAGAAGACATGGTGATCATTCTTTAATCTCATAAGATTTATGTGAGAGTCTTCCAAAGGATCGTTGGAAGTGGGTGCCTCTGTGTAATTCTCTTGAAAAGGAGGTCTTATTTCACGGTCTGGGCTCGCTCTTCCAGCTTTTGGGTTTTGATTCCTTCTGAAGTTCGGGTTTCTTACAGTATTGTTTTGCTATCCATCCCATGTGGGCTTCCTCTCAATGTTGTCTAGTAGCCCACCCACGTTGCTGATCAGGGCATCTATTTTTTGGTCTGAAGGTGAAGGTTCCTCCTTGAATGTGATTCTTCTCTCTGCTCTGGCTCTGTTTCTCTTGGTAATAAGATTTGCCTCTACAGTAACAGCCACATTTTGCATTTCGGCAAGGCTATTAGGGGCTCTTTCTTTTAATTGATAGGCCATATCTTGGTTGAAACCATCAGGGAATTTATACAAGGCAAGGTTGGGTGGAGGCCTTAAGTTCTGTGGGATAGCGTTGTAAACGCTATTGAATCTTGCGCAATAGTCCAAAACAGTCTCTTGAAGGCCTCTTTTGATTGTATCATATTCAGCTAATATGTGCAAGGGATCCCTCTTTTTCTCCCATCGATTGGTGAATGTCTGATATAAGGCTTCTGGATCAGCAATGGAATTGGCTGGGAGTGATCTAAACCATGACCTTACATCTCCTGTCAAACTCTGAACAAATATTTTCATTCTCACAGCTTCATCATCAATTTCATAGCTTTCAAAATAATCCTGCATCTTCTTGGTATGTTGAAGGGCTGTGACAGGGGTAGTATTGTCAAAATAGGTAATTTTTGTCTAATAATCCTGAGGCATAGCCCTGGGATTAGCAGGCAACTACAATGGCGCATATCTGTTTGCCATGTTAGCATGAATATATGTAATAACAGGGATAAATGGAACTGATGCTATAACTGTGGAAGTAGTAGAAATAGAGGCGGTATTAGTAAAAGTAATGACAGTGGGAATGGTAGTTATAACAGAGGGAATATGCATAATAACAGTGGTAGCTTGAGTGACAAATGGAGTATAAACAGTGGTTTGAATGATTGAAGGGGAACTGGTACATGTAACAGCGTGAGGATGAAGTGGAACACTGGTTGGAATAGATATATGCGTATGTTAAATAGCTTTAGCGCTAGGCTCCGAAATAGAGAACTCTTCATTCTACTCTTTATCCTTGAACTTTCTCAAAATCAAGTTGGGATTTTCCACAATAGCAGGGGTACTTGGGTCTGGGTTAGATCTTGTATGGCGCTATTTTCTCTTTGGAGCCAGCTTTAGTAATACTTTTGGGGAATTTTCTTAAGCAAAATTTGGGCTAAAAGGAAACCTTTGCAGGTCTGATTTTGTCCCAGTGGAGCTTCGCCAATTGATTTGTGAAATTATCTAAGGAATTTCCCTAGTGGAGTCGCCATTATGTTATCACTCAGGTTGTCCCTAAAGCTCCTTAAAGGGATACGGCCGAGGTAACCACAAACCAAGCTTTGGACTGCAGGTCCTAGCCTACCAGCAGTCATAGAGGGCTCTCTCTTTATGATTTGGCTTTGTTGAAGATGATATTAGGCTAGATATTGGGTACAAGGGTTTTGTTTAAGTTTTGGTCAGAAGGATGATGCTTTCAAACAGAGAGGCAGAGATGGTATGATAAGTTCAAACCATTGGGCATGGAGTCATGGATTAGGGCTTGTTGTTGCGTTTTATTGGCCACAAGAGGAATACAGAGCAGAATAGCTACACATAGAACAATATCAAGCTAGAATAAAGATGGAATGAATATCAATGAATGAAAGGAAACTAAGAAGCTTTCACTATGCTAACAGGGGGAAGGTGAATGAACATTTATATAGGAGAAATCAAGGATTCCTAAACAACATTCATATGTGAAGGAACTAGTTTAAATATGAACCAAATAGTATTCATATTCAGGACTAATCCAGAGGAAAACATAGATAAATCACAGGCATTGAGAACAGAATACAACTAAGTAAACTCTGAACTATTCTTTCTTCCTGCTATTTAGATGGTGATACAATGGTGGCATAAATGCATATAAACTGAAAAATAGAGGTGAGAAACACTTATTGGACTATGTAGAAACATTAGAATCCCATAGTCACTCTTCAGCCATTAAAACACAACAGACAATTCATCTCCCAGACGTTCCAGCTATCTTTGATTATAGAAACTTTCAGAAAATACAGTGCAAGTCTGGAGAGGAAATTATCAACTAACCAACCCTTAAAATAGTGCAAAGGGTGGTATATAAAGAGAAATAGCTACAGACTTCCCTTGAACAGATGTCAAGGGGGAAAATATCTCAAAAATATCTCTCAAAACAGATCAAAAAAGATCTGTGAAGTCACTGTCTTTGAACCTACTCTATGCTGGAAATAAATGCCTAAAATATCTGAAACAGCTGCGTTGGGGCAGCTGGCATCTCAAGTCATGTAAACAAGGGTTTCGCACGAGGCAGTAGCTTCAAAAATGGGTGTAGAGTGGTCTTTGAGTCGTGTGCTGGCCTCATGGCCATAACTGTGAGTTGGGGAGCCATAACGGCTTAATGATGCTTTGTTGAATCTGCTGGGGCCCTTCTGATTCCATCTACTTTGGAAGATCTCCACTAATACACTTTGTCGCTTCCCTGATATTCTTTGTCAATGAGCTTGGGCTCCTTTATGGCCTCAGCATGCTCTAAACTATCACATCGCCACTTTACTGCCCTTTCAAGGCAAAAATAACTGCTGCGAATGTTTTTCGTGGCCTTTGGGATGCTATCGGCACATGACCAATCAAAAATAATGCTAGACCTGAAGAAAAACTGCAAAAATAGAGGAAGAATGCATCCTGATAACAATGTTGGGCCATGTTGGCTTCCTGGGGCAGAAACAGGGCTTTGGAGCAATCAGAAATGATCAAAAAAATGTGTGTTTTCCTTGACTGGGTGCGCACAGGCACAGGCATGAAATAGTGCTGAAATGGGCCTTTTTTCCTTTACAAAGGAAAAGAACAAATTACACGCAAAAATCGTGAAATATCATAGCGGGAGCAACACTGTTCATAAGATTAAATCCTGGCCGTTGGATCCGGCACGGGCCGATCCAACGGCCCAGATCTCATCGCAATATTGGCATCAGGCAGACTAGGGGGGCAGCACATATAAAACCTCTGAAACACAACGGACCCGAAATGCTATAGGCCCTCTTTTTATTTGGAATCGAGTCCAACCCATCGGCGAGTTCAAATTGGCAGAACAAAACATAAGCCCCGTGAAACCATCGGACCCGAAATGCTTTTACAGGCCCTCTTTATTTTGTTTTGGGTCTGGCCCATCAGCAAACCCAAATCGGCGAAATTACCATTGAAACGGGTCCGCGGACCCAAAAACCTTTAACACTGCTTTTGATAACTTTTCGGCTCCACCAAATCAGAGCAGTATATGGGCAATGCGAAGTGGGGGGCCGCGTGACAAGATATGGACCGTCAGATCTGGGGCCCGATCCAACGGTCCTGGATCCGTCAGTGGATCGGCAGTCAGAGGGATCGGGGGGCGACACATATGAAATCCCCGAAATGTGGTGGACCCAAAATGCTTTACAGGCCCACTTTATATCTTTTCGGGTCTGACCCATCGGGACCCGCATATCGGCGGATTTACAATTGAAACGGGTCCATGGACCTGAAGCCCTTTAAGTGCTGCTTTATATCATTTTTCGGCTCCGCTGGTTGGAGCCATATATGGGGTTGCTGCAAATCAACATTGTTCGTTGATCTGGGGGCTCGAATGGGTGGCTGAGATGGAATCGGCATTTTAGCAATCGGCGAGGCAGAGGGCCATATATATATATGCAATAAAACATGCCGACACCCGATTGTCGATATGCGATCAACGATGTGCCATCGGCTCGGAGCCTTTCGCATATCCACATAACTTTTTAAAACAAGATATCACCCGACCTCCGACAGCGATATCGCTTCAGAGGGAGGGCACCTGCCTTCGGAGAACTATGCTTAATGTTTTAACTGCCCCTCCGATAGCGATATCGTATCGGAGGGGGACAAAAGGAGGCTTTTGTGAAATCGGAGCATGTTTCTTGGGAAAAAGGTAAGGTAAATAAATTTCGAGGGGTCTCCTTTGGCATTTCAAATGGTTTGTGAGCCATCGGAAGGGGTCCGATGGCCCAAGAAGGAAGAATTTTATGCCATTTGAGGGATTTTAATGGATTTTGAGGATTTTTACCTAGTTTTTTGAGTGGTTTTGGGTTTTTTCATGCCTTGGAAGGAGTCCAAAGGCAATCATGAGGAATGTAATGTGTTTTGTGAGTGGATCAAGGCAAAAGAGGTGTTTATGCCCTTGAGAAGATGAAAAACAAGTCCAAAAGATGGTTTTTATATAGATGAAGGGAATCTATGCTTTGGGAAGGAGTCCAAAAGCATTTAGAAGATGGTTTGAGGGGGAAATGAGGGTTCTTGTTGAGTTTTAGATAAACTTAGCAATTCCCAAGTGTACTTATGGTTATTTTTCAACCAAGGGGAGGGGATAAGTATATAGGGGAGTTATATACATAGTTTTAGTAGGGGAAGGGAAAATAGATAAGGAGCTACATAGTAAAGTTAGTAGTTAATATGACAATGATGAGAAAAACCGCTAAGTATGATGTCTTAGGCTATCAATGGGGGAAAATGACTCATAGAAGAAGTGTGTACATTCCTTGAGTGAAGCAGATCTTCACTAAGGCAAATGGTATGGAAAATGATGAAACTAAGAGACATCAAGCAGATCTTGACCTCTTTAGGGGAAGTTAGTGAGTGATTTGGGGAAGAGGAAGAAGGGGGGAGTTAGACATGCCTCGTTTGAAGTCCTCCAACTGAAAAAATACCTTCAACCTGTGATCTAGATAGATATGACACTTGACAATATGAAATGGATCACAAGCCATGATTCTGCAACCACAAAGCTACCTACCCGACCTACTCACTTAGCATTTTCTCTTCTTTTTGGTTTGGGTGCATTTAAACTAGCATACCCAGCTTTTCATTCTTTTCTTCTTGCTGTGCTCCTATCTACTTCTACACTTATTTCAACCAGGGGCTCAGATTAAGCTGTTGAGCACCCTTGCTTCTCTACCTATCTACTAATCTGCCAAGATTAAGCTGTTTGGACAGATGTTCATTCTCTATATTCTACAACATGAAATTGAAACCTAGGGAAGCCAAGATTAAGCTGTTTGGCCTTCCCATAATTGAAAGCTGCTCAAAATGGATTACTCATCAAAATTGGAACAAAGCGGTGGCATTTAGATTAGCTCACTTTCATGGATACTTCTCTGGCCATCTGTAGCAAATATGGAGCATTGCAACAAGCAAAGTATGAAATATTTGGCATGTAAAAATGTCGATCATGAAAGATGATTAACCTGCTGCAGTAGGAGGCTAACACTGTGATTAATCAGATCTAAGCTAGTTTTGTGTGTAACAGGTGGAGATAATACTGAGTACTTGTGAGGAGTATTGTACTATGTATTGTTACATGTTCTCAATCATTATAATATATAGATAGTGTGGGGTTTTTAGTTGTATGCTTTCCCCGGGTTACATACTATGTTAATGTGTGCATGTGATTGATGTTTCGTTGTTTTTAATGCTGCTAAATTGATTATCAACATAGAGGAGATTATGTATTATGCATGTATTCCGCAATAGTGTATAATTGGGATAATCTCTGTGAATAAGTGTTTATTATTCAAAATTTCTACATGGTATCAGAGCCAGGTTGATCATCAGATCTACTATTCAGAAAGTGTTTACAATTTATTTATTCAGGCAGAGTCTGTAATCGGGCCAGGTAGCCTCTAGATTCATCCTTCCTTTGGAAGGTTAGATATCTAGTAAAAGCCCATACAGTCAATCTCTGTACAAGAAATACTTTGTTATCACAAATTCTAGATCAGAGGTGGTTGAGTTTGGAGCTAGTGGAATTCGAATTTGCAGCAATGTTTTCTTGGTATCAACGTGGCAATGTCTTTCAAAAGATTGCGATTGGAGTATGCTCTTGAGGGTAGCTCAAAATATATTGCATGGAAGGACAGCATGGAGGTGGTGTTAGATGATAATGGGTTGAAGGAGTTCATAGAGGTTGATGTCCCAAAGCCTACTGATACTGCACAAGTTGATGCTTGGAAAAAGAAGACAACAAAGTGTCGAAGGATTCTGTTGGAGGGCGTGAAGGATCACATTGTGTCCAGCCCGCATGGTAAGGATTCTCCATACTTGATGTGGAAAGTGTTGACAGATCTATTCCAAAGCAAGAGTAACCAGAGGAAGTTGGCGCTGATCGATAAACTCAGAAACATTAAGTGTGAGAATGGAGACAGTATGCCAAGGTATCTCAAGAAGTTCACCCAATGCCGGGATGAGCTAGGAAGTGTGGGGGTGACTGTCGATGATGAGGACTTGGTGAGCTTGGCTCTTCTTGGTATTCCGAACAATTGGCATTCCTATCAGGACTCTGTCAATGGTCAAGAGAAATTGCCAGGATGGGAGAGACTTTGGTCAGATCTTGTGCAAGAGGAGATCAAGCAAAATACCAGGGACAAATCTTCATCAAAGGCATCTGATGAAGAAAATTGCACTTTGGCTGCCAAAGTGAAGAAGGAGAAGGAGAAGGGTTCTTTTTCCAAATCTAGTTTTTCCAATGATGGGAAGAAGGTTGACAAATTGAAGGTGAGATGCTTTCGTTGTCATGAGTTGCGCCATTATGCTACTAATTGCCCAAAGAAGAAATCCAAGAACGGATCCGTGGAAGGATTTGAATGTGAGGCACTTGCTTCACAATTTTAGTTGGATTTCACACTCTTTGCATGCATGGTTTCATCCATGGTGGGAAGTGGTTGGTTTCTTGACAGTGGAGCTTCTTTCCATATGACAGGTGACAAAAGTTTGTTCAATACTTTGGAGGAGGAAGATCTCGAGATACTCATAGCGATGGGTAATGATGAGAAGTATAGTGTCTCAGGTGTAGGCACAGTTATTTTTCAGAGGGATCATGGAGCTCACCTTACCTTGACCAATGTCAAGTATGTACCAAGACTGAAGAGAAACTTGGTGTCGATTGCGATGCTGGAAGACAGAGGCTATGGTGTAGTCTTCAGTAAGGGAAGGGTTTTCCTTAGACACATCATCACTAGACAGGTGAAGCAGATTGGTTCACGGGTCAAGAACCTATATGCTCTTGAGGTTCAAGATGCATGAAAAGCCTTGAGAA
>Ga0181473_100343_pt2 | contig 10005 bp, 7 predicted proteins | sample In2P11_FD_119089 | JGI IMG/M metagenome (GOLD analysis project Ga0181473, IMG submission 119089) | Clean room microbial communities from NASA Spacecraft Assembly Facility at Jet Propulsion Laboratory, Pasadena, California, USA -... ... | reverse complement strand
ATTCCAGAAGGGAACATTGAACAATCTGAAGAAACTTGCGTGGATTTTTGGTAAATTGAGTCTTTGAGAATTTATGTCTTTGTGTTTTTTGTTATTTTTGTTTGAAATGTTGGCATTCTGCCAAGTCGACCGATGCTGTGGAAAAGAGGAGCAGCCAGACCTGAAGCCTTAGCGGCCTCCGTGCTTAAACAGAGCACATTAGTTCTCCACAGATGCAACGGTTGCAAAGGACCCATGCGTAGAGGAGGAGAGCTGCTGGTTCAATCTATGCTGAATACATTGGACAATCCTCTGGCCGAGCCAAGGGTTTAAGAGTCACGAGTGCTCGATCAAACACCATTCTCTGCGTTTCAACCTATCACAATTTCCTCTGCGCGTTTTCACTTCCAATCTGGAAAAAGCCAGGAACTTTGTGAAGGGTTTCGTGGGATCCATCATCCACGGGAATCGAAATGTGTTCAACAGAAGAATGCAAGCTGCCCATGGCATAGATGGTCTCGACGATGACTGTGTCGGATTTATCAGGTAACGCTGAAACCAACGATGGCACAACATGTTGCGTGAATGATGCGGTTGAAAACGAAGGTAGAGGTGTCGGGATAGAAGAGGCAGAAAAAGGAGAACAAGTAAAATCGATGCTAGATTGAGAAGGCCGATATCTGATGGATAAAATTGACAGCAAGAATTTGCAACTGAAGAATATGAATGACTCGTTAGCCCATAAGGAAAATTGAGGCTGTGAGAAGTTTTTGGAAGGCTTCGTGGGCCCATAACCCATAGGTCCCAAGATCGAGCCCGTAAAAACACTGAAAATGAAGAGACCCCAGAATTCGTTTTCATCAAAGTGGTATCAAAGCGAGAAAAGATTTCCTGCAGAGAGGTGTTTTTTTTGCATGCGAAGAAAGAAGAGGTACGAATAAAGAAGAAGTAAATTTTGTTGAAGATTTGTAAGCTTGTAGTTTTTTTAATTTATTTTGTGAAGGTGAGAAGATTGCAGCAAACCTGGAGTAGAAGTGCTCAATTGGTTCGAGAGGAGAGAACCGCGGAGATGCCGAGAGGACTAAGCTCAGTAGATAAGCTTGGTAGGGCATCTGGTAGCAGGGAGGACTTGTTATGGCAGAGGTTTGGTTGCAACTCACAGAAGGCAGTTCCTTGAAGAAGTGAAACAGTGGGTAGAATTGCTAATGACAAGGAAACGCATATGACGAGGAGGTCATAATTTTTGTACCTCGAGAGCATATGACCAGGAGGTCATAATTTTTGTATGATGCAGGAGCATCCGAACTCTCAATGAAAAAAATTAGAGAAAGAGGACAGGTGGACGACCACATGGACAGCCAGGCCAACCTTGAACAAGATTTGGTTAATGAACTAATTTTAGTTAAAAATTCAGTTAAAATTGAATGTATTTGAATGTATGTATAACAAGAACTTAAGGATTCATGGAAAAATCAAGAAGAGGGGAAAAACCTGTGCGTATGAGAGAGGGCAAAATGTTGTTGCTGGGGAAATTTTGGATTAAGGCTAAGATGCCTTAAATTGTACCCTGAGATTTTAAATAATAAAAATGTGCTTTTGTGAATTTATACACAAATGCTTCATTGTGAATTTTAGTCTGCGCATGTGTAATTACCTTGTTTGAAGGGCCCAATTCACTGCTTTAGTCAAATATACATTGCAAGTAATCTCTGAGGTGAATACAATTGTTCCAGCGTGAGAAGTAACAGGGAGTTGTTTGTCAAATCTATTTACGATCTCAAATTTCAGAATAAATATTTGAAAGCACAGGTTCAAGGCTTTCATGTCCAGAATACTAAATCTGGCATTCTAGAAGGGAACATTGAACAATCTGAAGAAACTTGCGTGGATTTTTGGTAAATTGAGTCTTTGAGAATTTATGTCTTTGTGTTTTTATTTTTATTTTTGTTTGAAATGTTGGCATTCTGCCAAGTCGACCGATGCTGTGGAAAAGAGGAGCAGCCAGACCTGAAGCCTTAGCGGCCTCCGTGCTTAAACAGAGCACATTAGTTCTCCACAGATGCAACGGTTGCAAAGGACCCATGTGTAGAGGAGGAGAGCTGCTAGTTCAATCTATGCCGAATACATTGGACAATCCTCTGGCCGAGCCAAGGGTTTAAGAGTCACGAGTGCCCACCGTTGATGTGTTGAGGTGTTATATGACCGTAGTGAATATAATAATATTTCAGATTTGTTGGATATTTATGTTGGTTGATTTGCTATTGGCGCCGTATGGATTTTGTTTTATGAAGGTCTGTACCTTAATAACTTGCCCGTTGAACACCTGTCCCTCCTCGGGATCCCACGAATCCGCCCAGGTTTGGGGTTTTTACTCCTTCGCGCTCATTTCATTGTCGTTGTTTCGCCTGGTCTTTTGCTCAGCGAGCTCTGCAACTTTGGTGGTTTGTTTGTTTTAGATGTGGGTTCTTGTGACCTATTTACACGGTTTGCTGGTTGTGGCTCCTGGTTTCCCTTTCGGCTTCGGTTGTTGGTTTCTAGCCTGATATGCCTTTGCTCCCCTGGCGTTTTATGAATGCTTTGGTAAGTTTTGCATGGCACTATTCCTCAGCTTGCATGTCGATTACTATTGTGATTTGGGGTTTTGTTTTTCTTTCGAGGGTCCCCGTCTCTGTGTATGTTATTTGTATCCTGTGAGTGATTTCAATTTCTCTATTAATAGCTTCCACCTTTGTGTGTTGCTGTTTGCTTCCAGTGAGGGTTTAAGCTATACGACAGTTATGTTATGTTTGCTATTTATTCCAACACTGGTTCAGCTTTTCTTCACAGTCCTTGGCAACCCGATGGCGGCGTCCTCAGTTGGGGTGTCTGCAATCTCATTCGGTAAGTTTTTGGTTTTATGCCGGAATTTTTGCAATCCTCCTTTACCTGTATCTGATGTCTTGGCTCCTTCCTGAGCAGGGGTCCTCTCGGAGTCGGCTGAAGGCTATGGTTCACCGAATAGGTAGGGTGCCATTTCCTTTTGTTTACTCGTCCCTTTCAAGTTCTCTTTAACTCGGTTGACGCTATTGCTTGGTCTAACCACTCCTGTTCTTGCAGGTGTGGCCATTCGAGGGTTCCGGTGTTTGAGCTCTCGGCTGTTCGGGAAAACACGGGTAGTTTCTATGATGTTTGGTAGCTTGTTTATAGGGGTGTTTCGACTTTATTTGCTGAACTTGGTTGCTGGCCTTAGGCTGCTCTCTGTCTGTACTTAACTCTTCTTTAGTCGCTGGGCACGACGTGGGTTGTGATTCTGAGTCATACGGGAAGTTGGTTTCTTGTTTTGCTGTAGGAGATAATGTCTCACGACTGTGGATTTAGTCCAGTCTTCTATTTCGGACAGTATATAAAAACATATATGGAAATTTTGGCTGACTGTGTTATGTATTCATATGAATTTAATTTATGAGTAGTTAAGATTTGTGTTGTATTTTCCACATACCTGTTACGAGATCTTTCTTTAATGGTCTGGCTATATGGACTCGCACTGTTTCTTGTCGTCCAACTGGTTTATCCTTCCCTCTGGGCTCAGAACCTGTAGCAACACATTCAACAGTCTTTGTATAATAATCTACTAGTGAAATTACACAATCTTTGAGGACACGATAGGAATATATGTGCACAGAATGCTTTTATTAATATCTCTGTTCGTTTTCATCAAAGTGGTATCAGAGCGGGAAAAGATTTCCTGCGGAGAGGTGTTTTTTTTGCACGCGAAGAAAGAAGAGGTACGAAGAAAGAAGAAGTAAATTTTGTTGAAGATTTGTAAGCTTGTAGTTTTTTTAATTTATTTTGTGAAGGTGAGAAGATTGCAGCAAACCTGGAGTAGAAGTGCTCAATTGGTTCGAGAGGAGAGAACCGCGGAGATGCCGAGAGGACTAAGCTCAGTAGATAAGCTTGGTAGGGCATCTGGTAGCAGGGAGGACTTGTTATGGCAGAGGTTTGGTTGCAACTCACAGAAGGCAGTTCCTTGAAGAAGTGAAACAGTGGGTAGAATTGCTAATGACAAGGAAACGCATATGACGAGGAGGTCATAATTTTTGTACCTCGAGAGCATATGACCAGGAGGTCATAATTTTTGTATGATGCAGGAGCATCCGAACTCTCAATGAAAAAAATTAGAGAAAGAGGACAGGTGGACGACCACATGGACAGCCAGGCCAACCTTGAACAAGATTTGGTTAATGAACTAATTTTAGTTAAAAATTCAGTTAAAATTGAATGTATTTGAATGTATGTATAACAAGAACTTAAGGATTCATGGAAAAATCAAGAAGAAGAGGGGAAAAACCTATGCGTATAGAGAGGGAAAAATGTAGTTGCTGGGGAAATTCTGGATTAAGGCTAAGATGCCTTAAATTGTACCCTGAGATTGTAAATAATAAAAATGTGCTTTTGTGAATTTATACGCAAATGCTTCATTGTGAATTTTAGTCTGCGCATGTGTAATTACCTTGTTTGAAGGGCCCAATTCTCTGCATTAGTCAAATATACATTGCAAGTAATCTTTGAGGTGAATACATTTGTTCCAGCGTGAGAAGTAACAGGGAGTTGTTTGTCAAATCTATTTACGATCTCAAATTTCAAAATAAATATTTGAAAGCACAGGTTCAAGGTTTTCATGTCCAGAATACTAAATCTGGCATTCTAGAAGGGAACATTGAACAATCTGAAGAAACTTGCGTGGATTTTTGGTAAATTGAGTCTTTGAGAATTTATGTCTTTGTGTTTTTTGTTATTTTTGTTTGAAATGTTGGCGTTCTGCCAAGTCGACCGATGCTGTGGAAAAGAGGAGCAACCAGACCTGAAGCCTTAGCGACCTCTGTGCTTAAATAGAGCACATCAGTTCTCCACAGATGCAATGGTTGCAAAGGACCCATGCGTAGAGGAGGAGAGCTGCTGGTTCAATCTATGCTGAATACATTGGACAATCCTCTGGCCGAGCCAAGGGTTTAAGAGTTACGAGTGCTCGATCAAACACCATTCTCCGCGTTTCAACCTATCACAATTTCCTCTGCGTGTTTTTGCTTCCAATCTGGAAAAAGCCAGGAAATTTGTGAAGGGTTTCGTGGGATCCATCATCCACGGGAATCGAAATGCGTTCAACAGAAGAATGCAAGCTGCCCATGGCATAGATGGTCTCGACGATGACTGTGTCGGATTTATCAGGTAATGCTGAAACCAATGATGGCACAGCGTGTTGCGTGAATGATGCAGTTGAAAAGGACTTAGTCCTTAAACTCAATGATCAGTTGAGGGAGACAAAAAAGGAATTGGATAGCTTAATCCAATTAAAACAAACTAATCTTGGCACTACCTCGGTAAATGTCATCCCAACAGTTACCACAATTGTTCCTTCCACATTGGCAGCCTCATTGGCTCCCACAGCTCCAAGGGCCACAACACTACTAGTTTCTACAACATCTACATTAGAAATACGTACATCTAGTGAAGAAGCAGGAAAATTGGTTAAAGCTATGGAAGAAATGTCCATACAAACCACACAGATGAATAAGCTCAAAGAGAAAGTGACAAGCTTGGAAATTGATTACAAGCTTGCCAAAATCATGCACAAAGAAGAATTGCAAAAGGCTACTAGGATGAGTGAAAGATTGAAAGCTTGGAAAAAGACTTAACACTGAAAGAACCCCTTGGGTAGGCTGAGGAACAACTATGGGCCAATATCATTGACTCTGTCAATGATATTTGCCATCTATTCAGGTGATTTTCAAGCAAATAGATTTGATAAAGCTAGCTACAGAGGCCATCTAGAAAGTAAAAGCAAAATTAGGACAAATGCCAGAAGAGGTTGCCAAAATTATCCAATTCCTTAACACCAAGAATAAGTATGAGCTGCAGAAATTGGAAATAGAGGACAAAACAGAGACAATTTTGGAGGTCAAAAAGGTCCTCTCCAAGAGGAACTTGATGCAAAACTTGGAGGATAAGTGTCAGAATATGCAGCTAGCCATTGACAGATTTATGGCTAAGTTCCAGATTTTGAGAGAAAAGGGATTACCCAATCCTTTAGGGATAAATGATAAGTTGATGACAGAGGAGGATTACAACAAGAAAATCAGAGAGGTAGCAAAAGATCCGATAAATACATCATCAATGAAGGCATTGCCAACAGGAAAAGTACTCTACCAAACATTTGAAAACTTGTTTTACCTCCAGCACGAGGTAAAACACTTGTTTATCAATAAGCCTATTTTTTCCAAATACACAAAGGCAGATGAAACATAAAAGATGCTAAAAATCCAATTACCTGATGCTGAAACATGGGATAAATTAACTGATTTACTATAGAAATATGCAGTAAAAGGGTTAATGTACAATAAAAGTAAAACATCATGGTAAAAGGATGTTAACAGATCAACAGTGTCAAAGTGTATTAGATGAAAGGCTAAAGTAAATGAAGCATCCAGCATGAAAGATCAAACAACAGAGCGGATTAAAGAGAAAAATATCAAAGCCAACAGAGCCAAAATAAAAGGGACAACATGAACCAGTTCAATAGCTGTCTCTGTCTTCTTGCATGAAGATATTTCTTTTTCCTAGATTAGTTCTAAATACAGCTTCAGATATTTTGTAGCTCCATTTGTATAAATACTTCAAAATTCGAAGTATGTAGGGTGGATTCTATTAGACATTTCTATAGACATTTTGATAAGAAGACCCAGAAGGTTATTGTATCATTTGCTGAGCCATCAAGCTGGATTGATAAATAAAGATCAGATATTTCCAAGGATCCACGTGTTAAGCGAATTTCAAACAAGTATTTTCATGTGTTATTGTTATTTTTCTCAAAGTTATTCATAATCTTTAATGTGTTTCTCAATCTAAATGTTATAAATGTTATTGTGAGAGTGCAGTTAAGGGTTCTCAGACCCGGATAATGAATGAGGAATGAAGGGATAATCAAGATCAAAGGACAATTAAGAATCCTTTAACCTGGATATTGGGTATAGAGGCATTGAAGATGTAGATCCATTGATGCAAACCCCAATCATTGAGCCACATGTAGGGGAGAACAAAACTAAGATTCATCAGACCCCCATCCTATCTAACTTACATTTGGACTCGACTAAGGTTAGGAGATTCATATATGTAATTAAAAATGCGGTTCAAAATCATTTATTTCCAAATTGTTTATTTTTTATAAATAATGATCTAATTAGTTTTAATTTGAATGTGTTATATTGTAGTACCAATTTATGAATGCTCACTTTACGCGGTGGAACTCACATATGAGTTATGGTGGTTGTCAGCTCAATTTATTATGTAAATTAAGGCATGTATTTTACTATCAATCCAGGTTGGTAATCGTAGAAGCAAACCACAATTTATGGATTTTTGGATAAGAAATAATATAGAAAGAAGTTATGAGAATGGAAATATGCATTATAAATATAAATCACTCTTCATAACTTAAGCAAAAATATTTAAGTCTATTCCATAAAAGCATACATTATTGGTCAATGAAATTAGACTATTTTAGAAAAACAAGGAAGAGGCTCTTTTCAAAGGGACCTGGTTGTCCTCCCTCAATATTTCTATAATGACATTGCCAATATCCAAGTATGCATAAGAGAATGTAATGAAAGCATAAGAATTTATTCTAAGAAATCTTGAAAGAAGTGAATCTTGTTCAATCTTAGTCCTAGCTTGCAGAGAAGAGACTCTTTTTCTAAGAGACCTAGTTGTCCTTCCACATTCAAGATAATCACTAAAAGGAAGCAATCTTCACTTAACACATGCCATAAAATGAATTCACATTAAAGATATTTACAACTATTTACAACAAATGAATACAATAAACATGGAGAATTAAACTAGCATATGCACAAATATGAACATCATACAACAAAGTGTACTTAGCTTGGTATGGGGGGCCCCCAACCTACAGCAACTCATTCACTCCAAAAAATACAAAGAAATCATGAAACAAAAGCTCTATCTTCAATTATATCAAAATAATAATCTTCTAGTTTTTCTACATGTTCTAACTATGAATGCCTCTCTTTAAATAGGAAAAATAATAACCATGTACGCTAAAAAGTTTGAAACAATCATCATTAATTTTATCCCACTTCATCAGGTTGAAGCCATCCATTAGTTACAAGAAATCTAGAATAATTCCAAAAAAATCATAACACTGCCCCTTTTTAGTAGGGATTTTTGGGTGACAGGTCAAGTTTGACCAACGTTGACAGGGCTTGTATTTGCTCATTTTGTATGAACCAATAGTTGTTAATACATCAATGGTTCCTAAGCTTTCAAAATATGTATTTAGCTCACACCAAGGCATCCTACACATATCACTTTAATGGAGCTATTATGGGAATTTTTAATGCAGTCTAAAATTAATTTTCAAACCCAATTTTTACAAAAAATTCTAAAAATTGAAAAACTTAATCTAATTACTTGAATATGCAAAATAAGGTAAAATTAAGCATATATGGGTGGAAGAAGGTGGAATATGATGGTAAGTAAGTGGGTTTATGATAAACAAAAATGGCCAAAATTGAGGGCCAACATCTCCCCCTTGCTAATGCTAAAGCATGTCCTCATGCTTGCTTCCTTTGCTTGGACCTTCTGAGTGTTGATGTCTGATCTAAACCTGTACTTATTCTTGTAGCCTTTTGTTGTGTAGCTTTAAGTAAAATATCAATTCCCTCATGCTACCCTGCTTTATAGATGACAACTTTTACCTTTTTTTTTTCATATTTGTATTGCCACAGTTTCTTCTCTTTTAGCCGTCTATAAGCTTTTCTTGAAATAAGCATGTTTTGAGTTTCAAGATTTTTGACTTGCTTTTCCAATTTCTTGTTCTCTTTGGCCATTTTATTGTTGTTTGCCCTATACATCTTGTTTTCCTTCTTCAAGTATCTTTCAATAATTTTACTATCCCTTATCTCATCAATCAAATTTGTTATTTTCTTCAAATCTTCCTTAGTGTGCAACTCTTCTCTTACCTCTTTAACATAGGCATGTGATGAAGTGGCTTTTATCAAAGGATCCTCAAAATAAGAGCCCTTTTCCATACGCTCTTCCTGAACTCCATTTTCCAATCTTTGTATGATTTCATTGATTTCCTTCAATATGTGTGGATGTTCTTTCTCAACAATGTCATGTTCTGGTTCTTTCTCAACAATCTCAAGTTTTGGTTCTTTCTCTTGATTGCTTGGTCCTTCTTGTGATCTCCTTCTTGGTTTCCTTGGAATAGACAAAAATGCTTTTTCTTTTTTCTACCATAGCACTATCTTGTTTCTTTTTAGATCTTGTTCTAGGATATGAAGGGGAATTCATAATGCTTTTCGTAATATGTAGCTGCTTAAGCCTTTCTTCATTCCCTATTTCCTGTTCTTCAAAGTTATTTTTGGCCAAGAACTCCTTCCAAGGTGTCCCTTCGTTTCTCACTTGATATTGAACAAGTATTTTAATCAACCCACATTGATATTGAGCTTCTGTTTTGTTTTTGGCTCCTTCTATCATTTTAATCAAACTCCTTGAAAAGAAGTAAGAGATGTTGATTTTACAATCTCCTTTAATATGCTGTAGAAGTTTTATATGATAAAGATAAACTAGGTTGTGCCTATTGTCACAAGTGAAATATCTCTGGATGATTAGAGTAATTCAGACCAAGGCTCCCTGAACCAGTCCCTTTGAATTCCTTTTTATCTAAAAAAGGTGTCTTTCTTCTATTTTTCTAGGAAAACAGTGCATCCTTTCTCCTTAAAATGAAACCCCTTATGATATTCTTCCCCTTCCAAAGGAAGTTCTAAATCCTGAGATATAAATGTTGGGTTTATTGATATGGGTAGTTCACCCACCTTGGTTTTCCCATTTTCAAAATTTTTGATGAATTCTTGTGTAATCTTGTCATTATGGCCGTTAAATTTCCTTAGGAATTCAAGTAATCCTGCTTGAAACAATTTTTCCACTGCATCTTTGCTCCAATTTTCTAGTTTGAACTCTCTAGGTTCC
>Ga0181473_100275_pt2 | contig 10005 bp, 8 predicted proteins | sample In2P11_FD_119089 | JGI IMG/M metagenome (GOLD analysis project Ga0181473, IMG submission 119089) | Clean room microbial communities from NASA Spacecraft Assembly Facility at Jet Propulsion Laboratory, Pasadena, California, USA -... ... | reverse complement strand
TGGACTTATATTACCGCTCTCAGCATTTTCGACGTATTAGAAACCATTTGTAGAGGCAGGAAATTTCTAGGACGATGGTGCACTCAATATTGATGGTACTGTGATCAGATGTTCTTATCGTCCATATCTGGGAATGGATTTTGAGGGTACCTATAGCGACTAACGTTGCGATACCATCTTACCGTGAGTCAAACTCGAAGGTGAGGAATCTGAAAGGAAGCGGTATGGAGTTTTCAAAAAGGGGTGATATCTGAAATTGCGCAGAACAGTTAGAAGGTCTAGTAGAGGCTGGCCCACCGACGAGTATGTGTTTGTTAAAAGTCTTCTATGCTTAGGTAGCAGAACAAATAGAGCTGATACAGCGTCCATAGGTAGGAAGTATCTAGTAACGAGAAGACAGGAGAAGTATGCACATTCTATTGCCGCTGCGCCAAGCCTCATATATTCGTACTAGCGCAGATCTGCTCCCCCTGGCCAAAAACTTCACCCCGCTCCAGACCCATCAAATCTTAATGGTTTTAGACCGGAAAAATTGCAAAAAGAAATGTTCAAACGACACCAACAGGACTTGAACCTGTGCGGGCGAACCCATGTGATTTCTAGTCACACGCCTTAACCACTCGGCCATCTCCATGAACGTCAGCGACCCTATAATCAGGTTTGTAGGTGGTTACTCACAGTGTCTGTGCTGATTTGTGGTCGAAAATGCCGATGTTACACTCATAACGGCGAAAGTAGCAAGTACAAAACTGCAACTAAACGGTGTGAAATCGAGGAAACCAACACGAGACAAGGTGTAACGAAACACAGGCTAAAACCTATAAGAATTTCTTTGTTCAGCGGTTCTATACGTACTCATTCACACGAAGAACGGACTATTACAACAACTTTTCCGTTTACCACGTAGCGAGAGTAATGCTCTTTTCAGTGAAAAGCCATAAAGACAACAACAGAAGAACTACCCTGGGAGATGTGAGGACGAGGAGTTCCAAATCCATTAGTTATCAAGTACCATATGTACCATTGCATAGCTGCGAACAGCGGCTGGGTCAATTATGATATCAATCAATCAATCTCATACACACAACAGGGAGAAACTCAACGCGGCATTTTGCTTCTATGCTTAGGTCAGTCAGAACTGCGACGATCCATATGGAAACCACGTCAAAATGATTGCAAAGGCGTCCGGTTTACGAAAATCAAAGTTCCATTCATCGATAAACTGTGCTCGTGAAGTTATCTGCAGTTGAAGTCCTTGGTGGTGGTGAACAAGCATGTCAAGCAACACGCCATGTTGAGTTTCCGCACGTTGACACAATTACTCTCAGATAATCTTCCTGACGACCAGTTGTTCCTCGTTAACTTTTCTGTACTCATCTTTGCTTCCTTAATACGCCCGAGACCAGTTGTTCTCCAGTACCACGACAAGGGAAGGTGCGGTCAATAACCAAGGAAGGACCGACCAACAATTCGGGAAGGAGCGACTAACAATGAGGGAAGGAGCGATCGACAACTAGGAAAGGTGCGATCAACGACGAGGAAGGTGCGATCTACATTAAGGGAAGGTACGAATGAAAATGGGGAAGGTGCGACCAACGCCCTGCGGAGTTCTTGCATCGCACTTTCTGTCTTGAATGAATAGCATTTTCAAGTATCACACCAAGACTCAAAATGCTTCACCGGCCTCTGCCACGTTGCATGGACTACTCGAAGCTTCCCCGAACCTTGCGTGTTGCCGAAGCAAAAGCGTTGTTTTTGGGTACGTTGCAATGCTAGGTGGCAGAGGTGCGTTTCCGGAGGCAGAAGAATAGTTGACACTGACATCGCAACAACTGCATTTGATCCACGATCATAATCTGACCGACCATAAATAACGTGCGACTGTGCGTTGGAAAATCGGAGCGAATGGTCTTTGGTAGCATCAGCGGAACGGAGTAGCAGATAACCAATATTTCATACAATCGTATAAATTTTCTATCTCTACTATGCCCCACCAAGTGCAATATTCTTCCCCTTCACATTCTTCCACTCAAACAGGAAACTACTCAAAAACGCTATCGCACCACATGCGATGGCCAGAATATAAGCCTGCGTTAACGCATCGTTGTATGCCAAAAGCACTCCACCCAGCTGGTCCGGCGGCGTCACATCCCTGATATGTGTTGCACCAGCCGCAATGATAACTCGGGGGTCGAGTCCTTGAGTATGCAGCGGGATCCGCTTGACAAGCGCGTTGGAGAAGATGTTCTGCGCTATTGAGATGCTGATTGCACCACCGAGTGATACGAAAAAGATCGGAATCGCATTGCCGGTAGGCATGTCTTTCTTGTTGAGGACGACTTGGATCGCGACGAAGGGAATTTGAACGCCTGTGCCTGCGCCGAAGCCAGCGAGGATTTGGTAGCCGATCCACTGCGAAAGTCAGCGTCTGTAAGTGTAGGTACAAGGTCTATAATAAGGATTCTGAAGGGCTTTACTTACTGTACCTGTGCTTGAGTTGACTTTGAGAGTGTAGATCAAACCTGCACCGATTGTAAAGAGAGCGCTACCAACCCAGGTAAAGGGAACGTAGCGACCCATCATAGTCACGGAGGCGCCTGCAACAACGCTGGCTATGGTAATGCTAATGAGATAAGGAATCGTTCGGATACCAGACCCTTCAGCTGTTGTCCCTTTTACAGCCTGAAAGTAGAATGGAAGGTAGTAGATATGGGTATAGGTGGCCATGTTGAGGAATGTTGAGAAGAGGGCACACGCCAAAACCGTTCGTTGTTTGATAAGGATTCGAGGAGGCAAGGTTGCTTTATCACCGCTTCTGACTTGGATGACACAGAAGATGATGATGATAATACCGAAGCCGAGGAAACAGCCCCAAACTTTTGGACTCGACCATGGATAAACACTGCCGCCCCACTATAAGTGTTAGCAAGGATCTCCTCGCATACAAGCCACGTACCTGTAGTGCTAGAAGCAAGCAAATGATGGCGGAGATCAAGAATAAAGCACCCAGCAAGTCCATCTGCCCAATCTTTTGCTTGAATGAAAGCTTACTCTCCTCTCTCTCAGGGTTCTGAAAGAAGAAGAATACGGCTGTGACGGCGATGGCACCAACAGGTAGATTGATGTAGAAACACCACCTCCACGAAACTCGATCTGTCAAAGCTCCACCCATTAAAGGTCCCACAACACTTGCTATTCCAAACATGGAACCGAGAGCTCCAATATAAGCAGCCCTTTTTCTGAGTGGCACAGTAAATCCAACGATAGTCATGCCACCACTGAAGATAGCACTGGCCCCAATACCTGCCACAGCTCTACCGATGATGAGCATAGTGCTATTGACAGCGGCACCACAAATGATACTGCCAATTTCGAAAATGATGAGAGCGGTAATATAAGTCCATTTGACATTGAAGTAGGTATAGATCTTGCCGAATGTGGGTTGTAAGGAAGTGGTGGTCAGGAGATATGCACTACCGTACCAACCAACATCATTTAATGAATCGAACACGGTTGTGATGCGTGGGATTGCTGTGGCAATGATAGTATTGTCCAGTGCGACGACGAAAGTGGATAGAGCAAGGCCAATGCTAAGCAATGCAAGAGGGAGGCCAGTCTTGTAGATTGTCAGATCTTCTTCGGTGTTCGATGCGCTGGTTGAAGCATTTCGGTCATCGATGACCTTCTCGTTCGACTCTGTCTGATGTCCAGCAAATGCATCTGTGTGTGCTGATGTTCGGACCGCTTCATTTCCTTCATTCTTGGACGATACAGCTACATCAGAGAACTGCGCGGAATCACCCACTGTTTGTGGGCTGGTCGTTTTCACACTCGGTTTCGCCTCGGCCTTCTCAGCCTTTGACCATGGTAACCTCATCTTCACCGCGAAGAATCCAATAAGTTGTACAGTCAACTTGTGTCAGGCCATATCACTCACCCAGGACAATGTAGAGATTGATAGGAGGAACTGAATAGGTATACGTAGCTTAACCGAAACAAAAAGGAATGTCTATCATGTCAAACATTCTTGACGTGATCGCACGAAATTGTTAGAATCCGATCAGCAGTATCGGGAGATCATCCTTATTGAAGTCTAGCACCATCAAAAGCTGATGACGAGACAATGGTGTCGCCGTATTTCAGTGAACCAATCCCCAGGGGTAGCTGTTCACACCATGTTTCTGGGGAGCTGAAATAGGTGGGTGGAATCACTTTCATGGCCTAGACGGTTCTGGTTCCAAGTCGATACGACAGCGGTTTGTGGGGTCGGGTAAATACGCGAGCCCGCCACATCGAGTTTCTTACTTCTTTGGGGAAAAGCGCCAAGCTGTAACTCGGCTGATCTGACAAAGATGTCCACCCTTAAAGTTCCAACGGTCATAGCAAGCTGTACCTCAAATGTGTTTCCTTTTGAAAGCAAAACGTTCTCAATTCTCGCCAACTATCATACTCATCTCATGTCGTATCGCTGTACAACTGTGACCCGGTCCAGCCGTGTATAGATCAAACCTTTCTTGTGCTAAGTCGAGTCTGGATAACGTTGACTGCCTTGTTGTACACAGAAAAGCTGGAAAAGGTATGTTTAGGACAACCGCGGATGACATTCGCTACTTAACAAGTACAATGAGATAGTGACGGTACTTGCTGACTGCAAGAAACAAACCAACCCAACTTTTTGACAATTTTACAGCAAGAAGATCGGCTCTCCCTAACACAAGTCACACTCAATTGGTGCCCGAGCAAGCAAGTAAAGTGGGAGACGGTAGGAGTAGATTCGGGACATGAAGATAAGTTTTGAGTCTGATGTGACTGTAAGGGTATTGATAGTGTTGTGGCAGTATTGTTATATCGAACATGAGCATCACCCTTGAACCTAGGCTTCTTGAACTGTGGTCTAAGATCGAAGATTGGACTCTGCTCTTGGCTCGCAATGCTCAAATAGTAACTATCGTGGGTGTTGTCCAATGGCCAACTTTGGATCCCAACCGTAGTGATGACTTCTATGACCGGAAGGTTGAGCTGCTGGGCCCAGCAGATAAGGCTTGACTCGGGAGATCCTCGTCCTCCTTGCAGAGTGACAGGCCTAGGCCTGTGTATTGTACAACTCCTTATCCAGTCATGTATCATACAACTCGTTTGACCTACAAGAGAGATGTCAGAAGGACGGTTCAACTCTTTTCGTTTAATTACAGGCTTCGTACCTCAAAGAACCTCTTTAACCACCAGACCTGGAAGATGGCTTCCCCTATCAGCACGCCTAATTGGAAAACTGACCACCACTTCACTCTCGTGTTTGTGCTTTCCGCAGTGTTACGATGTGTTCGTTCTCTTATTACGATGTATGCCTGTTCATCCTTAACCTGAGCAAGGACATCAGAAAGTTTGCGAACTTCGGCTTCAAGAGGATCGGAAGGAGTTTCGGATTCAGCGACGTAAACAATGCCGTGAACGTTGAAGGAGACTTCCTTGCTGTTTGCGGACCAATGTTCGTTGCTAAAGCAGTAAATATATTTGCCATCTGAACCAGCTTCGAAAGTGTAATCTCCGGAGGTTACCGACTTCTGTTCCACCTGTTGCTGACCAGAAGGCTGTGTAATCTGAAGAACAGGTTAGTGTCTTGGTCTGACTGTATGTATTGCTGCACGAACGAAGAAGTCAATATCTAGATTGCCTGAGCCTCCAAACTCTCTGTCGCCGACTTGAAATGTTACAGTCATTTTGTCATCTTTGTGTAATTCTTCATGAAAGCATTCTCGTGAATGCGCCCGCAGTTGAATGTTATGCGCGGTGACGGTGGTGAATAAGCTGACACCCGCCAGCAGGCCGGTAAAGACGTTAAACAGCATATCGAGTAATGAGGGTGTGAATGAATAGAGTAGGTCGCAGTTGTTATTTCAGAGTGTTGATATCGTAAGGATTCCTATGCTGGCTCCTGAGGGCGGAGGGACTTCCAATGGACACCTAAAGATTTGGCAGACGAGCGGCCTCCTGATCGAAATCTTGGCATTTCTCCAATTAAAGGTTCTATGCCAAAAAGTACTGGTGTCCCTACGGCACATCAGGAACACACCTCTGGTCATTTTCCCCTTTCTTGGGTGATCGATTTCACCTGCACTTGGATTGGTCGAAGTGCTCAGCTGTATAAAATATCGGTTTTCTTACACCTTGTTCCGAGTCCTTCAAGGATAAAAGCTTTTTTGAATCTTTCAACCTGTCTGGGATTCTGACAACGTTTAGGGTCGTGGTTTAACCGTTCGTGTCTCTGCTAGTGTCTTCGATCATGAGGTTTAAAATGAACACAGCCCGAAACGTACGATGTAGGTCATGCTTTCTGGTAAGCAATCGAACGTATAAGCCTCGAGTGATCGTCTATCACGAGTGCAACGACTACATATCATCAAACTGCAAATCCTTCTCACAGCGAGGATGCTCGAAGGTCTAATTGACGGTAGTACAAACGTGTTCACGTTTCGTGTGTGAAAATGCATGTGAGGCTTCACCAAGGGGGTGCTTCATTACTTGCTTCTAGTCTTAGATTTCTCACAATGATGCTATCCTTCACTGAGGTCAGTCTCAACAACAAGATTGGCTCCGAACGTACGTCATGACCATCCATGATCAACTTCTAGCATTCTCGCCCGAGTGAAAGGCTGTGTCACACTCCAATTTCTAAACATTCAGCGACCGTGATGGTGCCAGCCAATCTACCGCCAAGATGTCTTTCACACTGATGCGCTACAAGGACGGGAAGCCTGCACCAATCAAGATGACAATCTGGGATGCTTTCAAGGGTGCGCCTCCTCCAAAGCCACGAGCACACAAGGTACGTATATGATAGCAGCAAATGAAGACGAAACAACCAACAACTACTGTGCCATGTCGAATCTTCAATGCTGCATGGCCTTCGGACCGACCGTCTTTGCAATGAACGAAAGTTGTAATGTAGTCGGTAGGGTAGTACTAACTCAGCACAGTGTCCGACCTGCAACACAATCCACAAACCAGGAACCAAACATGACGTTCATCCTAAAGCTGACGCAGATAAACCAAAGGACGAGGAAAAGAAAGGTGACGAGCAAGGGAAGAAGCCTAACAAACCAGCAGATGCGGTGGACAGTGGTTTCACAGCTGAAGAGGACGCAAAGATAGTGGAATTGAAAGCCAACGGAAGGACATGGGCGCAGATTGCACAAGAGCTAGGTGGGGGACGAACCAAAGGTGACATCACTCATCGCTACAAGCAAGTCACCACGAATCAGAAATCCGAGGAGAAGGACCACGCCAAGAAAGATGAAAACAAGGAAAAGAAGCATGACGAGAAAGCTCAACACCAGATGAGCAATAAAGAAAAGAAGAGGGCTGCCAAGGCGGAGAAGGATCGTGAGGAAGGCCTCAAGAAGAAGGAAGAAGCAGCTAAAGCGAAGGATGGCGAAACAAGCAAAGCTGCTGAAGAGGTAAAAGAACCAGTAGCTGAGGCTGAATCGACAAAGGTACGCAGAACTTGCAATGCTGTTGTGCTATTTACTAAAAAGATGAACAGCCTCCAGCAGATGCAGCCGGAAAAGCAGGTCGAACTACCACAACAGACGTGAAACCACCAGAAGTGAAGAACGATAAACAGAAATGGATTGTGGCAGCCTCGAAACACTTTGATCGTACTGGCCAACGAATCACACCAGCACAGGCGCAGAAAATGGCCGAGGAGAAGAGCACGTGATGCTTCCGAACCAGAAAATGAATAAAGGGGTGGTGCAACGCCGACGGGTGCTCGTAAGGTAAGAAGTCAGTATTTCAGCGGTGAAGATGCACAAATTCAACATTCTCAGCACTACCAGATTCACCTGATGCAGCCGTGCTTTCAGATCTACCAGCGAGCAGCAGCCACAACCACGTGCCGCTTTCCCCGCTTCCTCTGTGGCGCAGCCGTCCAATCCAACATGGGCAACAGCTCTCCTATCCTATCAGAGCCTACCTGATCCTTGCATCACTGGCTTTGCAGAAGCTTTTGGGCTAGACTACCCGTATGCAAGCCAGAAGCAGGTTTGGGCTGGCTTTTGAGTAAGACAGAAGAGGCCCGCGCAACTTGCGTGCTGACAACGGAGTAGGTAGTGGATTGTCTATACAGCTGCATTGCTCAGCTGTGTTTTACACTTTTGTATATGTGCTTCATCTGGTAGAAATTGCGCGGACCTATCTTCGTACGTTGTCGCCATGTATAACTTCTTCAGCCGTTTCAGCATAGCACTGTTCGTTGTCGCCTTGGCACATATGAATCTGGTACAGGTGGTGTGTGCTGCTACCAGTACGACAGTGGTTCCGTGCGGTGCTGGACAAAGCATGAACTATGGTAGGTGTTCGGATGTGAGCATTCAATACAACTACGATGCAGCAAGCGGTGTATCATCATATACACCATCGAATCAGTCTGCGTTCGGGATCAACCGCTCGACAGATCTTGCGAGCATTGAGTCCGGCATTTGCCAAACACTCCAGGAAAGCGGCTGTGATGCCAGCTCTGGTGCAATCGATTTGTGCTGGCAAGTGTTTTGGCTGTATTCGGGCTTGACAGGAACTCGAGGCGTTGATGTTTGGAACAATCTGACAGGGCAAAGCTCAGATTGTGGGTCCTGGACGAGTACAAGCAGCAGCAGCAGTGTCAGCGCAACGACTGTTCTTGTGAGCACACGAACGTTCACAACAACTTTGACTTCGATTTTGTCATCCGGCCAAACAATACGTGCCTCGAGTAGTCAAAGCCCCGTATCGCCCACTTCGGTTTCCAGCACTGACCGGAGCACTGACACGTCCAAAAGTGACACCACTGTTACTCAGACAGTAACCTCATTCACGAGTTCTTCGACCAGAGCTTCAACTACGACGACATCGGATCCGTTCTCGATGAATGGTACACCGTTCATTTATAATGATGCCTCGAGGTTAGGGTTCAATGTTGGACTCTGGTTCTTGTCAATAGTGGTGTCTATCACTTTCAGCAGTCTGATCAGGATCTTTGGTTGAGGTTGAAGACGTTGAGACAACACCCGCGATTCTCCTGAGGTTCCTTCTCAACTTACTGTAGTGGATCCCTCGTTTCTGGTCATGACGATACCAAAGGAGAATGACATCATACTTACAGAGGGTCAACAAAAATGTTCGAATGTTAGTAGAAGGAAGTGATTGAAAAGCAGTACACATTTCATCTTACTTCTCAAAGTGTTACCATCAAATCCCAAACCGTTTAATACCAAAACACACACTCAAGATGCCTCACTCAAAGACACCAGGCGGTCAGGCGGCTAGCGACAAGTTCGTGAAGCAACAAGCTGAAGGTTCGTTACCACTTCAAAGCCGCTTCAACCTCGAAACACAATTGTCGATTCAATACTAACTATTGGCTTTTTCAGCAAAGGGTCTTGGTGCAGACAACGCTCCAGGCCGTACTGAAGGCGGCAAGCCTGGAGATGCTCCAGTAGCAGGCGATTCATACGCATCCACGGTTGGAGTTGAAGCTGGTACAAACCAGCCAGGAGAGTCCGGCAATGTTGGTGCGAAGGTTGGGCACATGGGCAGTGAAACGATTAACCAAGGAAACCAGAAATGAAAACGTGGTCAACAACTCGTTTTTCAACCAGGCTTGGGCACAGACACCGGTGCATAGCCCAGAGAAACCATGTTAGTCTTCACGGTCTGAGAGTGATGCGATCTTCGCGTCTCTGAAAATGGGTAGACCCCCATCTCGATGCTATCTGGAAAGCGAAAGTAGCTGATAGTCTATGCACCAAAAGGCCTTCAATCTCCTTAACGAGTATGCAGGAAGAGTGCGATCTCTTTAGAAGAAGGAATACAAAAGTTCACTCGTCTTCTTTGAATTGTTTTTGGCATTCATGCTCGGTTGCTCTTTCCCAGAATATCGAGTTACCGGAATTGGTTGTCTTGGCAGTGACGCAGCCTTCTTCATACAACGTACATGTAATACTCAACCAGACCTCCGTCTCGTTGTTCATC
>Ga0181473_100404_pt2 | contig 10017 bp, 9 predicted proteins | sample In2P11_FD_119089 | JGI IMG/M metagenome (GOLD analysis project Ga0181473, IMG submission 119089) | Clean room microbial communities from NASA Spacecraft Assembly Facility at Jet Propulsion Laboratory, Pasadena, California, USA -... ... | reverse complement strand
ATCTCAAGGCTCGGGTTTTTTAGTTGTGCTACCCTCCTGATCTTTTCCTCCACATTCTGATGGCCATGATTTGATCTTAGATCTCAAATATCAGGGAATTTAAATTGGTTTTATTTCCTTATGTGATAGGGTTGATTACCTAATGGATCGATTAGGGACCTAGTCCTCGAGTTCTATATCATGGCCCTTAGTGACTAAGAGCGATCATCAAAGTCTTTACCTCCTTATTGTTTGGCCTTCATTGCAGTTAAATTTATTGGGAAATCCATCATGAGCTTTGCTTCCATGCTTTTGTCCATTGATAACTTGACCTCTACATGAACTTTGAGGCTTTAGGTAAATCCATCCTGAGCTTGACTTAACTTGTTATGTGGGCCTTGATCCATCACTCGACTAGGCTTCTCAATGATCTTAATCCACTTGACTTCTACATGGCCTTAACATCAATGACAACATGAACACTCAAAATTCTCCCCCTGAACTTGACATCAATCAGACAACACATTTAGCAATATACCAACACACTTGAAAATAAATACTAAAACTTCAATAGCACTTATTATGTTGTATTAACATATATGGTGCATGAATGTTCGTAAGTTCCAGATGAGCACCAAATTCACAAATAAATGTATAGTTTCTAATTTATTTACTAAGAAATTATAAGGTGATTGAGGTACTCATCACAAACTCCTTCATGAGGGTGTTATTGAACAAAAAACTACTACTAAATGATAATAATTTCTTAAATAAATCAGTATGTTGCATTTATCGAATTTACTATGTGTAAAATTATAATAAGGAGGGTGGTATTCTAGATAACAATGAAAATTCTCCTCTACAATATTTTGTAACTAAGAAATCAATAATTATCTCTTATAATAATCCCATGGGGATTTGGATTGGCAGTGAATGGGTGCATTATTGAGGAACTCCTTGCAATAGGTTACCAGTTCAAATCCCCCATGGGTTAGCTCACAAAATAAAGATTATCACTTCTAGGAAGAGTATCCATGGTGCATGTGTGATCTAGACTTATGAAAAAACACAATAGAATACAAATATAAACATACACATAGAGATGTATCATAAATAAAACTTCATTTCATTAACATCAAGGAACTGAAATATACTTACATACATAATGGAAATAAACTAGCTTGGGCAATGGTAGTTTATCTCTGAGAAGATACCTACCTCTGAACTATGATACAATGAGGCCCAAGGGAATTTTTATTATTGAGCAACAAAGGGAAACCCTAAAAAACCAAAAAACTAACCCTAGGATATGTAAAACCAAGAGTTTGTGGACCTCGTTGTGGTTATTTGGGTAGCCAACTTCCCGGGATCGTAACTTGGTAATATGACCTTTGTTTGGTGCGTACGATACCTTGTTAGAAATATCTTTTCGAATACTACAGGATTTACACAAGGCCCTTACCTATGGAAATGGGCTTTCACTAGACCTCAAAAAAATGTCGTTTAGGGGGTCAAAACATCTATAAAGTTCAAGACTTGAAAAACGGCTAAAAATAGTAAATGTTTCTATAATTAAGGAAACTGATGAAACCAATAAGATGTTTAGGTGGAATGGGTGTGTGGCCACCAATATCCACCTAGATCAATCCAGCCCCCCTTAGGTAGAAATGGTCCCCATTGCGTGCAGAGACTCCATGAGGTGAGGAAATTTATGTTGAACCTCATCGTTGGTGACCCGCTTTCCCTAGTGAAGGAGTTGGTTTGCTTTGAGCACTCGATATAGTTGGATCCTTTACCAATGAGTGTTATTTATCGATGTGTCCATAATCCTATCAGTTGTGGCCTGATCAATACACCTTCGATTGAGCTCTATTAGTGTCAATTTCTCAGCATTGTCGGATTTGTCCAACAACGGGGGAAAGTATGGCCGCAGTTGGTCGACATTGAATACTGGGTCCAGTCCAAGGAATTGTGGAATGATTAGCTCAAAAGCATTGTCCCCTACATCCTTAGTGATGGTGTAAGGCCCATATTAGAGTGGGTTAAACTTGCAGTGGGGCCGAGTGAGGCACTCCTTTTGCAAATGAAACCAAACTTTGTCACCCACGTGGAACTTGTGTGGCACCCGATGTTGATCATGACGCTGTTTGTACTTTGAATTTTTGCTATCCAATATGTCATGGACCTACTAGAGGATGTGTTAAATGCACTCAATGAAGCTATTATCCCTATCACCATTGGCTCCGACATTAATTTTTCTAAGTAGCTGCAAATGGTATGGCGACATCAATGGGACATAATGGCTAGAATCCCAGTCACACCCGAAAGGGGTTATGGCTAGTTGAGTTTTGGAGAGCCTTGTTGTAGATGTTTTGGACATAGAGGAAGTTATATTCCCATGTTCTTGGGTGCCTTGAGTTGTACATGTGGAGGATGTGCACGATTATCCTATTGATGACCTTCATTTGGCCATCAATTTTGGCGTGAAAGGTCGTGGTCATAGTGAGCTTGGTATCCAATAACAACCAGAGGCTTTACTAGAATTCACTTAGGAACCGACTGTCCCAATTTGAGATAATGGACTATGGGATCCCAAAGTGTAACAATTCTAATTCAAAGAAGAGTTTAGTAGGGTCTTCTGTTGAGATACTCTTCTTGCAGGGCACCAAAATGGCCATCCTAGACAATCTGTCGATGGCGATGAAAACACAATCCTTTCCATGCTTGGTAGAAGGAAGGATTGACATGTAATCCATGGAGATGGAATCCTAGGACTAACTAGGAGTACGAAAAGGAGTATATAGGCCTTGCTTCTTTATTATAGGTTTTGAAATGGTGTAGAAAATGCAAGATCTAATGTACTTCCCAACATATTGTTGAAGGTTTGGAAATTAAAAATACTTCTATAGTACTTCTACTGTCTTTTCTACCGGAAAATTTCTAATGAATCGACTATAATGTGCCTCCCAAATCATCTTGGCACACTCGCTTAAAGGTACATAGAGGTGTCCCAAGTGGCATATAGCGCATTTTGGAGGTGAGTATCTAGAACCTTCTTACCTTCTTGGATCATCTGGTATGTGGTGCGGAATTTTGAATCACTCTTGTAAAGATGTGGCCATTCTGAAGTCTTGTGTCCACAAGAGGCAAGCACAATGGTTAATGCCATGAACAATAGTCCACTAAGGCAATCTGCAACATTATTCGTGTTGCCCTTCTTATATTTATTGTTCAAATGGAACTATTACAGGTATGTGGACCACTTCTGATGGTGATCATTCTAACAATTCCCTTATGTCTGTATGAAGTGTAGCGGTTGGTAGTCTATGTGGATGACCATTTCCTTTCCTAGAATGTAATGTTTCCGTTGTCGATAGGCCTATAGAATGGAATACATTTCTTTTTCATAGGTAGGACACTTTCAGAATGTGTTTGGAAGTGTCTCACTTTGATATGCCACCATATGCCCCACCTAAGTAAGAAGTACACCAATAACATATTCAAAGGCATCTATCTCAATCTCAAATGTTTGTTGTAGGTCTAGAAATGTGAGAACTGCTGCAAAGAAGATGTTATGCTTCAACTCAAAAAATGCCTTCTGTTGGGATTTGTGATGAGCCCCAATTTTGGTAACATTTTGGGCTCATTTAGCCTCTCAAACTTTGCTCAACCATTCATTTCTCATGTCTTATGCATCATTTTTTAGTTTATTTATGTCTTTTGTACGAATGTGGGCAGGCATTATTCCTAGGTGACTAACACACGTGTATTTCAGGCTTTTTGGCATTTATTGGAGCAGAACCATGCAAATCAGGGCCAAAGGACAACGAAAATGGTATTGAGGAAACATAGGAAGGTTGTCCACCATCTTAATGACCTTCCTCGAGATCCTCACCAATAGCTCCGAGCTCAAATAGCTATATCAGCCGAGTTTGCAAGCAGCCAAACGGATTTCAAGGGATCTGTAGTTCACTTTTAGTTTGGCAAGCCGAGCCCCACTAATTTCAGAGGCAACTTGAACCTTTCATTGTATAAATATTGAAGCTTAGCCTTCGACTCTTCTTTTTGGAAAAATGATTGCAGTTTGGTTTACGAGCTGTTCAGCTCTGTTGTTATCATTGTAGCCATTGTTGGCATGTTTATGAACTCGTGATTACTTTTTCTTAATGGAAAGCAAGTTGTTCTGGATCCAATTCTGAGTTTCTAAAGGAGCCTCAAGCTCTCGGGGTTGGGCCCAACCTGAGAGCTCAGGCCTCCTTCCTTTGTTTCAATATTGTTCCTTTAGCATTTCGTTTCCATTTTCCTTTACATGCATTCGAGTATAGCTGCTGATTTAGATTTCCTGTAGTGGTTAAACAGTTGCTGATTTGGATTTCCTGTAGAAGTTAAACAGATTGGTTTTATCAGTTAGAATTATTGTAGTTGTTTGGAAATAGGCTGAATAGATTAGAGTGAATAACAGTGAAAAAGGGGCTAGCTGTATGCTCATGATCCACCTCTTTCTAGAGGCAGGGATCGCAGACTGTGCTGCCTATTTAAAAACGTTTGTTTACATGTCAATGCTCTTGAACGCAGTCTTGGTGATCGATAGAAGTGTCCATGAGTGTTAATTTCTTGGAGTGCTTCATTGCTTCAGTACCATATATCAATTTCCTTCACGAATACATTGCTGTTCATTGGTTTAATAAACTGTTAGCATAAGCTAAGAACTTTTACTTGCAGGACTGGGATGATTTGTTTCATTTACACTGTGCAGCGCTACTCCATCGTCCTCCTACCTTCCCGAACCATGCCTAGACCAACTATCCATCCTCCCACGAAGCCTTTTGTTCCTTAAACAACCACGCTGCTCATATCCTCTATTTTTTCCTTCCATTCCTCTTACTTCCTCTAGGACAAATCTGCCTCTGCACTCACCCTCATCACCTCACCTCACTGTTGCTGAGACATTACCACCTCCTCTACCATCCCCCTAGCCATCCATGCAACCTCTCCTCACCCTTCCACTGCTTGAAACCTGGTTTTAGAGCTTCCTGTAGGAATAACAGAACTTCCTGTAGAAGTTCTGAACTTCCTGTAGAAGTTCTGAACTTCCAGTAGAACCCCTGCAGACTTCCTATAGAAGTCCATAACCTCGGTTGCCTAGCCTCCAGACCTTGTGGAACTCTCAGAGAGAATGCCAGGGATCGCTGAGACCCTTTCTGAGCCTTCCAAACCTTCCCCAAAGCATTTTCATCCTGTGATTCATTCCTGCACAGTGGAAAACTAGTTAAGAGTTCTTGCATGATAATTCTCATAAATTAATTCAAAATAAAAAAAGATGTTTCTTTCTAGTTAAAGGCAGGGTAGACTCAAGCATTTTATCATCATAGAAGTAGTAGCACTTTCCTCATAGTTGGCATCTCCATTCTTGCATTTGTTAGATTAGCTGGTAAAACTAGGGTTTGCTAGGGTTTACATTTCTTGTTTGCTTTCAGTTCCTTTCTGCAAGTAGGTTAATCTCCTTTGAGTTAGCTTTCGTTCATCAATCACAGAGCTTCTTCTAAGAGCCATAGAAGCTGGCTTAAGCCCTCATAGACTTGTGCCAGCTGACCAAGTGACAGCTGCGACAAGGACTAGTACTTGTGCATACAGCACCGTCGCTTCCAAGTTTGTTACGAACAACCGGGTTGATAAAATTAGAGAAGGAAGCCCCAGGAGTTGTAGCATTATTGCTACAATACTGGAGCTCACCAATTTGAACCAAAATAACTTTTCTTTCACTTCACCCTTGGTCACTTGAATCATAGGCCAAGTGATATGAGAGAAACCCAACATGAACTTGCGGTAGAAATTGGCAAGACCTAGACATCTTCAGAGCTCTATTAGAGTGGTTGGGGCCGGCCAATCACGAATAACTTATATCTTGGTTGGGTCCATATGCACATCCTACTCATCAATGATGTGCACTAAATATTAAACTTGGGTCATACAAAAAGTGCATTTCTCTAAATTGGTACAAAACTTGTGTTGACATAGGGTATCGAGGACCTGTCGAATATGGTGAAGGTTCTCTTCCCAATTTTGGCTAAAGATTAGGATGTCGTCCAAATACAATACCAAAAATAAGTTGGTGAAGGGCCATAAGATGTCGTCCATCGGCCTCATGAAGGTTGTAGGGAAATTCATCAACCCAAAAGGCATGATCAACCATTTGAAAAATCCATCCTTGTATTTGAAGGAAATATTCCACACAGTTGAGGATTCTATTAGTACCTAGTAATAGCCAAACTTCAAGTTAATCTTGCTGCAATATTTTCCCCCTTTGAGCTGGTCCAGAAGGTCATCAATCTGTGAGATTGGATACCTATTTTGAACGATGATCTTATCCAATGCCCAATAGTCAATATAGAGTCTCCAAGTTCCATCCTTCTTCTGTACCAAAATGATTAGGCTCTCACATAGTGATGAACGTGGCCTAATGTGCCCTTTATGCAATAACTCTAAATTTTCCTCTTTATTTCATTGTTCTCCATAATAGAGCATTGATATATCGATCTTCTGGGTAGCGACACACCAAGAGTCAAATCGATGGATTGCTTGACCTAAAAGTGTAGGGGTACCCCTCTAGGTGAGGTGAAGATGTCGCTGTACTACACCACGACCTTATCCATCTATTGCTACCGTGTTGAGGAGCCCTATCTTCAGGTCATGGATGTGGTCAAAATATTCATCTTTCCTTGAGGGCAAATCATAAGGAAGAAAAATTTCTCAGTCTAGGAAATTATCTTACTGCATTGCTTCACAGAGATCAAAGAGATGATAGTAGGCAGTGCTATCTTCAATATCTTGTATAGCTTATTTCCCAAAGTAATAATAACAGTGTGATCCCTAGATTCATACACATCATGACACTTCCACAAGTATTGTTGGCCTAATAATGCATCACAAACTTCAATAGGAGCAACATCACATAGTACCTCATGTGTGAAGGGCTTGATGCTATAGGGAAGGTGGAACTATTGATCAAAGACATATTCCTTGGAGAAGGCACCCAATGTTGTACGACTAAGGATGTGGTGTGGTCATTAGGCCCAACCGCTTCAGAACCTCTGCTGAAATGAGGTTCTTTTGGCTCCTCCTTTTGACAATGAAACACAATGGAGAACCCTTCACCCACATCTATGAGTGGAAGAGATGCCCCCTTCCTATGGATTTTTAGGATAAATATTTTGGATCTTTATGGTGGAAATAGTAGCACTAAGCTCCACATCAATAACATGTTCCCTTTGTTGTTCCCCTTGTCAGGTTATGACTCAGAGTTAGAATATGAATCTGATTCGGAAAACTTCAACTCAACCATTAGTGACTTCTTGGCTTGACACTCACTTGCATTGTGAATGGGGCTGCTATGGAACACATACCATTTTCTTGTGTTCCTCTTTGTCTTCATGGTGTTGTTCATTTCTTGTGGCTTCAGTGGGTTGCCATGGGTCGCCCCGCCTTGGCTTTGTCCTTTGTTCTGTAGTTTAAGGGAAATTTTCCCTTGCTTCAGATTTACAGATCCAAAGTCTCGCTTCTTCTGCTTAAATTTCTGCTCAATCTTGACAATGTATCAATCATTGGTACCAAGTAAGGAGATGTCTAGGAAATCCATCTCGTCCTAGATGTACTTGTGTATAAAACCACAGTACATTATTACCAAATGCCATAATGTGGTCCACTTTATGTATTTATCTTCACAGCTTCGGACAAGGTAATATTGTTCCTTGATGGTGTCTCAGAAAGAATTCCAACTGGGTGTGTCTCATACTAGTGAGGGTTCTCCCTTTTCCTTCTATTCATAGTAGGTTTCCCACTAGTCCTTGACATGGGTGGCAACTTTGAGGAGTTCAAAAGTAATATTTTCTTGATTGGAAAAATTATGAACTGAAAAAATCCTTCCAATAGATTTAACCATCTATCTATGATGTTTGCATCTATCTGGCCTTCAAATATGGGAATGTCAAAGTTGACTTGTAACTTAAAGGGAGTGGCACCTCTAGAATGGCTATTGGATGAAGATGTGTTGCCTGTGGGTAGTCATCAAAGGATCTGGGGAAAATTTTCTATCATTGCACTCCCTTGTCACTCAAGGGCTTCTTTGAGAAATATTTGAAAGTATCCCCTGCTCCCTCATCTTTATTTTCTTTCTCCATGGGAGATCGTTGGGGTTTGTGAAGTTAGTCTTGCAAAGGTTCAACTAGTTTGAACCCTAACTCCTTATACCCTGACCTTGCTGGGGACATGCAAAGAAAAATGGAGAAAAAGAAGACCGCTTCGATACCACTAATCTAGACCTATGGAGAAATGCAATAGAATACATATATAAACATAAAAATAGAGATACAACAAAATAAAACTTTATTTCATTAACATAAAAGAATTGAAATATTCTTATATAGATAACGGAAATAAACTAGCTCAGGCGATGATAACTATTTCAGAATCACCAAACACTTTCAGATATTTCACATCAAGACTTATTTCTTTATAAAGACCTTGAATCAAGGCTTCATATTCTGCAATATTATTGGTACACTCAAATTCTAACCTGCATGATAACATTGTCTTTTCTCCTTCAGGACTAACTAGAATACATCCTGCTCTTGCACTGTCATTAGATTTAGATCCATCAAAATACAAGAACCAAAATAAAGGCTTATCTACAATATTAACACACTTTGAAGTATCGGTCTATGAAAAATTCTCAACTTGTGATGTGACATTGCTAACTAAAAAGGTGATTGTTGAGCATTGAAGTTACCGAAAAATGATTCAATCGAATAGTTTCCAAGAATATTATTATTAAAGGCTACTGGTTTATTTTCTTCTTCAAATTTTGTTACTGTGTGAGTCAGGTGTTTTTCATAGTTGATTCTAATTTGATTTGGCTTCCCGTTATAAGGAGGCCACATGTGAGAATATTCAGTTGAAATATAACCAAGAAGTTTTTCAAACAAATCTTTGCTCAGAATTAAACCATAAAACTCAGGGATGTCAACAATCAATACATCAATTATTTGAACAACCCTTGGATCAACAGATAGCCTAATAGTAACTGAATTTATTTGTCCTTAAACATGAACCTTAGTTGATCCAATTGGACAATATGAAGTGCAGACTTTTGGGGTTCAATATTTAATTCAGAGAAAACCAAAGCTGGCATTATATTTGATGAAGCCCCTGAATCAATCAAGCAGTTATGCAAATTTCTATTGTAGATCTCATAATTCAAAAGAAAAGGAGGGGTATGAGAATTTTATCTATCTCCAATTAAAACGACATCGGTAAAATCCACCTTATTAGATGGTGGCCTGCCTGATCCTCTGGCAACCTTGGATAATACACTAGTTGGTAGAGGAGAAGAAGGTACTATACTTAATTCCTTAAGCAACAACTTTTGTTGCTGTTTGAGCTTGCTAAATTCATGCAGATAAATATTTGCTCGAGTCTTCTTTATATCTTCAACGATGTTCTAATCCACAGAATCTGAAACTACTAGAGTTTTTAATGATGATGGAAGAATAGATGAAGATGGTTTTGTTTGGGGAGATTAAATTGGAGTTTTCTTCATGGGAATTTTCTCTTTAGTAATAGGATTTGAGATTTTCCTCTTTGGATTTGACTGATTAGGCTCTATGATACTTTTACTTCTGGTGTTTACTGGTAGGGCTTCCTATTCACTTTCATTATTAGAGTTGGGTAGAATAAAGTCCCACATTCATGACATTCAACTGTTTCTTCTTCCTTTATTTCTTCAGCTAATAAAGTTGTATCAGCTTCTTCATCATCATCATCACCTAAATCAGATTCTGCATTTGATATAGTGTTTGGAGGTTGAGAATTTTCTGGCTGATTTCTTTTAAAAATCCTAAATGATATTTTAGGTGAAGATTCAACTACTTTCTTTTTAATCTCTACCATTTCATTGGACATAGTTTTGAGAACCTTCTGCAAGCCTTCCATGTCATATGGATCATTGGTTACTTTCTTCTTTGATTCATCTCTAAAGGTTAC
>Ga0181473_100305_pt2 | contig 10018 bp, 9 predicted proteins | sample In2P11_FD_119089 | JGI IMG/M metagenome (GOLD analysis project Ga0181473, IMG submission 119089) | Clean room microbial communities from NASA Spacecraft Assembly Facility at Jet Propulsion Laboratory, Pasadena, California, USA -... ... | reverse complement strand
CTACAACCTCCTTTCTTCTTCTTCCAACAGTTTCTTTTCTCTCTTCCTACACTCTTCTCTCTTTAGTCATTGCTCCCTCTTTACCTTCATTCCCAGAGATTCTTTCTCAACTATAGGATATTCTTTGAACTTGTAGCGTTGCTCAGCCTATGGCTTATCTAAAATCTTCCTCCTACCCTAGTCCTGTGCTAGTTTACTACTATTTTTTTGTTGTTTCTTCCTGCATTGTTGTCTCTTTTAGAAACACTCTCCATGTTGTGTCTATAATGACCTATTCATTGAGATTGGCGGAGTTGTAAAAGTACCTCGAAGGGTCCTCCTCCTCCTAATGAAATGTCCCGTGGATCCATGGGTAGTACACCTTCACACAATGGTTCTTGCCAATACCATGGGGGTCATACAGATTGTAGTCTTTGGTGCTGAACTCGAAGCTCACTATATCCTTAACTCTGCCATCCACATGCTTCAAACTCTTAATCTCATAAAATCCAATCCGCAAAGGAAGAGAGGGCCATGGTGCCTTCTTCCTCCTATGCAGCATTGGTTGTAACATGGTGGAGATGTTATATGATAACTCTTGCATTACCAACTTGTATGTTGAAAACCTTGGTAGAACATGTAGAGGCTTATCAACGCCAAACATCCTGATGAAGGTGCCACTAGGTGATGCATACCAATATGAAATGTTAAGTATCGCCTCCATCGCTTCTTGGGACATGCAAGGTGGATCCTTCTCAAAGATAAATTTGTACACCTAGATAATGAAATGGATAGTCAGCCCCACCATAACTCCTCGGTTGTTTCAATCGGAAAGTAACTTGAATTCAATGTTGGTGACAGTCTCCAATAGTGTCCTTGTCCAACCCATGCTACGAAACCAATGTTGGGCATAGATTGCATCAAGTAAATATGCATACATGTAGAATCTCTCTTTCTCATCCTTGGGTGGATTATGGGCTTTAGTCACATGGACTTTCAACTGAAGAGCCAAAAAATCTAACCAATTGAATGGCCTTCCGTCATTCACCAACTGGTCCAACACAACCACCCAATTTTGCGGAAACGTATCTATGCTCTCTTGACCATACAATCAGCATGTAAGGATGATCAAGAGCTGGTATGCCTTTCTAAGCGACTTAGTCTTGTAAACATGATTGCGTGTCACTCTAAACTTCGACGACTCTTTCACTAATTGTTTTATAATGTCTCTGGTGTTCACATAGCTGTGGGTGGCATAGAAAAATGCATCCAAACAGTTCACCACTAAAGTACGCGATACATGTGATGATAGTTCTCTGTCTTGAAGGTGTAAATTTGTGTCCCACTAGAAATTCTCAATATAATAGTCTCTCAATCAATGTGTGAAACTATCCAAAGGATGATGTCCGCACATGGGAAGGTGGGGTACTGGCATGCAACCTTATGTAATCCTAACTAGTGGACATTATCATAAACATGCCATTCCTCTAGATCTTCCTTGAAGTCCCCTGTAAAGATATCCTTGATTTCCTGCCATGTTAACTTCATTTCCTTATTAATGTAAAATTAAGTTTCCTCATAGACAGGAAACGTCACTAACACCTGCTCAACTTCTTCCCCAGTGCAACTCTTGACAATGTCCTATGATACAACTCTCTTGGAAGCCATGTTACCTATAGCTGATGGAGAGTTGCTCAGCAACTTCTCTACTTGGAGACAAAGAGGACACTTATGGCATGCAAGCATTAGCTTGAAACCAAAAACACTTCAAGGATATACAAAACAACAAACTTGGAACCAGTTGAGAAGAATTTCACAATTCTGGCTCTCAAAGTTGATTAACTGCTAGCTGGTTTTGCACAATGTGTAATCCTAACTGCCAGTGGGGATGTCTTGATGACTTGAATTACATAATTCGCAATTTAGTCTCACTTAGGCTGAGTGGGACTTTGAATGCGCAATCCAAGTGGCCAAGGCTTAGGATTGGCTCTTCGAACTGTGCAGTACATAGTTGAAGCCAAGTGTTGGCATCCTTTGTGTAATTCCTAGAGCTAAGGTAGAGCCTTAAGATCTAGAAATGTGAGTGTATAGGGGGGACGACCAAGATCCAGGCAAAGGAAGCCTTGATCTGCTAAATGGGAGCATGAAAATTAGAATATATGAAGGAGAGAATGATTATGACTGTAGATCTAATTGAATGATGATGCATGGCAGGAATCAATCAAACAGAAGAACAATGAAGTGTGAGGAGAGAGTTGCTGCAGTGGCGACTGTTAGTACAAAAACTGGGTGATGCATGAAACACTTGAGAAAGGAAATTCAAAACTTAAAACAACACTTCTACAAGATAAAACAAATCAAAAGTCCAATGGTCATTCAATTAAATGGGTAAAACAACACTCTCACAAGCCAAACAAACAAAAGTGACAGAAAATGTAGAAAAAGGATAGAAAAGTAGGACTTACCCAAAAATCTATGACTATCACACTAAAGGTTCCTAGATCTCCTCAAGAATGCCATAGATCTAAGACTGAATGTAAAAATGAGTTCTTGTAGTGTCCATTAAATAGTTTGGTTGATTTAGGGTTTATGATGTGAAGGCCAAAAATCTAGGAAAAAGCGACACTTAGCAGAAGTTTACAAAATAACTCAAGTGCCACCTTTGGGTTGTTAAGAATAGATCCCTATTTTCTAGGGATACATTTTTTCTTTTTTATTTTCTAGGAAAAATTTTCCATGCATTTCCTAGATATATTTCACAGTTCTAGGAAGGACTAGGAAATTCAGTGGCTCTTGCATCGGGCAACTGCTGAGGGAAAAAAAGTTGTGCAATTTTTGGGTTGAGTGTCCCTCTCTGCCTCTCATGCTCTGTGTAGTTTCCCAGCTGAATGTAGGCTGTCAGTTGGCTATGTTCAGTTCTAGAGCTGAAGGCTCACTTCTGGCTTAGATTGCACAATTCCTGAGAGAAAGGTTGGTTGCCCTTAAGGATTACGAAGTTCACTAAGGCAAGCCTAGAACTAGGTTCAAACCAGGTCAAGAGATCGACTTGTGGATTAGACAGTAAACCAAGTGAGATAACACAAGCCATAAAGCAAAAGGTAAATCTAAATCAAAGCACGAGTACCTAGGTCAATGTAGGAAAAATTTTGGAGGGTGGTTGTAGCTGCTAAAACATTGGTAACACATCGATAGAACTCTAGTTCTCTATGTAGGCCTTTTCTCATGAAAACAATTCTAACTCTTCTGGAAGTATTGTTCAATTCTTTGATCATCATGACTTCTTCACTAGATTGAGTTAAAGATTTAGTTCTTACCATTCTCTTTATCAGTAGCACACATACCAAGCAAAGACAACTGAGTTGTTTTGATTGGGGATGAGGAGTATATTGATGCATAAGTAATATAGACTGTCATAGTTTTAGTTTCATCTCTATTGTTGCTCTGTTTCCAGTAGGCCTAGAGAATACCTCGGTGGAGTCACTTTAGGAACATAAGCATTTCTCTGCTGCTAGGGAGCCTAGACAGTACCTCGAAAAATATAATTGTTTCACCTCTCTATGTAGGAAGCTTTCTATTCTTTCACCTTTATTTATTTATTTATTTCATTTTTCATTTTTCAAAGAGTTGTGCATAGGCACTTATTTATTTCATGAAGCGAAAGAGGGATCCCAACTTATTCAGAGCAGAAGAGGTTGTCCCTTCAGAGAAGGATGTTTATATCTACCTATGAAATACTTGTTAAGGTTCCCCCTTCACCTTACTCTACTTTACTCAGTTGAAAATGGTTAAATGAATATAGAAAATTGATTAGAGTAGGCGGTACTAGTTAAAGTGAAAGCATTGTGATTTCACTAAGACTCAGCCTGAAAGGAATGTATTTTTATCATGGTATCATTGACTAGAAGAAACTAAATATAGTTATAAAGAGAGGGAACCAACAGATAACCAAATGTTGATAGTTGTACAAGTCCTCTTGGATTTCACCCTACTTTCTAAAGAAGCCAAACACTTTTTTATTTGGAAAGTAATCCTATAGGTGCACAAACAAATAAACAATCAAAGGAAAGAAGTAAGATGAAAATAAAACCAAGTAAACAAAAAAACAAAAACAAAAAAGAAAACACTACTCCTACTCCTAAGTTAAGCAAAGCATGGGCCAACTCACGTGAGGTGATATTTCCAATGTAGCCACTAGTGCATTGGTTAATCGATGTAGGTGATGGCATGACTAAAAAGCAAGATATTCGAGCAAACCAATAAAATAGAAAGATAAAGCAGTGCAAACCAGAACATTCGAAGTTTGAATGCATCCACAGAAAAGAAATTATTGAAATCATATGAAAGTCACTCTTTAGATGTATCATGGTGTTGTGTCACATTGCACATGGATGACAAGCATGTACAGACTTTTGAACTTGGAAAATGAGCAAAAATGAAGAAAGAAGAAAATTTTTGTTTCATAGCCGTGCTTGTTGCGTATGACTCCTCCAATACATGAGCGATAGGATCGTGTCATTCTGGTGGAGGATGTGAAAATTGTAAACTAGATGGGTTTCCAATATGAAAAAGAGAGTGATGAGGAGCCTAGGGAGATTCAACTGATTTTAGATTAGAAGTGGAACTAATGTCAAGGCTATGAGAACTTGACATAACCATCAGCTTGGACTAAAGTGCCTCAATAGCTTGTGGGGTTTCAACTTCATCAAAAGATAGATCATCACCAGTGCCCTGGAAAGATCAAAAGTAGGTGAATCAGAATCATGATAAAATGAATGAGTGAAAAGATCGCGATAGCCACAATCAGAAAAATCGAGATGGATATTGGCATCCTCATGATATAGAGAATCATACAGAGGAGGTGATGGAAAAAAAATATTTCACCCTTTGAGTTTTTAGAAATGAAGGATGAGAGATCAAATGGATTGGCGAAGAAAGATTTTTCCTTTTCGCAATCAAATGACATACTAACATTGTATGCATTCTATGAACAATCAGAAGTGGAAACATCTGGGGAAATTTTTTCACAACAAAATGTAGATATGGAAGATTTGCAAAATATATCAGGATAAAGTGGACGATGTGCAAACATAAGGAGGTCATCCTTCAATGCAACTTCCTGTTCATATGCCCACACATACTCATGAAAAATGATAGATTAAGTTGGTTGCCCACTACCAACTCCATCGACAGCTTGATCCTCATGAACATCACATGTGGACTCTAGAACGGATGAACACAACGCACCAAAATATGGAGGATTAAAGGAAATAGAGGATGGATCCTGAGAAAATGAGACCATGTGACAACCATCAGGCTTGTAGTCCAAATTTGTGTATAAACATAAAGTAGGTGGGGTAGGAGGAGATGATGACAGTTCAACAGGTAGGTTCACAAATTTTCCCGCCTTGTCCTGCAGAGCTAGAGAATTTTTTATGAGAAGGGGATGATGGGTCACTTGTGATAACAACCTTGTCTACCTCATATTTAGAAGCTCTAACACCAAGGTATGGTGGGAGGGGTTCAAAATATTTTCTCTTGTATATTTTCTGAGATGTGAAAAGATACTAAAATCTTTTAGTTAGAAATTTCTAGTCAACTTCATCTTCTAGAAATTCAAAACAATAATGACAAAAACGATCATAAAAGTACACAATATATTCACCAGGTGATTTTCATAATTTTAAAAATTTTCAATTAAGTGCTTTACGATCATAAAATAAGAAAGCATGGCCTAACTCTCTGAACATGTGGTTGAGAGAATGTATAGAGGTCGTAGGCAATGTGTGACACCATTGCTTAATGCACCCTTTAAACATGTAAGGGAACAACTCACAGGTAATTTCATTTGAGGGGACTTCATTCTTGTCAAAAAAACCCAGAAAGAAAATTTCATGAATCAACAAGGATGTTCCATTTTCACCATCATATTTAAGTCGTGACAATTCATCTATAACATACACCGACACATCAAAATCAAAAGCATGAGAAAAACATGTCAGGGTTGAGATTGTGATGTATGTCATGAATGATGTGCAGAGATTCAAAACAAACTTTGAGGGTTCAGCTTGTCATCTAACCCTGCTTCTAGCACTAAAAATGTTGACAGTGTTGGACCCACTAGCATTTAAGGGGATCTCCTAGGTAAGAAGTCACAACAAGAACTTAGGCCGTTTGGAGTAGGAGTCGTAGCAGTTGGTGGTAATGTAGTGCCTTGATTGTGATAGAATATAGGGATAAGTATGACTACTTTGGTCGGAAGAAAGTGTGTGGCCTTGTAGTGAGTCAAGTGATATGCATGGGGGTTCTAACATGTAGAGGGGAAAAGGAAGTGTGTCTCTTAGAAGCTTGTAATAGTACGCACCTTGAAAGGAACACATAAGCATAATGACATCACAAGCTAGAAAGAGGATTAGTCCACAAGACAAAGTTACAGGTTAATCCAACAACATGCATTCAATAAGATTCATAAAATTATATACAAAGTATTTCATAAGAAAATGCGTATATTAAACAACATACATTTCTAAAGCAACCAGAATAGTCCAACTATAACAACAACATCTGCATGAAAGCATGTTGGCTCTATTATTATTATTATAAGTGAAAGTTACATGAATACATACACCATTGACAACCACTAGCCTTAATAATGGAACATTACAGTCAAGAACACATGCTCCTCCAAAGAAGACTTTCTCTACGATGTGGAGAAGCCAAGGCTTGTCACAATATTCCCAGGCCTTCTCTAATCCTAAGCCTAGCCAAAATCTTGGCTCCCAAAAATCCTAGTCTATGAGTTATGAGGATTTTTTTATGACAAAGAGTGAGCTGACCCTTGACATTCCCCCTTGTGACTCTTTGAGTACCCTCATGACTCTTCAACTTCTTTAGAAATAACTCATTACATCACATAGTGACTGTTCACATTCCACTAATGACACTTGGAATTTCACTTATAACATAGTTACAAATGACATGCATTTTCCACATGTAACCATGTGAGAAAAAATAAGCTAGAGATAACCTAACAAGAAAGAACATTATGACTCAGAAGTGGCAAAGACCAACTAGGAAACCTCCTCTGTGTTAGTGTCGGTATCTTCATCCATCCATTAGCAATCAAAATCTAGTGTTGCATTGCATGTTAAGTGTCTCACTTGATCAGCTGCATTCCATTAGGGTCATGGATCATCTAATGGTAGTGGCATATTATACATTTTCCCTCATGTCCTTTACCTGCTAGCCCATTTTCATACATAAAGATCATTTGCAGTCATTTTTTGTCTTTAAATCTACAAAAGACATTTTTTTAGGGTTTTAGGTCTCATCAGGTCTAGTGTTTCATCATTAAGGTCTTGTTAACACTCAATAAAGGTCAGCAGGCGCATGAGGAGGTCAAATAAAGTCTTAGCAACAATAATTGCAATAATCACATGCTCAGTGGTTGATTTTTCCTCAAAACCCTATTTTGAGGAAAAACAAAGTTTTTATGTTTTCATGTACAAATTTGATGTAATTTCATTTTTTCCCCTATGTAATAATTTCAGAGGTAGCCCTGGTCACCTTGCCAAGCCTCTACAACTCCACCACCTGCAAAAGAAACAAAAAGTCAAAGCATTCAGTCCATCAAAGGCAAAAGTAAATCGAACTACCACAAAGTTTTAAAAGAAAGTGAAATGAGCAAACATTAGCAAAGTGGGTTTTCTTAAATAAAAAATTAAAGCCAAGGCTATATAAAGTTTTTTCAAATGAAAGGAGGCTCATTTGTGTCCACAAGTGAAGAGAGCAAGTGCATTTCCATTTTTAAAAGCCAAGAGAGCGATTTTGTGTTTGAAGGGTGAAAATCGGTGGCAAAGTGCACTTTGGTTAGAGTGCGGCGCACAGAGCCAGTGCGGTGCACCGGGCAACAATTTATAGTGTAATTTTACAAGGGGTGTGATGCACCAAGGCAATGTGGTGCACCTGTGATGTGGCACAACAAATAGGACTACAAGGCCTGAAATTGATCACAGTGTCTTCCAAACTCTCAAAATTGCTAAATTCTCCATTGTCCAAGTAAGTTGATGTTCCCTCATGGCCAATGAATGAGTTTGTCTTAGTGTTTATAGTGATTCAAAAGGAAATATTGAAACCCTAGCTCCTTGCATTGCTTGTTTAAAAACATTGTATAGGGTTAACATATTGCATTTTTACTACTAAATTCCACCCTTGCCATTTTCATTCCCTCACTCCCTCACTTAATTTTCTCCCTCCCTTTTCATTTATATTTACCCATTCCATATTCCCCATATCCCTAAACTATTAACCCTAAATTCCTAATCCCACTATCCCAAACCCTAGTCAAATATCCCCAAATCGTAATTGTTATCCCAAACCCTAAATATCATTCCCTAAACCCTTCTATTCCCCAAAAACCTATTAGCAGCATTCCCAAACCCCTCATACACATTCCCTCCACAATCCCTCATAAATTTTAGCTTTGGCAGAAAAAACCTATTGACACCATAAAATCTCTCCATACTCATCTAAGAAAACTCAAACATTGGCAAACATGGAGTTAGATTCTTCCTATGACAGAAATGAGGAAATAGTCAGTGACTCTTCTAGAGAAATTCACGCACCAAGGAGGTCTCATAAGAGTGGAAAACATAACTGGGAGGAGCCCACTTCACTTGCCGAGTTGTTGGCCTGTCCTCTTGCTATCACGTGCTTCCAATATCAATCTTGTTATCAATTTTGTGATATGGTGGAAAGAGTTAAATACCACCATGAGCTGGCCAGACTGTTTGTGCTTCATCTTCAAGATGGCCAAGTCAATTTGGCAGGTGTGACATTCACCTTGACACCTGAGACTACTGGTCAAGCAACCGGTATTCTGAATGTAGGTGAGTAGTGGAATAAGGGGCAACTAGTAGACAAAGATCGTTATGAGCCTTATATCAAGGCTATTTTTCAGAGACATGTCAGGATATTTTTCGCATTCAAGTACCTACATGACACATATGCTCCCTTGATGAAACTCATAATTAAATATTTCACCCGTGAGGGAAGATTTCTCATTTGTACACCTATCATATAAGAATGTTGATGCACTTTACTAGTGTTAGGATGATGAGCCTCCCATATTTCATTTACCGGAACATTGAGAAGATGACCACCTTAGTGCAAAGGAAGCCTCCTCTTCAACAATATAACAACATCTATCACTTTTCACTAATCAAAATTGTGGTTTTGCATCAGCTTGGTTTAGTGAATGTGTCATGGGAGGATATCATCTCAGATGATTTATTTACAGGTCCTCAAGTGCCCCCATCAGTTTTTCATGAGGCAGGAGAGCCTTCACATCAATAGGATGTTCATGAGATACAAACCACTAGTGTGCCAGTGTCTGTCGCATACCAAAAGGGCACTAGAAGAATGTTTGCAGCAACAAAATGAGTACTATCTCCACCCGTGGTGGAAGGGGTGTCGTTTCCTCCATTAGTAGATCAGGTATAGGACAAGGGTAAGAAGCCCTTGCATGATGAGGGACCTTCAGGAGGTCAAGAGGCAAATTTCATTCTTATTCAGGATGATGACATTGATTTGAGCTCAAAGCTCAAAGAGATCATTCAGGAGCAGCAAGATGACATTCATCATTTGTCCCTCAATCTGGAAAGAGCCAAATATATAATCAATTATTTGGAGCAGAGGAACAAATAGCTTGAGCATTAGCAAACCATCATGGAGCTCAAAAACATAAAGCCAAACTGGCAAGCTGCCAAGAGGAGGAAGATCAAGTTGACAACACTTGAACAAGAAATTCAAGCTCATCATGAATATTGGCTTGAGAGGACAAATTTGCACTTAGAGAAGATGTTGGAGAAGGCCAATAGAGAGAAAACATGTTGAGGAAATAGCATACCACTACTTGGTGAGAAACAAGGTGTGCAAAGCAACAATCAGGATTTTGAAGGCCAAGTTGAAGAAAGCCATGAGGAAGAAAAAGGAGCAAGATAGACTCCGGATCTTGGTTGATGCTTCCTTAGCCAAACATAGC
>Ga0181473_100101_pt2 | contig 10021 bp, 8 predicted proteins | sample In2P11_FD_119089 | JGI IMG/M metagenome (GOLD analysis project Ga0181473, IMG submission 119089) | Clean room microbial communities from NASA Spacecraft Assembly Facility at Jet Propulsion Laboratory, Pasadena, California, USA -... ... | reverse complement strand
TAAGTACCGAGTTGCATGTATGATTTCCTTGCTAGTTTTGGTATGCATGTTGTTATTTGTGTATCTGCGTTTTGAACCCTAAACACGTATTTTCTCTGTTTTCATGCTTTAATTGTAAATCTCAGTGTTTATGTGTTTATCGTTAATCGCGGTCATTTAGCGTTAACGGGTAATCTTGGAATTAAGCGCTTTATTAAAGTTTGATTTAATGCACATGGGTTGTATTGGAAAAGCAGGAAGCAGTATATTGCGTGCCTTTCAAGTGGTAAGCGGTAATATTTCGAGTCCGTGTGATTAGCTTTAGTGCTCGACACGTAGCAAATGGAGGAAAGAGAAAAAAAAATTCTCGCGTGCCTCCGAAGTGATAAAGACCATGCTTGAGTCCACACGAAATCACGCGATGACCATTGGATCAGACGGACAGATCAACAGTAGAAAATCAATGAGCTAGTTAGTGATCGGGGTGAGCGATGACCGTTAGATCTGGAGAGAGGAGATTAACGGTGTAGAGTGAATATTGTTTTCTGGTTGGTGCCTGTTTAAAAAGGGAAAGTCAACGTGGGACCGACGTGTCTAGGGGAAAAGAAGGACCCTCAGGATAAAGTAAGCTACATACAGAATCCACTTGAACACATCTGATTGGTTATAAATTAACCAATAGTCTATTTTTAAGACTGCCACCTTATTTTGATCAACCTCCTACGTGAATCATGAACATGTAATCTAGAGGTCATAATTACATATATGATCACAGGGGTCTCATACTTATCTGAGAATCGTCAATAAGGTTGAATGCCCACTCACAATAGTTGTATTATCATCGATTATGTCATTCATTCATTAACATTTCATCTACTAACCAAAACATGATGAGAGCCATAACTCAAGGCTATCATAAAACCATGGTTGTAACCAACATATAAACAAATAAACAACAATAATAGAACAACCATCATAACCACATAAAAACAATACATTTACACATAAAACACAAGAGTAAAAGAGCTCTTACTAGCATATTCACATATAACCAAGTCAGGGACTACCACATACCACCCAACCATAGATTGGGATGAACCAAATCTTTCTTTCAACCAATCACCCCAGTGCCATATTCCAAGCATGAATGTCAGATATCATGGAATAAACCAAGAAAACAAATCCAATGCTTCCAAAGGCCAAACCACCTCAACCCTCAACCAGTGATTCAACCTCATGTTTAGACATCACTAACCGTCACTAGATCGATCTCTATCCAAGTTGTCTAGGGCTCCAAAGTTTTTGTTCCAACCAAGGCTTCCAAGACTGGTAATAGGCTCTAGAGCGTTTGTCCAACCAAGGCTTCCAGGACTAGTAACTCAACCCACCAAGGGCTCTAGAGCATTTTTCCAGCCAAGGGTTCCATGACTAGTAACTCAACCCAAGCTGTTACAGGGCTTCTAGAGTGTTTGTCCAACCAAGGCTCCATGAACTAATAACTCAACCCAAAGCCATAAGGAACATGAGCACCAACCAGAAAACAATAGGTAAAACCCACAACATCATGTCTATCCAGGAAATGGAAAGACTAGGCAAAACCATTGTCAATCTAGTAAATCCTCCATGCCAATGACATACCATAACCAAATAACAACATGCATACCAAAACTAGCAAGGAAATCATACATGCAACTCGGTACTTACATGAAAAACTAGTTGTATCTGCTGATCCCACTATCCCCTTGCACTTCCTTCTTTTCCTTTTCTTTCTTGCTCCAAATCCCAAGTATGCCACAATGCTCCAAGAAAAGCTAAGTGTGCAAGACTATGAAGAGAGAGAATAGAATAAAGAGTGTCACCATAGAACTGACAAAAAACTATGAACTAATCCTCAAAAGCCTTTTTATCATTGAGGCCTCTATTTTCTTCAATTTTCCATTATTTTCCTTCAATTTCCTCCTCACATGCAACCTGTGACCTTCACCTTCCTTTTCTCCTATTTTCCATTATTTCGATAAATAAAATTCCAATAAATGCCTCATGCCTTTTCAAAGACTTTTCCATTGCCTTTTCCAATTTCCATAGCATTAATTAATCATAAGTGATCCCCATCACTATGTGTTTTTCCCAATGTTCAGCTTGGAATACATGTTCCATGACCTTGGTTATTAATTTTCCTTTATTAACTATATTACATGCATTTTTAACCCGAGGTTGTTACAAACTCCTCCCCCTTTTGGGAACATCATCATTAGTGTTCAATGACACATACAACCAGTAAGGCCACTGAAAATAAAACATACTGCCCATAGATCTTTATAACTCAGCTCATTGTAGTATTTACAATGAACAACCATATATAAATATATACATATACCAAAACTCATTTTCCTCTACCAAAAAACAATGAAGGATACATAGCCTACATCTAATCAACCATCTCCCATGTAGCTTCATCTGGACCAAAGTGCTTCTGCTGCACTTTAACCTGATTGATTGCTCGGTTCTGGAGCATGAGCATCTTTCTCTACAAAATGCACTGAGGTTCCGACTGGAATTCTCCTTCTAGTTCCACCTACAATACAAACCGATCAATCACATGATCAACATATTTAACATACTTCTTAAGTAATGGCATAGAGAAGACATCATGGAATTTCACTTTCAGAGGCAGTGCAAGTCTGTAGGCCACTGATCCAATCCTATCAAGGACCTTGAAAGGACCACAATATCGAGGTGCTAGCTTCACACATGAATCAATCCTCAAGGAGATCTTCTTGGGCTTGATGTGAAAATACACATGTTCCCCAACTTGAAACTCCTTAAATGCCTTGTGATGATTTGCATAACTCTTCTAGATGTCCTGTGAAACCTTGATATTCTTCTTGATAACTTGCATTTCTTGTTCCATCTTTGCCAACATGTCTAGTCCTATCAATACTGAGTTCACTAGATCACTCCAACTGATAAGAGTATTATAACTCTAACCTTAGAGTGCCTCAAACATACTTGTACTCAATGACTCCTGGTAGCCTATTGTAGCTACTACAACCACCCTCCAAAATTTTGCCCATGCCTTGATTTTGGAGCCTCCCTTTTGTCCACGGGAGCTTATCATTCACTATCGTCAAGTATTCATGCTTTGTTAAAGACTTAGTATTTTCATGCAATGCTTGTGATTTCTTGTTTTGATCTCGATTTGAATTTTTTCAATCACCAGCAAGATTTTACCCAAACCTTGCAGCATTTCTGGTCTTGCCTCTTTTTAGGCTTCAGATTATCATCTCATATATCATTTTTCGGAGCCAAAATCGTTGATGGATTATTATTTCTATGTGACCACCAACTACTCTAGCACAAAGGATATTGTCAAAAGCTGGGTGAAAGAGCCAACAAATTTCCATCAGACACCCACCAACACCTACAAGGAAAAATATCTCACGAGGGCCTATCGGTTCTTGATAGTTCTATGTTGCATAATCTATGGTCAGCAGAGTACTGAGACCTTCCCCAAAGGGTGGGCATTCATATTGAATCAGGTTGTGAATGAAGGAAAACCATTCAACTCATCAAACTTGTTGGCTCAATAGTTGAAGATCCATGTAGCCAATGCCAAGAATCCTCCCAAGGGCAAGCACGTCATATTTTACATGTTTTCCTACCTACTAGATGAAATATGCGCTCACAATTCATTTCCCAGCATGAAATGGACCTGATCACCAAGATAGATTGTCGTGCACATTTACTGCAAGTTTCTTTCAGAGTATATCCATAAGGGAGGAATGGAAAAGCTGACTCATAACTTCCTCATTCTATTGTATAAGTTAATCTTCAAGGAAGAGACACCTTGCATGTTGCATGGGGAAATGGAATTAGTGTTAGAAATAGGAGATTGGTTTGCCTCACCAGGTGGCACTTTCCTCAGAGTGTTTGGTCGACAGAAGTCTCGACATCTTCTTGTTGGGATGGGGAATCCCAGGTCTAAGTTTTTCCTAAGTTTTGAGTCAAATTTTGTAATATTGTAAAGTCTCCGCAATTTGAGAAGTGGAGCATGTATAACGTTAAGAGTCAAAGGGGCTTTTAGGAAGGTCAAAACCCCTTATTTTGTAAAGGGATGGGCTATTTGATTAAATAATGAACTCTACCCATGGTTCGTGGACCATGGTAATGTAATGTAAAAGATATAATACGGAGTCATCTAGGAGTAATTAGGCAGTTGAGAAAAATTCAAAGTTAAGAAATATTTTGAGTTTGTAAGTTTGTATCTGGCGAAGGGGAAGGCTCCTGTAGTTGAGTTCACAGAGACCTTAGTAAGTCTGCAGCTGAGTGTGCAGGCCCCTACAAATGTGTGCGCGGGGTTAGAAGAAGTGTATGTACTGAAGACCTGAAGTAATAAATAATATTCAAAGAAAATATGTGCGTTATGTGTATATTTATATCTTTCTGTGTTTTTATGATCAATTATAATTCAGTTCTCTATCATATTGTTTTAATTGCATCATGAAGGTTCAGATCTACTTTGGTATATTAAATTATGCATGTTACAACACATGCAAAGTTCCTAGATAATTAAGTAGAAATTGATTGAAGACTATGATTCTGAAGATAAGGGTTTGCGAAGGTCAAATTGGGCCCTAGGATAAGGAAACACATCATTGCTACATCAAATAGCCTTCTCAATGCATAAACTTGGTTCTAGCATCCCCCAATACTGCCTCACATGAGACTACAGTCTGTGCTAAGCAAAATATTTCCAAAAGGGATGGTAGTGTATGGTTTTGTTTATTAGCATAACTAACTCTGAACCTGGGTCCAAGCCCCCTCAAGCCAAAAAATGGTTCCGTTGTCAGGATCGAGATCTATTTGAGGGATGTGTGATGTGGCATCCATGGATACTAACTAAGAAATAACTCATGAAGTGGATAGATTGGAAGTTGCACGAGTTTGCGACTCAGGAAAATCAGAATCTGCGCTGGTCAAAAGAGAGGTGGTTACAAAGATATCTCTACACAAAAGAGCACAGAGTTTTATTTTCATTGTTCCCTTACAAATTACACGAGTGATTGTCTAATTTAGCGGACAATAAACCTACTTGGAAACACAACGATCCTATTTTGTGGAATCCTAAACTGATCAAGCGTCTTGAAGAGTCTGATTATAAGGTTGCAAGGGTTGCCGACTATCAATAGTATTTTGGGTGGTTTCATCACTGAATTTGCAATTGACATCTCTGTATCTTATAGTGAAGCTGAACGCTGACTCTTTAAGGTTCCAGGAGGTAAGTACCTGATCATTAAAAACTTGGATTAAAATGTTTTTGTGCAAAAAGGGTGTTATGCTTATGAATTGATGTTTAAAAGAGGTCAAACTAGATCTATGCGAAGCGGAAAAAGATTCAGATCCAATTGAGACAAATATAATGAGGGCGTGTACAGTCCATTATTAGGAGAATCAGAAAGAGAAGGAGAAAGGACCAACCCTAACACACCTGGAGGTGCACCATAGCTAGAAGGTCAGGTAACTTCGGGGATTCTACATCCATCCACCGCATCTCCACCTTCATCACCACCTCATGCACCTACACTTCCACCTCCACCTCCGCCTTCATTCTTTAGTATGGTGAATACATTGAAAATGTCGGTATTCAAGGGTCAGGGATCAAAGGATCCTGACTAGTTTTGGTTCATAGATGAAGCTATGTGATCCAAAGTTAAATAGGAACACAAAAAAATTACAGAGATAATCATAAACATAGAGATGCAGTGGAAATAATACTCATTTCATTAATGTAAAATACTGAAATATGCTTACAAACATAAATGGAAATAAACCAGCTAGGGTGATGGTAGTTTATCTCTGAGAAGAGATGTGGTGGCTACATGCTTCTGAACTGTGTTACAATGAGGCTCTAAGGCCTATTTATTGTTGAGAAACAATGGAAAACCCTAAACATCCAAAAACCTAACCCTAGAAGATGAAATTCCAAACTATGGGCCCTGTTTGGGTAAATTGGTACATCAACTTCCCGGCGTCGTAACTTTGGCATATGATCTTCATTTGACACGCACAATATCTCGTTAGAAAGATCTATCAGAGAAATACAACTTTGGGAAGAGCAACATTCATCCATGGACCCATGTTTCTCCCAATTTTCCCAAAAAATGTCGTTTAGGGCCTCAAAACAGCTCCAGAAGTTGAGGATCCGAAAAACTGCTAAAAATAGTAAACTGTGCTACAATTAAGGAAACTGAAAAGATGAAAGAAACAATGGTGGGGGTCCAAGTGGACTTGGTGGGTGCCCACCAATATCCACCTGGGTCATTCCTACCCCCTTAGGAAGCAATGGTCCCCATTGCGTTGAGTTCCTCCATGAGATGAGGAAACTTCTGTTGAACTTGGTCCATGGTGAGCCACTTGCCCTGGTGAAGGAGTTGGCCTACTTTGACAACTCGATATAGTTGGATATTCTACTGGCGAGTGTGTTTGATCTATGTGTCCATGATCCAATCAGTTTCAACTTGTTCCATGCAATCTGGATTTAACTCTGTGGGTGTGAGTTGTTCTGCAATGTTGGATGTGTCTAGTAATGGTGGAAAGTATGGCCGAAGGCGGTCCACATTGAACACTAGGTGCAGGTCAAGGAATGGGGGAATGCTGAGCTCAAATGAATTGTCTCCCGCAGCCTTGATAATGGTGTAAGGACCATATTAGAGTGGTTTTAGTTTCCGATAGGCCCCAGTAAGGCGCTCCCTTTGCAAATGCAACCAGACTTTTTTGCCCACCTGAAACTTGTGTGGCACCTGATGTTGATCATGTCGTTGCTTGTACTTGGCATTTGATTTCTCCAGAATGTCATGGACCTACTGTCGAATATGTTGGATGTGCTCAATGAAGATGTTTGCCTTATCTGTTTCAGACTGGACATGAGCCGAATCTACGTGAGTAGCTGCAAATGGCATGGCCACATCAATGGGACATAGTGGCTAGAATCCCAAGCCCACTTGAAAAGGGCTGTGGCCAGCCGAGTTGTGGAGAGCCCAGTTTTAGTTCTGCTAAACATAAGGGAGGCTCTCGTCCCATGTGCGCAGATGCTTTGAGTTGTACATGCGCAGAATGTGTACAATCATCCTGTTGAAAACCTTTGTCTGGCCATCAGTTTGAGGATGGAAGGCTATGGAATTAGTGAGTTTGGTGTCCAGCATCGACTAGAGACTAGATCAAAATGTACTAAGGAACCTGTTGTCCTGATCTGAGATGATAGACTGTGGGATCCCAAAGTGTACCCACACTCATTCAAAGAAGAGTTTAGTAGTGGCTTCTGCTGTGATATTCTTCTTGCAGGCTTCCATAATAGCCATCTTTGAGAACCTGTCGACGACCACAAAAACACAGTCATTTCCATGCTTTGTGGAAGGAAGGCTTGGCATGTAATCCATGGAGATGGATTCCCAAGGTCAACTAGGTGTAGGCAATGAGGTATAGAGGCCTTGCTTCTTGATGGCCGGTTTGGCAATGGTGCAGGCAGTGCATGATCTGATGTACTTCCTAACATCCTGTCGAAGTTTCTACCAATAGAAATACTTTTCCAGTACTGCCACCATTTTCTCAACTCCAAAATGCCCAGTAGCCTAACTGTAGTGTGATTTCCAAATCATCTTGGCATGCTCGCTTGAAGGAACACAAAGGTGACCCAGGTGGCATAACAAGGCATCCTAAAGGTGAAAATCTGGAACATGCTGACCCTCCAAGAGTCTCTAGTATGTGTGGCCGAATTCTAGGTTGCTTTTGTAGAGAAGTGGCCAATCAGAAGTCTCATGCCCACAAGAGTTGAGCACGGTGGTTAACGCCATGATTGGTGGTCAACTGAGGCAATCTACAACATTATCGGTGTTTCCCTTCTTATACTTGATATTCAAATGGAATTGTTGCAGGTATGTGGACCACTTCTGATGGTGATCATTCTGCAATTTTCCTTGGGTCTGTATGAACTGTAGGGGTCGGTGGTCTATGTGGATGACCATTTCCTTCCCCAAAATGTAATGCTTCCATTGTTGGTAGGCCTGCACAATGGAATACATCTCTTTGTCATAAGTGGGATACTTCCAGAATGTTTCTAAAAGTGTCTCACTGTGATATTCCACTGGATGCTCGTGTTGAGTAAGGATTGCCCTAATAGAATAGTCAGAGGCATCTGTCTCGACCTCAAATGGTTGTTGCAAGTCTAGTAATGCAAGCACTCGTGCTGAGCATAGGCGATATTTCAACTCTGTGAATGCCTTTTGTTGAGATTCAGACCAAAAGAATTTTGTTTTCACTCCTCCCTTGGTGGCTTGACTCAAGGGCCAAGTGATGCGAGAAAATCCCAACACGTACTTGTGGTAGAAGTTGGCAAGAACTAGAAAGCTGTAGAGATCTGTCAGAGTGGTTGGAGATGGCTAATCCCGAATGACTTGGATCTTGGCTGGATCCACATGCACCCCCTATTCATCAATAATGTATCCCATATACTGAACCTGGGTCATGCCAAAAGTGCATTTCTCCAAATTGGCACATAACTTGTGTTGCCGCAATGTTTGGAGAACCTATCGGATGTGTTGGAGGTTCTCTTCCCAACTCTAACTAAAGATTAGGATGTCATCCAAGTATACCACTATGAATGAGTTGGTGAATGGCCGCAAGATGTCATCCATTAACCTCATGAAGGTTTCAAGAGCATTTGTCAATCCGAAAGGCATAACCAACCATTCGAAAAGGCCCTCCTTGGCTTTGAAGGCAGTCTTCCACACATCGGAGGGTTCGATTGGTACTTGGTGATATCCTGACTTCAAATTGATCTTGTTGAAATATTTTTCCCTCTTCAGTTGGTCCAGGAGGTTATCAATCCGTGGGATCGGGTACCTATTATGGACAGTGATCTTGTTCAGCACCCGATAGTCAATACAAAGTCTCTAAGTCCCATCCTTCTTATGTACCAACATGATTAGGCTCACACAGGGTGATGAACTCAGATGGATGTGGCCTTTCTGCAACAGATCTTGAATCTACCTCTTGATTCATCATTCTCTAGAACAGAGCGTTGATAGATTGGTCCATTGGGTAGCGGCGCACCTGGGGTCAGATCGATGGAGTGCTTGACCTGACAGTGTAGAGGAACCCCTGTAGGGGAGGTGAAGATGTCCTCGTACTCCTCCACAACCTTGTCCATCTGTAGTTGTCATGTAGAGGGGCCCTGTTTGGAGGTCGTGGCCACTATCTTCTTCTTTCCTTGAGGGTGTATCATCAAGAAAACAAATTTCCTAGTTTTGGAAATGAGCTTACTGCATTGTTTTGCAGTAACCAAAGAGATGGCGGTAGGCGGTGCTACCTCCAGTATCTTGTACAACTTATTTCCCAAAGTAATAATAACAACACAAGGCATTGATTCATACATAGCATGTTGCTTCCACAAGTATGGTTGTCCTAATAATACATCACAAACTTCAAGGGGAGAAATGTCACACAATACCTCATCCATGAAGGGCTTAATGTTGTATGGAAGGTGACACTGTTGGCTCACGCGAAGATCTCGTCCTTGGTGAAACCACCCGATGGTGTACAGTTGTGGATGCGCTGTGGTTGGTAAGTCTAGCCACTTCACAACCTCTGCTGAAATGAGGTTCTTTTGTCTCTTGCTGTCGACAATGAACTGTAGCGGGGAGTCCTTTACCGACATCTAGGAGTGGAAGAGACGCTCCTCCTCCTCTAGATCTTCGGGTTCCTCCTTCTGGATCTTCCTGGGTGCAACGGTGGCATTGGACTCCGCATCGATAATCTTCTTCCATTTGTCATTCCCCTTGTTGGGTTCTGACTCGGAGTCGGAACATGCATATGATTTTGAAACCTTTAGCTCAGCCACCAGTGACTGCTTAGCCCGACAGTCGTGTTGTGAGTGGAGCTCTTATGGAACTCACACCACTTTCTCGTGTCCTTTTTCGGCTTCGCGGCACTGTTCTTTGCTTGCAGCTTTGGCGGGTTGTCTTGGGCTGCCCCGCCTTGGCTTTGT
>Ga0181473_100477_pt1 | contig 10051 bp, 12 predicted proteins | sample In2P11_FD_119089 | JGI IMG/M metagenome (GOLD analysis project Ga0181473, IMG submission 119089) | Clean room microbial communities from NASA Spacecraft Assembly Facility at Jet Propulsion Laboratory, Pasadena, California, USA -... ... | reverse complement strand
TTGCTTGAAACATGGGGAGGATCACCTGGAAGCAGGGCAAGGATAGGATCGTGCTGCAGGTTCATTTCGTCCATTGGTGGGTGTACTGCTCAGACCCGCCAGTGGTTATTTGGGTAAAACACAGATATGCACGATGACACGCCTGATGGTGGATTCAAGGTTTTCGAGAGTATGTGTCTCGAGAGTGAGGTGTTGTGTGTCAACTGACCATGGAATGAGTAGTCTTGCGATCATGGAATCATGTTGTACGGTTGCGCAATATCTCCCCACCACTCCGCACCTAATAACATTTACTGACAATAGGAACTCAAGAGTGGTATGCTGAATAGCTGGGAATAGACACGAGCTTTCCGCATTTAACCTCCATTCCTGCAAGGTCTCAACGGCTTCGCAGCCAATAACATGGAAAGCAATGAGCGCCTCAAATCTGAAGCAGCCCCTGATGGCAGCGCTTTTGACGCGTCGGGAGAGTGTTGGAGTAGCAGAGCCAGACTACAAATAGCCTAGTAGCGAACCCTGGAGGGCACTATCGATTCAATTACAGGCGTTTTTAGAACGGTGCAATCGCACTAAATTGCAAACTAAAATCCTTGCCATCGATAAACAACAACCCGCCTTTCTGCTGTAAGGGAGGGAAATCCCTTCCACCACACCCACACTCATCCACTGATCAGACGATCTCAGTCTGCTTTTCGTTGCTTCACTTTCTCATGGTGAAATAGCACATCCACTCTCTTCAAACACTTCGCACAAGAGCTGGTTCTCCTGTGCCAAACATTCGCCTGCTGCTCAGATAGTGTCGATTCTTTGCAGCGGCTTCGCGCAAGAGGCGTCTATCACAGACTGCCATTCATCGCGTAATCGTTCACCGCCTCTTACCAGCCAAGATGGTGTCCTTCCAATGTGAGGTTAGTGTTCCACTCTACATGGATTGCTCCAGCATATTGACAATTGGCTCAAGGGTTGCGGCGACGTCCAAACAAAAAAGAAACTAGATTCTCATCGGAACCAATGCCGTTCTGCCTTCACTTGCATCGACTGCATGACCACGTTTCATGGCACTGACTATCGATCACATACAGTACGTTGAACCCGGCACTCGAGAATCACCCTGCATAAACGTTGCTGCAATTTCATCATTTGATTCTCCCTGCACCCAACAATGCTGACCGACATTGAAGGCATGTATGACAGAAGACCAAAAGTATCAAGGGCACTTATACCGCGAAAAGCCGAACAAAGCAGCCAAGAGGAAGTCTGTATCTATCATCGAGCCGAATGGAAACACAGCCCTTGTAGCCCGACAACCGACTGTGGAAGACGAACTACCTACAGAAGTCCCTCCTCATGTACCAACTCCTCCGCCGGCTGTGGCTTCGTTGGTGAAGAACCGCGATAGTGTGTTCGACTATCTCGTCGACGAAGAAGACTCCACACCAAGAATTGAATTTGCAGACGAAAGAGAAGAAATGTTTATGAAGAGTGGCGCCCCCAGCGTCTTTAGCAGCAGACCCACAAGTAGAAACGAATACAGGAATAAGGAAGAACGACTCGCCAGCAAGGATTACGAAGAAAATGGCTTCACATATGGGGCCGAGCCCATCAATCCGAGACCCGCCAACATGAATTTCAGTACTACAACACTAGATTTCATGACTCCAGCAGCCAAAGTCGCAAAGGCTAAGCTTGATCGTCATGTTCCAGACTCTGCTGGCCATAGCAGACAGAGTAGTAACAGTGAAAAGAAACGAAAACGCGCCCAAACGGACGAACATACTGGCGACACAGTCATGCCCGATGCACCGGCAACTATTGTCCGCTCCACTGTAGACACATCGGGAGTCGTTCATTCAGGACTGACTGGAGGTCTTCAACGAATGATGGCCGATAAGACCGACAACTTTGCATATCCGAGATCGCCAGCATCATCACCTGACCCAGATCGAAGAGCCTTAGCTAAGGTCAAGCCTGTCAAGTCAAGACCTCATGAGCACGATCCACCGAGTCCTTTGAAGAAGTCCCGCCGGTCAAGAAGTGACGATCAAAATGGTCTTGGAATCAGCATCAAAGGTCGAGCGAGTCGGGTCATGTCAGCGATCAATGGTGTGCTGGCTACTGATAATGTTGAAGGTTCTGTAGGCCGATCAGCTACTTCACGACGCCGAACAAGCAGCTCAGACGAGAAACCGAGTAGTGCGGTTCGTGGCCGTGATGGAGAACGACGCGAACGAAAGAAACACAAAGTCGGCCGTCATAATGGTACCAGTCGAGACAACGTCCGTATGGAACATTCATCACGCACAAAATCGTCGACACGGAGACATGGAAGTGAGTCGCCAGACGAATCGAAACAGCGAAATGGAAAATCGGCACAGAAAGCCATAGAATATCACTCCCATCATCGAACTGCTTACTCTGCATCTGACAGCGACGACGAAAGAGCCCGTCAAGGCGATCACCACATGGTCGTCTTTGGTGCTGAAGAGCGGTTGCGACGAAAGTGTGAAGATTTCCTAGCGTATATTTCTGAGAACGCTGGGGGTCCTCGAGGGTACAGTATCAACAAAACGCTAAAGCGATATCATAAAGACAGCGACATCAGAAAAGACAATGAAAAACGGGATGAAGAGAAAGAACTCTGGAAAGGACTCAGATTAAGAAGGAATGACCGAGGCGAGGTCGTAATCTTCGTGGGATGAATAATTGGTGGTGATGAGTGGATGAAATAATATGAAGAGACGGACGTACTCAACTCGATTTGGATTTATTCGACGAGAATTTCTCATTCTTTGCTGTCTGCGTTTCATGCAGATGCCGGCCATCACATTTCACAATAATGATCTTTTCTATTATGTATTACAAGTATCATGTACAAATATTGCTACTTCTGATGCGGAAACAGCCAGGGATGTATATTCAAGATAAGGTAGTCCAGATGCCAAAGCTTTAGCCAAATTTGTCTGGTATACTATTGAGCCAACAATATAATACAAGATATATTCTCCTCTACCATGCTGTTTTCGTTGATTGTGCTCTATTCAAAACAATGGTCAGGAGTAGGGAGTACATACCCATGTATCCGTAGCTTTGCGGAATAGGTAAGAAATCGGCCAGATTTATACAAAGTCGCTTTCATCACCCTTTTTTTTCCTTTGCACTTCTCAACACCATAATGTACTACTGTACTAGGTGGGCACATGTACTTCGCATATTTGTCTTGACGGACACCCACTAAGATATATGCCTACTTGGTTCACAAACGAAACAAATTGAAAACCTACCTTACAAAATGATGGTAGACACCACGAGTCTTCTCGCTTCCTTTTCCTTCTTGTGTGTTCATTCGATCATTTTTGGGGGCATGAATGTTCTGACATAAAACAAATCAATGGATTGATCGACCAATTCAATTCGATTATTTTCAAAGCCAGCTATACAAGCTACACAATTTTGAAGAGAGAAAAAAAAAGTCCATATCCTTATAAGTAACTACACTAGATAAGTACGTAGATAAAAGGCAGACAAGTACGTATTCTATCTAGTACTTCAACTTCAACAACTTCTTCGCATTGCCCTTGGCAATCATCTCCTTCTCCTTCTCCGGCAAATCAATCTTGTCAAACCACGTGCACGCATCGCCAAAACTCTCAAACGGATAATCAATACAGAACAGAATCCTCTCCGCGCCAATCTCCTCAATACAGTATTTAAGAGTAGGCGTGCTGAAATGTCCACTGGTCGTGATGTGAATATTCTGCTGGAAATAGTCTCGGATAGTCTTCTTGCAGTCTAGTCCGAGTGGTTTCTTAACATCCTCGAACCAGTGGTTTATACGCCACAGGTCAAAGGGGATGTGTTCGCCCAAATGGCCGATGATGATCTGCAGCTTTGGGTGTCGGTCGAAGACGCCGTTTGTCACCATACCGAGAATGTGGAGGGAGACGCCCTGGGCGAAGGATAGGGGAGGGCCGACGAGCCATTTTCGGTCTGCCCAGAGTTTTTCGTAGATTTGGCCTGTTGGGTTGCGCGGGTGGAGGTAGAAGGGGACGTCTAGGTCTGTGCAGGTCTTCCAGAAGACGTCCCATTCGGGCTTGTCGTAGAAGATCATGCCTTCGCCGTCGGTGCCGGACCGTTGGGTGTCGTTTACTAGGGCGCCTTTGAAACCGTGCTTTTCTACGCAGCGGCGGAGTTCGGCGGCGGCTTGGTTGGGGTCGTGCATTGATAGGGTGCTGGTTGGGGGGTTAGCTTGTGTTCTATGGATGTTGTGTGTACTGGTTTTCTGGGGGAAGAGAAAAGGGGAATAGAGAGAGGGTTTGATTAGTTCATATTGTGTGTGTATGGGGGTGGCGGCTCTGGTAGAGAGAGAGAATGGGAGAGCTTACGCGAATGCACTGTATTTCTTGGGGTATTTTTGTACGAGTGGCGCAATGTAGTCGTTGACTTCGACGGCGAGGTCTTGAGCTTCTTTCGGGTCGTATTTGTCTTGAACACCTGGCGCTGTGAAGGATAGGATCTTGTGTTCTACGTCGTACTGGTCCATGTACTTTAGACGGATGTCTTCAATATCGTTCATCTCGTTGGCGTGCTTGTTCGCGTCGACGGCGAAGAGGCCTGCCCATGATCGGGTTTGTTCCTTGAGTCGAGGCAGCGAGAATGCCTCCTCGAGAGCGATTTTTCCGACCATTGTGATTGATTTCTTGATTGTTAGTTGGGTATGGTTATGAGAAATGAAGTGGTTGGAAAGATGAATGGACTGTGCTATTTATTCAGGATTGTCCGGGATGGTCTATGTTATAGCACGTTGAAGGTGGGCCAATATCAAGGAATGCTTCCGGGGTAAGCGTTTTCCCCAGGCGGGTAGACGCACTTACCGAGCGGATAGTGCACTCCGGGTATGATGTAGGCCATACCAAGGCCGGTAACCGGACATAAAAGTTTGTTGGCCGGTTTACCCGACTGTTAATTACTGCCGACGGCTCAGGCTGTGTGTTATGGGTCCGTGGACTTTTGAAAATTCAAACGTGGCCAAACTGAGTCGAAGATCTTCTTGCAATGCGGCAGCAACGGAGCGACTCAATATGGCCCCCCTCATTGGACTTAGACTCCACGGACACATGATACGTAGGCTGAAGCCATTATCAACCCCTTTTTGCATTGAAACGCTTGTTGTGGCAGACTAGAATCGTTCAGTGATCATTTAAATAAAACGGACTCGGCAAATGGCACGAAATATATAGCTTTACTCCAACAAGTTCAAAGGTTGAAGGATGACCAATTGAGGTGCTAGATTACAAACCTATTGAGATTGGCCGTCTGTGGTTCAATCGAATCAGTGGGTTTAGAACTGCCAAGCAAGTTGATCCCATCCCAACAAGACATCGTCTTCAAATACTCCGTTTTGCATGTTATCCAGCAGGTTATTGATTTCAGCTGAAGGATCAGGAGGTATGAACATTGGATCAAGCTCGAACTCGGCCGGCAACATTGGTACTGCTTTCGAATTGGAAAAATCGACCAATCTTTCGACATTCTTGTGTCTGCTACTGCCGTTTTGTTGATCTTTCTTCTTGTTTATCACGCCTTCGAGATGGCTCAAGATATCGAAGTACTGAGTGGCCTGGGACGATCGTGTCCCAAGTCTTTGTAGCACTTTTCGAGCTGATCTGAAGGCTGTAGCAACACCGGGATCGTAATCATCCACAGCAAACATCTGGAGGCCTAGAACTAGACCAGCTGCAAAAACCCACGCTCTAACACATGTAAGCTTGGGCCGTAAGGATGTTGGTTAACCTACTTCATCAAAGGAGCACTCTCAAGCAAGAAGTCTGCTTCCAGTACTTCATGACATGTCTGTGCCATGTATGTTGCGGCTAGCACACATTTTTCAGCTACATCCCGTCTCTGAACATCGAAATGAATAGGCCCGCTTCTTGTAACATGACCGGCAAGAGCTCTCCGATTCAACATGCAATTCAAGAGGTGAGAAACGAGGAATGGTCGACAGACCAGTATGACGGCGAAATGGTAGTAACAGCTAATGTTGAGAGAGCCACTAACATGCTTGCACTCCTGGTAGTTGTGGTCTTGGGGTGCGCCAGAAATGCGAAGGTGAGTGGGCAGGGATTGTGTCCATTTATCGAGCTTGCTAAGGTATTTCTCGACAGCTGGTGTGCTGACAGATGCGTGTTTATACACATTATTAACGATATCGTGTACGAGAAGTGACAATCGATAAGATGCGTCTAACGCCGAGTCCATCGTGGTGTCTTGGTCCAGGATCGTGGTTGCCGTCACTCTACCAAGGATTGAGCTGACGATGATATCGAGATTGACTACACTTCTCCAAACGGCCGTGCTTTCCAAATTAGTAAACTAACCCGGTAAATGCAATCACACATACTGTTCTTGAGATTCCGACAAGCCCAAAGTATAAGCAGCTCGAGACGCCACACCAATATACATAAACGCAGCATTTCGCTGGCAAGCTTGAAGCATGTAGAATGCTAGCAGTAAGAATAACTGGACCATCGCAAGACTTGGGTTTTGTAATAGATCTGCAAATGCAGTGGCCTGAGCAGAAGCCAAAGCATTTTGTTCGACTCGAGCCTGAAACAAACTTGAAGGGGCAGCTTGTGCTCCAATCGCAATGATCATATTAGAGATGGCAGCAGTGTGCGATTCTTCAGCAGCATCGCCGTACAAGATGGCTTCCAGGTCTCGATCGTTCACAAAACCAAGCACTCCTGATGTCTAACAACTATCAGTATCTCATGGAGGATAGGGAGTAAGGCACCCTACCACAACCCTGAAGTTCTGGCCGTATTGTAGCCTTATCGCATCATTGAGCTCGACATTCGGTATAGACGGCGATTGGTGGTATGTAGGCTGGTTGGCTTCAAGCATACGCGTAGCTTGAGGACTTTCGGTGAATTCTGAAGCTGGCATTGACTTGGCGACCAGTTCTCGAATGAACTGAAGAAATGCCAACGAGGCCGAGGACCCGATGAACACTGTCCTTGTTGGATTGGGTTGTGCAAAGTGCGGGTGAATACATACCTCGTTCTCCATGCGAATTGCTCAGAAGGCGAGGGTTGATTCTGTGTCGTGCTTCGCCTGGAGAGTCTTCTTCACTTTCCACTGCTACATCTTGAGATGTCCGGCTGGAGGGCGCAGGATCCAGCTGTCCTGGCGACTCGCTGGCGTGTGTGGTACCACCGAATGTACAATGTGTCTCCTTGCCTCTTCTAATGCATAGCGAGCAAGGAAGCTGACCGTTACAACGTCTTTTGGCTGAACGACACTGTGAACAGGCTTGCACTGCTCGAACACGGTTCGCTGGGTGAACTTTCCGCCTAGGCATTACACAGACTTGTTTGCATCCGCAGCGGAAGGTAGACAAATGAGAATGGCACTGTCGGGAATCGAAGAGTGGAATGGTTACATGCATCCGAAAATGCGGGAGAAACCAAGTATTTTGCCGACGTCAATTGCAATTGTGGGGGCGGTTCTGATCCGTTGATATGCGGGGTGCATAGTGTAGATCTTGTCAGTGGGGAATAAGAAGGGTTCAGAGCAGAATTTTTTTGTATGGAACCCACCAATCCGGTACTTTGCCGCGTTATCTTGTAAGCTCCCAGGTGCTCTGTAGCATTGAAGAAGGTATGATAGGATAGGGTCACTCCGAGCCGGTTCCGAAGTCTCGAGAACTGCTACAACACTCGAATGTAATGCTATCAGTACACTACCCGCTTCCTCAGGAGCCATCCGGTGTACTGTCATTGCAGATGTTTATATCAGCTTGATTATCCCCAGGTCGACAGTCATACGACAACTTACCACATTCAAAGTACTCTTTCTTCAACCACTAGCCAGTCGACTTTGACTCTAACACCAATATATTTGCACAACATGGGCTCAATACCCCAAGAATCCAAGGAATGGAGAAAGCTCAGCGTGGGCGTGATCGGAGGTGGCATTGGCGGCATGTGCGTGGCTATTGCTCTTCGACGTGCAGGTCACGAAGTCACCATCTGGGAGAAGGCCGATTTCGTCAGTGAAGTCGGCGCATCAGTATCGTGTGCTGCAAACGGTACCAGATGGCTGCATGAATGGGACGTCGACGTTCCGAAGGGAGACCCTGTGGTCTTGACCAAGTTGATCAACAGAGATTGGAAGACTGGTGAGCCTGTCAGTGTTTATGATCTCGCAGACTATGAGGAGAAGTTCGGATATGTTTACAACATGTTTCACCGACAATATATGCATAAAATGTTGAGAGAGTGCGCCATGCAAGAAGAAGGAAAGGGAACGCCAGCGAAGCTTGTGGTGAATCATGCATGCCAAAACATCGATCTAGAGACTGGATTAATCACATTCAAGAACGGAGCGACAGCGAAACACGATATGATCGTTGGTTGTGACGGCATCGGCTCAGTCGTTCGTGGTATGGTTGGTGTCATTCCAGAAAGGAAGGCTTCACCTTCAAGTTGTCTTCATGCGAACGTTTCGACCGAACAAGCTGTCAAACTTGGATTGGTCGACTACTCCAAGAATGCTGCTCTTGAATACTGGGGCGGTCAAGAAGGAAAGTGGGACAAGATTGTCCTGTCACCTTGCAATGGTGGCAAGTTGCTCTCGTATTATTGTTTCTTTCCCCGAGAGAAGGGTGATTATCAGAGTCAAACCTGGGGAGGTGACGACCGACCTACCGAGGAACTTCTGGCGCCATACCCCGAATTGGACAAGCAAGTCAAAGATCATCTTGCCATCGGCATCGAGATCCGACCTTGGAGGTTGTGGGAGCACCAACCATACCCATACCTTAACAAGAGTAAAGTTTGTCTGTTGGGCGATGCAGGACACCCAATGATGCCACATCAAAGCCAAGGTGCATGTATGGCAATCGAGGATGCTGCTGCCATTGGAATTCTCTTCAGCCCGAAATACTTCAACGGCGACATTGAAGAGTCTTTGGACGTATACAACAAGATAAGACTGCCTCGAGTGACGAAAGTTCAAGCTTCGGCACAAAAAGCAGCAACGAACATCAATGAAAGAATTGGTACGTCAACTCGATGAAGTGTTGAACGAGGCTAACAGCGATAGGCTTTTCCGACAACGTCGACATGCCCACGTACTCAGTTGCTGACGAGAAGAACAAGTTGACGATCGAAGAGATGAACCTGTAAGTCAACCCCAGAGTTGATGAATGTTGCTGACCTTGCCTAGTTATGACATGTACAAGGATATCGAAGAGAAGCTCGCCCACGCGAGAGGGACAAAGTTTGAAGGCTACTTGAATGGTCTGAAGGTTGGATTGAAGCTACCAAACGGTGTGGTCATTGGAGAATGAAGGCAATGCAAGTCAGGGTGAGGTTGAAGGTTGAAGTTCGTCGAGGTGTTTTGCTGAGCATCGGATTTGCGACATTATGACCACTAAGGTCTGCTTGTTCTAGTGTTTGTTAGCGTACATAGCGGGTTATTTGGCTCGAGGTCGGTGTGCCATTGCATTATCAATATGATGAAGTCCATGTACTTTGCTGTATTCGCTGTAAATTCCTAATCTACTACTGTACTGGACTTGGTAAGTAATTCCATTAGAGAGGCTGGCTGCGATGACGGAATTTGGCTCTGAATCAGGAGTTTCAGATGGTCCGAATGGGCTAGCGTGACCCCGGGGGACTCGCACAGAAAGTCGAGGATCAGCGTCCTCCAGGCAGGGCTAAACAGGGAGGCCGCTAATTCAATTCCCACACCTCTGCACCCTTCCGTCAAGCTTGACACACCACACACTCAGCTTCATATGTTCTTTACCGACCTCCTGCAATCTCCTCTACCTCAACTATATTCGCCATCTACAAAATCTGTACCAACACTGGATTAAACACTCGCTTAGTTGCGTTATATGGTTCCTTTAACTTTACCGCCCCGCCATGGTCAGCCCTCGTCGGCCTTACGGTCATGGAGGGAGGACTACTAAATCATGGTTGGGTCTGACCTTGTTGTTCCTCTATACCACTACCGCCGCCTCAGCCAAGTAACCCGCTATGTA
>Ga0181473_100475_pt1 | contig 10053 bp, 6 predicted proteins | sample In2P11_FD_119089 | JGI IMG/M metagenome (GOLD analysis project Ga0181473, IMG submission 119089) | Clean room microbial communities from NASA Spacecraft Assembly Facility at Jet Propulsion Laboratory, Pasadena, California, USA -... ... | reverse complement strand
GAGGTCAGCAGCAGCCACAATATAGAATCAAGCAGCGTGAAACAAGGGCACAAGAGGCAGCAGTTCAGCAGCAAATAAAACCTCCTTTTCAGCAGAATTTTGTTAGCCAAGAATTCGAGGATGAAGGTGATACAGTGGGAGAGGAAAATCACTTCTTCACTCCTGATGATCTGCCTACTTATATTACAGAATAAGAAGAATTTGTCAGAAACTCAATCATCCCTCAGGATGAGAATTATATCTTATCAAATGATGCAGCACTTGAAGAAGAATCGGAGGAGTACCAAAGAGGATATTTGAATGCTTTATCTGCTCAGCAGAGACAATTAAGAAACCGAGTTGTTCCCATAAATTCCATCCAGAAGAGAATAGATACTTCAGCAAAAAATGGTTCAGCTGCCCCACAGAAAAAAGGGAAGGAGGTAATTGATCCTCCAGCGGGTCAATCATCATCAGCAGACAAGATAGATTAGCCACCAAGCACAACAAGAGATAAAGTCGAAAGAAGAGAAGTTCCAGCCAAAGAAGGTGAGAAGGTTTCAGCATTTAGTTTGGAGAATGAAATTTCAAAGTTGAAAGTGTCCATTCCTTGGATGGAAATCATGAAAAACAGCAGTTACCAAGGCCAAATCTCCAAAATGCTAAATTTTGATCCAATGCTTGACATGGTAAATGTAGAAGATGATCAGCCGGAATTAATTTTTGGGCCCGCTTTAAATGGTGAGTCTCTGGAAAGTGATGTTCCGCCCTTCTATATCAGTTTGAGATTGCATGAGTATGTTTTACATAATGCTATGTTTGACTCGGGGGCTTTGCATAATCTGATGCCGAAAGCAACCATGGAAAAGCTGGGACTAGACATCACAAGGAAATATCATGATTTGTATTCATTTGATTCCAGCCGGGTAAAATGTATCAGTTTGATCAAGGACTTGGTGGTAAGCTTAGATCAAATCCCAGCAAAGAATGTCTTGATGGATGTGGTGGTGGCGGATATTCCTCCGCGGTTTGGTATGTTGCTTTCGAGATCTTGGGGAGCTAAGTTAAAAGGTACACTTCAGCTAGATTTTTCTTATGCTACAATTCCAGTCTTCGGTCAAATGAGGAAATTATATCGGGAGCAAAAGATGAAGTACATGATAACTAGTAAAGAAAAGCCAGTAAATCATCCTATAAATTATGTACATACAGATTTGGAGTCATTTGTTTTATTTGCTGATAATTTTAATGAGGTAGATAGTCAGTTAGTTCAAGCAGAAGATATACCAGAGATTACAGAAAATTTTAGAGAAGTTTTGCAAAAGGAACGAGAAGAAAAGCCAGCTGCCATAAAGCAAACAGCTGAAGCCAATGGGCAGCTAACAGAAAAAACAGAGACAACACATTTTCAGCACTTGGAGGACGATGAAGATGGTCTTTGGACCATGGATTTTGATGGCGCTGTGGGCAGCAATGGTGCCGGTATTGGTGTGTGGATTCAAAGTCCCTTTTCTGCCCGAGACAAAGTCCCAAGCAAGGTGAGAGTATGTTCTTATAAACTAGCATTCGATTGTTCAAATAATGAGGCAGAATATGAGGCTCTCATTGCTGGCCTTAAAATTCTTTGAAAGCTGAAGGCAAAGAAGATTACAGTCTATGGCGACTCCGAGTTGGTAATAAAGCAAGTGAAAGGTGAGTTTCAGGCCAAGCATCCTCATATGAGAGCATATCGCAATGCTGTCTTAGATATTTTGAAACTGTTTTCTGAACATACTTTGACATGTGTGCCCCGCATACAAAATGGTGTTGCTGATGCATTGGCTAAGCAGCAAGTAACTTAAAAATTCCCATGAATTCCAGCAACAAATTTGAGATCTATGTGAAGCACCGTCCTACAGTTCCGGACAATCAAAAATGTTGGCAAGTCTTCCAAGATGACGAAGAAATTAAATATTTTCTACAAGTTGAAGGTGAGTTTAAAGACATCTCCATATATACAGAACCTGATGAAGTAAACCAAATGGATGTGCTGCAACTTAAAGATAATTTTATTCCTAAAGGATTAATTCCTTTGGAGGAGCTATTTGATCAAGATGACGTGGCCCGCAAACCGACTTTGAGGCCAACGGAAGAAGGTATTGAAGAGGTGAACATTGGAGCAGTTGAAAATCCAAAGATGGTAAAGCTATCGAAGTCATTGTCACCAAAGGTAAAGAAAGAATATATCAGATTGTTGTCTTCATTTTCTAATGTCTTTGCATGGGATTATTCAGATTTAAAAACATATGACACTAGTATCATTCAGCATACTATTCCAATAAAGCCAAATCAGAAGCCTTTCCGCCAAAAGTTGAGAAGAATTAATCCTAAGTTGCTGCCATTGATAGAAAAAGAAGTTAACAGGTTGTACAAGTCTGGAATCATAGTGCCAATCAGATTTTCCGACTTGATATCAAACTTGGTGCCCGTAAGAAAGAAGAGCGGTGAGATCCGCTTGTGCACTGACTTCAGAAATTTGAATAAGGTGTCTTTAAAAGACAATTATCCGCTGCCCAAGATGGATCATATATTGCAGCGAGTAGTTGGAGCATCAAGGATGTCGCTACTTGATGGCTATTCCAGGTACAATCAAATTTTGGTGCATGAGGATGATCGTGACAAAACCGCATTCACTACTCCATGGGGGACATTCCATTATGCCAAGATGCCGTTTGGTTTGAAAAATGCAGGTGCCACTTTTCAGCGTGCGATGGATATGGCCTTTGCCAATGAGAAAGATGTTTTTTTGGTCATTTATCTTGATGATTTGACTGTATTTTCTAAATCTGATGAAGAACATTTGTATCACTTGACAATGGTGTTTCAAAGGTGCAGAAAATATGGTATCTCATTGAATCCGAAGAAGAGCCTTTTCGCCATGAGTGAAGGCAAGCTCTTGGGCCACATTATTTCCAAAGATGGTATCCGTATAGATCCTGCACATGTAGAAGCTATTCAGCAAATTGAACAGCCCCGAAACAAGAAAGAAATTCAGTCCTTTAATGGCAAGTTGAATTTTCTGCTTCGCTTCATTCCAAATCTTGCCGAGCACCTTAGAGAAATCACAAACATGCTCAAAAAGGACAGTCAGCTAAAGTGGACCGAAGAGGCAGTAAAATCTTTCAATTTGGTAAAGTTGATTCTATCTTCAGCCCCAACTCTTATTAGCCTGGATTACACACAAGATTTTATTTTATTTTCATTTGCTTCTGAGCACACATTGACAGCTGTACTAATGCAGAAAAGAGATGGAGTTGAGAAGCCTATTGCCTTTTTCAGCCGTATCATAAGGGATGGAGCACAAAAGTACAACATCATCGAAAAGCAAGCACTGGCGCTTGTAAAGGCCTTGAAGGATTTCCGTGTGTATATATTGAATTCTCACATTTTGGCATATGTTCCTAACGCAGCTGTAAAAGATGTTTTGGTACAAGTGGAACCGAAAGGAAGGCGGGGTAAGTGGATTGCTGCATTATTAGAGTATGATGTTGAAATTAAACCTACCAAGATGATCAAGGGTCAAGGTCTCGCTAAATTGATGGCTGAAACAAATCTTCATGTCCTAGACATCAATTTGATAGCTGCCATGTCCGATGAAGATGAGGAGAATTCAGCACTACAGGTATTCGACATCTTTGTTTCTTCTCCTTGGTATGCTGATATTGTATATGTACTTCAAAATTTGTCTTCACCTCCCGGGATGCCTCGAAATAAGGGTAGGACATTGAAATTGAAAGCTGCCAAATTTTGCATCCTCAAATCTGCATTATATTGGAAAGACCCCGGTGGAATATTGCTGAATTGTTTGGTCGAGGAGGAAGCCAAGAGAGCTGTGGAGGATTTTCACAGAGGTGACTGCGGGGGCCACTTGTTTTGGAAAACTACAGCCAACAAGATTCTAACGGTAGGTTTTTATTGGCCTTCATTATTTTTAGATGTATATAAAGTAGTCAAAAATTGTCATGAGTGTCAAATTTTTCAAGGGAAGCAGAAATTACAGCCATTGCCTCTCAAACCAATTGAGGTCAGCGCACCATTTCAGCAGTGGGGCTTGGATTTTATCGGCGAAATTCATCTAGCATCTTCAGGATAGCATAGATGGATATTGACAGCCACGGATTACTTCACAAAATGGATTGAAGCCATTCCCACCCGGCAGGCCACGGATGCGGTAATTATTTCTTTCCTAGAAAATAACATACTGTCACGTTTTGGCTATCCAAATAAATTAACTACAGATAATGCAGCAGCGTTTAAATCAACGAGGATGGTTGACTTTTGTTACAAATACAATATCAGCTTGGGGCATTCCACTGCCTACCATCCGCAAGGAAATGGGTTGGCAGAATCTTCAAATAAGTCTTTGGTAAATATCATTAAAAAGTTGCTGGAAATCAATAAGAAGAGCTGGCACAAAAAGTTAGTGAATGCATTATGGGCTGATCGGGTAAGTCAGAAAAAGTCAATTGGCATGTCTCCTTTTGAGTTGGTGTACGGGACAAATGCGGTGTTTCGTACTTCACTTGCTATTCCGGTGGTCAAATTGCTTCAAGAATCTGGTAGTGAGGAAGATCCCATGCAGAGGTGGATTAGCCAAATGATTCATTTACAGCAGACACGGGAGGAGGTTCTTCACAATACTCTCAAGTTGCAAGAGCGCATAAAGAAAATTTATGACAGGAAAGCAAAACCGGATGATTTCCAAATAGATGATGTGGTTTTGAGGTGGGATGCCCGAAATGAAGACAAACGAAAGCATGGAAAATTTGACAATTTATGGAAAGGTGCCTACAAAATCGCAGCATATCATGGTCAAAATGCTTTTCTTCTCAAAGAAATGAACGGTGATGATTATCCCGGAGGGTCGGTCAATGGTCGACTGCTCAAAAGGTATCATATTTGAGGATTTTCTGCTCTTGTCATCATCATTGTACATACCGTTGTACTTCTGTTTTATCGCATGTGTGTACTGATCTTTCATCTTTAGTCTAGGGCCTGTGGTGAAAGCTATAATTCTGAAGATGAAGATTAGTTGGTTTAAGGTTTGTCATGTTGTTTTTATCAGTCCATTTTCTGTCCAAAATTGAGTTAGTTTGAGTCAAAGTTGTGTCCAATTGTCAGCCAAATGTGTAGTCAATAAAGTTGTCCAAGTTTGGGTCAAATATCTAAATAAGGACTCCATTTCCCAATGATTGGAAAACACTGGTCTGCTCTCCCAGAGGTCTAAGGTTCTTGGCACCTCCAAGGAGCTACCATCCCCATTGGAGCCAATGTTAGAGTCGGTCTAGTAGCCCTCCACCAGTGATCAAAGCTCTTTGCATTTCATAATTAGGTGTCCCATCAGTGTCATCATGTTGCATTCCGTTAGGCATGCCATAACCCTAGTGGAGGAGCTTTGGTCTTTTCTTCCCCTCCTGTTTGACACTGCTGGATCTGGTTTGCTTGAGTTAATAAAATCTTCAAAAGGTCATTTGTCTTGTTTTAAATGTCAAAGTCTTAGGTCTAGGGTTGAGTCAAGTTTTGTTTTGAGAAGACCAGCAGGCCAGAGGGATGTCTGTCATAAAGCATCATTTTAATAACTCTTATCATTGTACAGCTAATTTTTACCTTGTTTTCAAAAACCCTGTTTTTGAAGACAAGGTCATCATCTCATTTTTTGTAAAAATTTGTAAAAAGTTCAAATTCTCCGAAAGTTGGCATGCAGCCTTGGTCTCCTTTGCCAAGACTTCTCAGAAACTATCCCTGCAAAAATTTTCAAGAAAAATCATTATTTCAACCAGTTTATGTCAGAAAGGAAGCCAAAAGTCAGCATCAATTAATTCAAAAAAGTGTCATTTTACAAACATTGCAAAGTGGGTTTTGGGGTAAAATGAATTTAAAAGGAGCCTATAAAAATCCCTCCCTCTTCATTGGTAACCCATTTGCTTCTCAACACTCCAAAAGAACACTTGACAAGTCGATTTCAGAGTTTATTGGGCGAACTGGGCAATTGCACCAGCGCGCTATGCATCAGAGTGTGCGTACTACGCGTTGGGTGCGCGCTACGCATCAGCGCCCATTCTGCAGTTTAAAATTACTCAGGCGCTATGCATAGAGGGGGCGCTACGCATCAGGCAGTGCGCGCTACACGTAGGATTTCACACTCAGGAAATCACCAGCAAGCCACTAAAACGACTTCACTCTCCCAAATTTCTCAGGTAGGCCTCTAAATCATGGTGTTTTTGCTTTGGTAAAGATAAATGAGCAATGAAATATGTGTAAAAGTGCCATCAAATATGGAGTGGAAAACCAGATGTTGCTGTGTTAAAAATTTGAAAATGCAAATGAGCTAGGGTTTTGAAATTTGCTATCCAAGGTTACCATTCTTTACTCCTTCATTCCCCACATTTAAATCATCATTTTCCTTGACATTTTCATATCATTTCCCTAATAAAAATGATCAAAATCCCTAAACCCTACCAACCCCTAAAATCCTATGAAATATCCCAAACCCTACTCCCTATTGAAACCCCACAAAATATGATTGTATGATTGTATATGTTTCATTTTCCTTCCCTAAAATTACCTTTCATATTTATTTTCCCTAAATCCCCTCAAAATTCCCTTTCCCTAACATCTCCCATGTGTTCTTGTCCCCTTGGTAACAACATTTAGACAGTCAAAACAGCAGGTCATTTGGGCAGAAGCAGTAGTACATTTCAGTCATCTTGCTCTAAAAACCATGTCAGAAACAGAAACATACTATGAGCAAAGTGATGACCGTGAATCAACACCGGAGGTTGAGGTGCCAAGGAGGCATCACAGGGGTGGTAAAGGTGGTCAGCATGTGAGAGAGGAGCCCACCTCTTTAGCCTATTTGCAAGCTTGTCCACTTGCAGTGACATGTTTCCGATACCAATCATGCTATGAATATTGCAAGAGAATCTCCCAAATTCAGCACCACAGGGAATTGGTCTGCTTGTTTGTACTACATTTGCACAATGGGCATGTGAATCTTGCAGGAGTGGACTTCACATTGTCACCTGAGATTGTTGCTCAAGCAACAGGGATACCCAATGTCGGAGAAGAGTGGAACAAGCGCCAGCAGTTGGACAGATTTCACTATGAGCCCTACATCAAACCTGTATATATGAGGCACCTAACTGCTGTTTTTCCTTTCAGATTCTTGAGGGATGAGTATGCACCCTTGATGAGGCTCATCATTCGCTATTTCACCTGTGAGGGCAGATTTTCACGTTTGCATTCGTACCATATCCGTTTGTTGATGCATTTCACACGGGTACGAATGATGAACATTCCATTCTTCATGTGCCGGAATATAGAGAGGATGGTGCCCTTGGTGCAAAGAAAGAGCCCAACACAGCAACATAAGAGCATCTATCATTATGCATTGATCAAGATTGTGGTCATGCATCAGTTGGCGCAGCAAGGTGTTCCATGGGAGGATTTCATCTCTCGCGATTTCTTCACAGTGCCACAGCCACCCCCTGAGGTTATCCATGATGAGGGAGGGCCTTCACATCAGTATGACATCCCCGAGCCCAGGCATATCAGCTCTCCTCCATTGGTTACTTATCAGAGAGGCCACAGGGCCTTATTTGCATCTGCACAGCGAGTATTATCTTCACACCAGGTGAAAGGGGTCTCGCCTTCTTCATCAGCACCGCGAGTGTTATCTCCACCTCATGTGGAAGGGGCCTCACTTTCTACAGCAGCACAGGTACAGGAGAGGGGCAAGCAGCCCATGATCAAGGAGGGATTATCAGGTGATCCAGACATAGACATCATTGATCTTGACATCAGTTCTCCTAGCTCGGAGCTGAGGGAGATCATTCAGCAACAAAAGGCTGAAAATCACTTGTTGCAGCAAAAGTTGGAAATGGAAAATTGGACAATCAACTACTTATAGCAACGCAACAAGCAACTAGAGGATGAACATACACTTGATGAGTTGCGGAGGATCCATGAAGATCGCAACTTGGCTCGCAAGAGACCTGAAGATTTGACACCCATTGAGCGAGAGGCTATGCTTTTCCGGGTCAATACTCATTTGGAAAAGTTGCTGGCCAAGGCAAACAAGGAAAAGGACATGCTCTGACACATGAAGAATCACTATTGGGCTCGAATGCATGTGTGTAAAGCAAGAATGAAGGTACTCAAGGGACGCTTGGCCAAGGCACTAAAACGGAGAAAAAGGCCCGATCTCCTTCATATTTTGGCTGAGGCTTCCTTGAAGGAGCATGGCACTAAATGACACACCTTCAGCTCAGATTTCAGAGAATTTGGAGCAATTCTGGTCATTTTTGAATTTTTTGGTCAAAAAACAGGTTTTTCCCCTCAACGCGTAGGACGCCACGCCCTACCCTGAAGATGGGCAAGTCCATTTCTCAAAAACTCAGAATTTTTGGATTTGTCATGATAAATTACACTTTCTCAGCAATTTCCAAGAGATCTCATCAGGTTTTGAGCCCCCAGAAGGTCAAAAAACATGCAAAAAATGACCTTCTGCCACTTTTTGAACACACAGGAAGAAGTCTTGGGAGATTGCAATTTTGAGGGGGAAAATGGACACCAAATTGAGAAATTCCACTTGGGTTGGAAAGTAGACACCCAGACCTTTCCAACAAGCCTACTTTTGCCTCATTTGGATGCCTAGAAGTGCCTCAAAAGTTGGCTCAAAGGTGCGCTACGCGTAGAGAATTGGGGCACTATGCATCAGGACATTTTACCAGTGTTTCACCTACAGCTCAACAAAACGCAGATTTGACCAATTTTGACTTTTTGGTGTGATTTTTCATCCTCCTTGATGTAATTGATGTAATTTTATGATATCATGACACTTATTTATCTCTTGTAGAAGATTCATTCATGAAAAGGCAAAAATTTAATGAATGAATTGGTTTCCTAGCTTATAGAGGCAAGTTGTTTTGACTGCCTAGATTTTAGTGCTCAGTTTGGAATTGGTTGAAACAGCTCCTAGAATGATGAGCTCAACCCCTAGAGGAAAGGAAATGTATTAGCTTGCCTATATTATGTATCTTCTTAGTAATTTTCATGTTTGGACTTTTGAGGGATAAGCTCACATTGTATTACACTTTGTATCTCTGCCATTTTGGCAAAGGAAAGACCAGGGTTTTGCAGCCCTCTTTGGGATTCCTATGGTTACTTGTGTTGATGGTGTGCCTCTCTTATGTATTTGTAAGTTTGTTATGTGTATCATTTCCTCACTTTTTCTTCTACAAATTAAGTAAATGAAGTGTTAAGGTAGAATTCATGGTCGCTATGCTATGCCTTTAAGTTTGCTTAATATCAATGTTTTCATCTGTTTAAGGAGAACTCATGGTGGTTTCTTGCTCTCCTTAGCTCCTCACCAGTCATTCTTGTCCATTCAACTCTTTCTAAGGCATCAAGACAGTTTCCTACCTTCCCCCAAAAAGACCTCTGCAAAAACTGTGTCTCATCCCCGCACCCAAAATTGCCTTGCCCAGTTTGTCCAGCAAAACCTTAAAAATTTCAAATCAACCTTTCCCTATCAGTTTACTAGCCTAAAATCAGTGTTCTTTATTGGTTATCTTGCCCTTTGAAGACCTTTTGCCGAGATAGACCCGGAGAGAGCCCTCTCTTGCCCCGTAGGGCTAGCTACGAGGCTAAGTGGTTTGATGTTGCCTTGGATTTTGTCCTTTTCAGCCTGAGGCAAATTCAAGCGCTAACAGAAGCCATTTAGAAAATTGATTTCCCTCGCAGCAAGAAAGAAAACCAAGCATTCAATGGTCAGATGAGTTTCTCACACATATTTATTCCTAATTTGGTTGAACATCTATTGGTGTTTAGGTATGAACAAATTGTCCACTCCTTTTCCTGCATTAATGTATCAATCCGGGTGCGTATTCTTTTCAAGGAAACATGCAAGGCATATGCAGGGGAAAGGTTACAATCTTCCCTCAACCAAGGGTTTGTGATTGGCAATCAAAACATTGCTGAAATAGAAGTAAAACTCAATTGCAGAACGTAAAAAGGTATTCAAAGTTATCTAAT
>Ga0181473_100472_pt1 | contig 10073 bp, 5 predicted proteins | sample In2P11_FD_119089 | JGI IMG/M metagenome (GOLD analysis project Ga0181473, IMG submission 119089) | Clean room microbial communities from NASA Spacecraft Assembly Facility at Jet Propulsion Laboratory, Pasadena, California, USA -... ... | reverse complement strand
ACGAAATGCTCACAGGAGCGCCTGACTGTAGATTTATATTGTATGATTTCTGACTCTCACTGTGCGGGCCAGGAGAAGAGATGCGGCGCTGTTCCTGGACGGTGGAAATGTGGGCGATGAACTGACGAATTGGTGCCAGCTCAAAATGATGTCGCACTCTATTGTGGACAGCACTGCTGACACATTCAATCTATCCGGTGCGTTCTACGTTATAGCTCGGCGACGTTGGAGTGTTGCTGGACAGCCGGCCGTTGTGCTGATACTCATTCTTCTGCTGATCCTGCACGACTCGTATAGATGAGTCTGACTCGAATGATCTACTCAACATGAACAACAGACAATGCTCTGCAACCTTGATGTGCTGGATCCAGCCAACTGCAGTGTGAACTGCAGCACTGAGCAGCAGGTGACTGAATGGCAGTGGGGGGTGAGAGCTGCCCAAACAACAACCAGATGAGTCAAAAGCAGCAATGCATCAGCGTATGTAAGCTCTCAGCAATGCTGTGTCAACAGTACTACTCAGGGATGTAGTCCACACGGAGTTCCAAGCTCTGTTCCCTCCCCACTCTGCCATCTATTTCACCATGACAGATGCCACTACCAACCACGACACCTATACACCACATACTATTCTCATTACAGGTGGTGCAGGCTTCATCGGTAGCAACGTTCTCCTCTACCTCTGTCAGAAATACCCACACTACAAGTTACTCTGCCTGGACTCCCTCAACCCCTGTGCTAGCATCCGTAACTTGGAATCAGTCAGTTCCAACCCCAATGTCACACTCATACACGGGGACATCTGTAACAGTGTACTTGTTGTACGTCTTCTCCGTGACCACCACGTCGATACTATCCTCCACTTCGCTGCACAAACTCATGTCGACAACTCCTTTGGTGATAGTGTAGCCTTTACAGAAGCTAATGTTCTAGGAACACATGTACTGTTAGAGAGTATTAGAGCTGTCAACAGTCAGATCAAGAGATTTATACATGTCAGTACAGACGAAGTCTATGGTGAAGCCGATGAAAAGTCAGAACGTTTCTCTGTTGAACGTGCACCTGCACCTACTAATCCCTATGCAGCAACAAAGACCTCTGCAGAATATCTAGTCAAATCCTATCATACCAGTTTTGAGGTGCCAATTATTATTACACGGTCGAACAATGTGTTTGGACCACGACAGTATCCGGAGAAGTTGATACCGAAGGTAAGTGGTCGTAGTAGCTGACTACTGTATGATGCAGTCAACGCCACACAGCTTGGTTAACAAATCATTGACAACTGCTGTCTCTTCACGTCCATTCGTAGTTCATCAACCTCCTCAAACGAAACCTCCCCTGCCCAATCCACGGCAATGGTCACAACAAACGTTCGTATCTCTATGTCCATGACGTAGCAGTTGCCTTTGATCTGATCCTTCACAGAGGTACTACGGGGCAGGTCTATAATATTGGTAGTGATGTGGAGTTGGAGAACATTGAGGTGTTACAGAAGGTTATAACACTAGCTCGAAAGAAGAATCTTCTCACCCATCCAGACAACAGCACCTACATCGAGTATGTACGTGACCGTGCCTTCAATGACCTACGATATCACATTGATTGGAGGGGGTTGCAGGCCTTGGGTTGGAAACGGCAGTGGGAGTTTGATGCAGCGCTAGAGGAGACGATGGATTGGTATCTAGAACTGCCAGCTAACTATTGGCCTAATATGGAGACTGCATTGCAGGCACATCCACAGTTTGCTATTCAGCCTGCAACTGACTCACCAACCAGTGCTAGCACCAACGATAGTATCAACCGACATGCTGCTGATGGTCACGTCACCCCAGCTCACTCACCCTTGTCACACAATCCAACCAGTCCACTCAGCGATTTGCCACTTCCTACTACTCGCTTGTCTCGTGCGTTCTCTGTACCTACCAACCCATGGCAAGTCAATGGGACGTGCTCACGTGAACATCGGATTGGTAGTGGAGCAGACTGCAGTAGTACACCGAGTAGGTGGCTGATCTACAACTCTCAGAGCTGGCTGGCCACACACTTTGTCAACCACCTCTCCCAGCTCCGACCTATGGACGTCATCACTCACCCACCTGCTCCTACCAAACAGCATGGACATCATGCAACATCATCGTCAACGTCCAGCTCTGTTGACCAAATTGATCGCCTGAAACATCAGATCAGTGACTCACATGCAAACTATGTCGTGTACTTTCTGCCTGACCATCAGCCTACTGACAGCTTAGTCCACACTCTCCACCATCGATCGTTCTTACCAGCAGCTATAGGGCGGGTATGCCGTGAGTTGCATCTACAGGCAATGATAGTCACCAACGATTCCTTAGCATCAGATAACTCCACCAATGTGATTGACCTTACATCAATTGACACACATACAACTGAAGTGTTGACGTTGCTACGTGATACAACGCTGCATGTACACCTAGGCTGTTGTATAGCGGACGATGACGACAAACACAATAACTTCATCCATACTGCAAACAAGTCAGCTAACAATAACGACGACAACAACAACGTTCGCGTCAGTGTATTGGCAGATGCCTTGCCAATTGCTATCAACCTCTTCACCAAGAATGAGGTGGGGACAGTCTATCTGAACAACCCTGAACCGATCACTGCATCTCGAGTCAAGCAACTGTTTGAAGAGGTAGTAGAGAATCGATCTGCATCACCTTCGCAGAAGAGATCACTGAATGGTGTCCTTCATCCATCCGTCAACACCAACCAGCAGCAATGGTCTACACACGGTGCCCAACTGCCAGCCACTGAGACCAGCATCATTGAGGTACTTCGACAGTATCAGATCAATCAAACACGCAAGAAGGTTGAAACACATCATTATACAAACGGTCAACTGAGACAGCACTAACCGCCGCTAGCTTCCTCCAATGTTACACCCTCACTGTTCGAGCATATTCAGCAACTGTATTACCTCATTGTAGGATTAGCTAATTGTCGACAGCTATCACCTGATTATACTGATGCGAAGGACGCAGAGTTCTGTTCAAGTGTTGCTTGCGCTAGCTGAACTGCTGTACATAGGGTACCACTGGCAAACATCTGATAGCAGCGCTGCAGCAGTCAGGCGTCAAGTGCATAAATCGTCGTACAATATGTGTGTTGTGTTCAATCAGTCATTTCGAATATGACCACCAAACTTAGTGACAAACCACTTCTTAGCATCCTCTGGTGTGACCTTATGTTGATATCCAATCTTGCCCTTCTTGTGTTTCTTCAGTGCTACACGCTTCCCTGGGCGTGTCAGTACGACATAGAAATCCATACCATAGATACCTACTGAAGGATCATACTTCAAACCCAGATCGATGTGTTCTTGAATCCCAAATCCAAAGTTCCCACTCTGTGAGAAGTTTTTATCCTTGAGTTCAAATTCTTTGACGTGTAGAGCTTTTTGTAGGATGTCTTCTGCCTTCTGACCAGAGACAGTGACGTAGGTGGCGATCTTGTCGTTACGACGGATACCGAAGGAACGGATGGTGAGGCGAGCAGTAGAGAACTTAGGTTCCTGTTCGGAGAGTTCTTGCAAGACACGTCCAGCACGGGTCAATCGATCTCCTGGTTCACCGACACACATGTTGATGACAACCTTGTCAATCTTGATGTTGCGCATCGGGTTCTGCTTCTCGGTGGCCTGATGGAGAGGTAACGCGGGTGATGACGCATGTTAGTTGATGAGTTGTTGGATGTCGGCACTTCAGTGACTCGGTGCGATGTGATGTCGATGCGCGACGATGATGGTACTTCTGGCAAGACGACAGCCTCCATGATATAGAATATCGGGATCGTCACCGTCGCTGAATACTGGACGTTATGCGACGATTAGATACTGAAATGTTTGTTGAGTGATTGGCCGTCCATGTATGCTTCAGACGCCCGTGAACAACATGGCTGGCCCACTGCGCTCATCTGATTCAGCATGACCGGTACCTGCATGCTTATCGGGCGCTGTCATTTCGTGTGTTTGTTCTACTCTACTGCGGCAAGTCATCTGCATATATGCTAACGTTCCTGGGCTGGTTGAATCAGCCAGACAATGACAACGCTTGTAACTTCGACAGCACGATCCATCAGCTGCTGGAATATAGTGGATAGTGGGTGGGATGTGATGATGGACAGCAGATGGAGCAGCAGGGCAGGCGTGACGGGCTAACGATGGGATACAGCAGCGGTGGTATGTACTTGTGACAGACAGCGCTTGCTGTGTTGACTGATGATTGCTTGCCACTCAATGGCTTACGATCAGTGTGTGATGGCAATGAGACAGCACGCGAAGCAGAACACAGGTGGAGGATGATGGGCTGGGCACCGATTGTCAATCTCATTGATGGTGCGCGATGCAGTCCACTGCTGAAAAAGATGTAGATTGTTGAACGATATTGTTCCAGCAGCTCTCAGCCAGCTAGCAGCAGGTTGTAGTGGACGGTGTTGCCTTGTTGGCTGCAACTGCAAAGCAGAAGGAGTGACTCTTACCATGGTGACGGAGGATGAAGGAGGTGAAAAGGCTGTTTCAAGTCGTTGTTGTTGTAGCTCTGTCATACAACGTACAGCTGGCTAGGGAGACTTACAGAGCCAGCACCTCAGGTCAAGTCTAAGCACAAAGTCAGTCTATCCCCTCCATCTAGTTCCCTTCTCTTTCCCTCTCTCCTCCTTCTCTCCTCCTCCTCAGCTCTCCCCTCTGCTCACCGTCCCTCTCGTTCGAGCCTTAAACCCTGCGTGCCTCCATCGCTTGTCGGGGAAAAGCTGTGGATACAGAGCATGAATGGCAAAGGTGGGCTACCTCCCCCCTGTAGTGTCCGGCATGCTGGATGCGGTTCACCTAACAGTCGTGCCCACAGTCAAAGTTAGTGCCACATCACTCATTCCTGCCCTGCTCCGTCTTTGCCGAGCAGCCGGCCGCCACTGGCCAGAGCAGCGTGTCCACTACCAGCAGCCAGCAGCAAGTTTGAGGGGAGGTCGACTGACATGCCAACAATAGACCAATGACACACCCTCCCTACCATCACAACATCACACAACACACATCCACAGCCAGCCAGCAGGGCAACGAACAAACACCTAGTCAACTCACACATCACTAGCAAGTGACTAACTGTCACCGTCTCTGCATCCAAACACCATCTGCATCCAGCATCGGCCTTTCATCCACCACCCCCTCCCCTAGCTTGTCAATCACTCTCTGACCATCACCTTCTCTCCCCATCGATGGCAGTCGAGCCGTAGCCGTGTCAGCACTGAATCACTTGACTACACCTTACTACCATCCCATTACACTTGACTCCTACTCTACTCCACCCCCACCAGCTACCAAGCACCTCCATCAGCCACCACACCTATCTCCGGTGTGCGTGCATCTCATCGATCGATTGACGCCATCCGAATAGCGAATCAATCGATCTACCCACACACAACACCCTCCACTCCCCCTACACCATGTCTGTCGATCCATCCCTTCGCATCCACAGTGCAGAGGATGTCTCTCCCTACGTCGTCGATCGTCACCATCACAGTACACAACACTCCACTGAGGAGGATGAACTCGTCGAGGACTATGAGACCGAGACTGAAGATGAGCAGTCAGTCATGGGCAATGAACTAGACAGCAGTGAGCTACGTGATGAGAGTTCTCTCTCTGACGGTGGCTATGATCTCCAACAAGCTATCGCTGTCGTCCTTCAACATGCCGGCCAACTAGGTGGATTGAATAACCTCTCCCAGTCACAGCTGCCTCTACGTCGACCATCCGTCAATGGAGACAAGTGGGAGTATGCTTCGACTGCTGGGGCCGAGATCTCTCAGTCTGACAACAGTGGTGCTTCTACTCCATACGGCAAGTCTCGTCTCCAATCCGCCTCCTCCAACAACCTCGCTGGTCAGAAGTTCACCCCTGACTTCCAACAGAAGCTCGACAACCTCCACCACTCCCAGAAGTTCTTGCGTCCTATCAACATTGACAACATCAGTGGTGCTAGCCAGATCCTCGATGTCAACCATCTCCAAGATGCTCAACGCAAGTACATTGAAGGCCAGGAGAAGGATGCCAAGCAACGTGCTGCTGCTCTTACAGAGGCTGAATTGAAGGAACAAGATATGGAAGCACGTGAGATCAGCAAGCGTGCACGTCGACCTATGCGATGGCACAACCGAGTCATTGGTGTTATCGTCATCACCCTGATCCTCCTCATCGTCGAAGAATCCGTCCGTAACGTCGTCATGGATACCATGAAGTCTGGTGTCTACCTCAACTATGTCATCCTCGTCCTGGTACCATTATCTATGTTCTTCGTAGCCTTCGGTGCTAACGTCTTGGTTATCAACGTCATCAATATTGCTGGTCCTATCTCTCACGTCAAGTACAACTCTCCTTACTACTCCATCTACCCCCCTACCCGTCAAGGCCGTGATGCCAACCAGAAGCTCCCTACTGTCAGTGTCCAGATTCCTGTCTACAAGGAGTCCTTCGCTGCTGTCTTGAAGCCTACTCTAGAGTCTTGTATGGATGCTATCGCCCTCTACCGTGAACAAGGTGGTGAATGTAACATCTTCGTCAACGACGATGGTATGTTCTTACTTTCTGGTGACCTACAAATCGAACGTATGATGTACTACAGCAACAACAACATTGCTTGGGTTGCTCGTCCACCTGAGAACCGTCGTGGAAAGTTCAAAAAAGCCTCCAACATGAACTTCTGTCTATCTGTTGCACAACGATTGAAAGAACAACTCGAGGTAGAAGACAAGCTCGACAACGAACAAGCTCGCCAAGAGTGTCTATCTAAGATGGCTAACGAAGAGAAGTTTCTTGCTGGTGGTCCAATCTGGGTTGGTGACTACGTCATTCTACTTGACTGTGACTCTCGTCTACCTGTCGATGCTATGCTTGATGTCGTCACCGAGCTCGAGCAGTGCCCTGAAGTCGCTTTCACCCAACACGTCACCGAGCCTATGCAAGTCGTCCACGACTACTGGGAGAACTGTATCGCTCACTTCACCCGCAAGATCTACCGTACCGCTATCTCCGTCGCCTGCTCTGGTGGTGATATCGCTCCTCTCGTCGGTCACAACGCCTTCCTCCGATGGTCTGCTATTGAGAAGTGCTCCTTCATCGACAACTTCGACCAAAAGCGTAAGTACTGGTCTGAAGAGCACGTCTCCGAAGATTTCGATCTGGCTGTCCGTATGTACCATGCTGGCTATATCGGTCGTTACATCTGCTACCAATCTGGCTGGACTGAGGGTGTCTCTCTGAACGTTCGTGATGAGATTACTCGTTTCCAGAAGTACGCTTACGGTGCTTGTGAGGTCTTGTTCAACCCTATCCCTCTATGGTGGAAGAAGGGTATCTTCGGTAACGTCTTCACTCGTCTGTTGACTGCTCCTGCTCTTGGTTGGACTTCCAAGCTCAACGTCTGTGCTTACCTTGGTACCTACTTTGCCCTGGGTTTCGCTCCCTTCCTAGCTGTACTCAACTTCTTCCTCTACCAATACTCCTCCGCATGGCGAAATGATACATCCTCTGGTGAGCAGTGGATGTCTTGTACTCTAGTCTTTGGTTTGATCGCTCCTATCGGTAACGTCCTTCTCGAGTACCGTACTGGTCGCAACTCCCTCATCAAGCCTCTACTGAAGGAGATGTTGCACACCTTCCAGCTGACCTTCTTCTTCACTGGTATTGGTATGCACTTGACCTTCGCTGTCTGTGCTCGTCTCTTGAACATCGATCTTCACTTCGATGCCACCGCCAAGGAGATCAAGCTGACCAACTTCTTCAAGGAGCTCAAGATCACACTAGTTCGCTTCAAATGGATGTACATCCTCAACATCATCATCGTTGGTACTATGATTGCATTCAACGGATTTGTACCTAAGCCTTGGGCTGTCACCGAGCTATGGTCTCTCTGGCCTCTAGCCATGATCGTTGCAGCTCACTTGGTTGCACCTCTCGTACTGAACCCAGTCCTCATGCGTGTCTCTTTCTAGAAGATCACTCATTCCCCACAACCATCAACCACTTTCACCCATCTCCCTCCTTCCAACGCTTTCCACCTCTCTCTCCCTCTCTGCTACGATCATCGTCTACAACCAGAAAACCACAAACAACAAAACAACCTGTACTATACGATGTGGACACACTCACACACAAACTCTTCATGGATCTTACAGCACATAGTTTCTTGACTAGATCCTTCCATTTGTACACTTTGTACCTGTACAACCTTCCTTGCCCTGTAGTTTAGCCTTCCCCAACAAAACCACCATCTTCTTGATTTTTATGTCTAGTACTTCAGCAACAACCACCTTAATTATTACCATTCTTCTGCTGTGTACCTCTTGCTTAGCGCTAGCTGTCTGCCTGTGTTTCCTGATGCGTTGTACGTTTTGCCTCTTTGAGCTCTGAATCTGCTGCCCTTCTTGATTGCACGATGATGAGTTCCCACTCTGACTGTATGTTGATCATCTTGCCTTTGCAATGTACATGTTTCTGAATACATTACTGTGATTGCTTGTAGGTGTCACATAACTGTGCAACCCATTCGGTTTCGGGTATGACACACGACTGTGACGATCCATATCCAGCAGCTAGCGTTTATCTCTGAATTGTTTCGGTGACTCTGGAAGGCTGCAAAGGTCCTCCCCAACCAATATCAAGTCAGCCATCGCATCGTCTGCAACGCATTGAGCAGAGCTTGCGTAGCATGAGAGCGCAAAGCCAAACAGTAGCACATAAAACGAGTATCTATTCCGTATAAAGCATCAAAACTGTTACGACCCCTCTGTCACACACATCCTCAACAACTCTACAAACACCTTTCTCTCACACTCATACTCAAATAACAATTGAATCTCGGCATATGACTCACTGTGAAGAGCAGTACTGTGACATTGTAGAGTTAGTTGCGTAGGGTAGTCAGTAGGCGAAGTTTCGATTTGTGTGATGGAGTGAACCGCTAGTTGTTGTTCGTAGTTGAACTCGGTGAATGTTGGTGTAGTTGACCACTGCAGATGTGAGTCATGCAGGCGTACGTACTTGCCAGATGGTACAAGGATGGTGCTCGACTGGGTCCGACTGGAGACAACAGCAGCAAATGCATGTTGTTGCATGGTGTGATGGCCGAGGATCCGCCATTGGTGGTGTAGCTTCATAGCAGTGGTGGCTAGGAGGGCAAGTTGAGATTGGGTGTGCAGATCGGAGTGAGCATGATGGGATGGCAGTGCGTTGGTGATTGGTTGAGTGCTCATTCGTGTCGCAGCCGATGTGAACATCAATGATCCACGCAAGGGCTGCGATGGATTGATCTGATTACTCATTGAGCGCTCACGTGATGGTGATACATACTGACTTAAGCTGTTCCGTAGCATATTCTGATTGGCTAGGCTCTGACGTTCAATCACTTCAGCAATCAGCTGTTCGGTATCTTCGTCTGTTGCAGCTTGCCAGGTAGAGAAAGCTCGCCCTTGATGCTTCATCTTAGCAGCAATACGGGCATGTCTGAAACGTTTCATGACGGCAGACATATCAACCTCCTCGTGTTCTTCGATGATGTGTTGGAGAGAGGCACGGATGACGTGTTCGGAGGAGGGACTACCAAACTGATTTTGGATGTGACTGTGGTACTTGCTGGAGTTGCCGTGCTGTGTCTTCAGTGGCGTCACTACATCATGCATCTCCTGATCCTCTCCATTGTCATGCATCTCTAGATGCTCATCCTCCTCTTCATCATCTCCATCACTGCCAAACCTGACTACTGACTCCTCCACGTTCTCATCGGTATAGACAAGATCTTCCTCGACGACTGATTGGAGGGCTGTGGCAGAGGGAGAGGTGGTCATAGGGTGGATGGTAGTAGGTTGATGGTGGTGGTGATTGTTGGTGGTAGATTCAGCTTTGATGGTTGTTGTTGCATCGGTCGTTGGTTTGGTGATTGGCGAAGCTGGTTTCTTGGCATGCCTTGTACTCTTGTATGCCTTGTAGATCGCTTTCATCGCCTCGTCTGCCTCCACCACCTCACACACCCACAAACGTACAC
>Ga0181473_100471_pt1 | contig 10076 bp, 7 predicted proteins | sample In2P11_FD_119089 | JGI IMG/M metagenome (GOLD analysis project Ga0181473, IMG submission 119089) | Clean room microbial communities from NASA Spacecraft Assembly Facility at Jet Propulsion Laboratory, Pasadena, California, USA -... ... | reverse complement strand
AAAGATATGAAAAAGGTAGGTTCTGAAGCCGGTAAGGGAGGTAAGTACTGGCCTGCCCTCCTGGGTAACATAGTATTCGCCTTCCTTCCCATCTAAGAAATCGTGAGGTGGAAAATGAACCATTTTTTAGAGTAAGTACCGCATCGTAAATAAAGCAAGGAGTCGTTTCATTGCTTACAAAAGCAAGGAGTCGTTTCATTGCTTACATTGGTCGAAAAATAGGATGCGTAAGCATGACTCGACCACCTATTTTTTACTTATTTGAGAGCCCAATAAGTAAATTGAACCGGTAGGGGCTCGACCGAGGTTACGAGGGAGAGGATTTTGACATTGATTGGCAAATTGATTTGGATCTTGATTGGCAGGGTTTGGATTTCCCCCAGTATTAGCAGATGGATTGGGTTGATGACTCCCAGCTATAGAGTTCTAGTTATTAATTTTCTTATTCCTTGTATTTATGTATGTATGCCTACTTTGATTTATGCCCAATCGAACCTTCTCTTTACCTATGCAATTAGCCAACCGAAATCAATATCACTAATCAAGATCCTCCCCCGATGCGGGGAAGTGGGGGGCCTCCTTCCTTTAGCTTTACGAAAGCTTACCTCAGACGTAGGTGCCTAAATATATATGGTAACTGGGCTGGGGAGCTAGTCATATCATGTAACTGGATTTTACCTTTTTGATCGGGACTAAAACTTTCCAGTGATTTCAATAACCATCCACTTTCACTTATTTTCCATTAAGCAAGCAAGCAAGCCCCACCATACCAACCCCACCAGACCGCCTAATGCCGAGCGGTATTCCTATAGAGAAGAGACAAATAATACATAAGTAGGCTTATTCAGTCGTTAGGAGATACATATTCACGGGGAGCTAACCAACCCGTCTATTAGCAGCAGCAAGAGCAGCAGCAGCCGGAGAGAACCTATCCATAGCAGCAGAGGAGGTGCTCCCGTTCGTCACATTACCGTACCAACCGTCTTCGTCGCATTACCGTTCGTCTGAGGACAGTCAAGAAGAAATCTCCTTCCGTACCAACCTAACCATCGTTCTAACCTGCTAGTCATAAGGAAGGCAACTGATAACATATTTGGTGGGATGATTTATGGGGGGTAGTATTGTCTATTTTGAATGTCAATGAATGTGTGTTAGTGCTTGTGTCTGGGTGAGTGTGTGAGTGTATGTGTGTTAGTGAAGGTACAGATTGGTAAGGAGCTGGCACCAGATAACATATTGAAGAAACACAACGGAATTAGCAGCCGTCACCAACTACAGGTACGAGGAGCCTATTTAGCGGGTCAGGAACTACTTGTTTGTACGGGGGGCTATTTAGCAGCCGGCAACAGAAGAATCGTAAAGGTGTAGGGTTATCCCGGCTACTCGTACTTAGTGTGGTTCAAGCTCTAGCTCTAGTTAAACCCGGCAACTGTCCTTCCTGATCTAAGGAAGCATGTGTTTAGGAGCTCTAGGTGTTTGGCTATTTGCATAAGTAGAACCAATGAATGGTACTTGCTCTTAAGGAGCCGGCCCCTATACCTATATAGTCTATTTCCTAAGGAGTTGTAACCTATACTTGCAAGATGATAAAGGAGCCGTCCACCAAGTAAGGGAGAAAGGGGCAAAGCGCCCCTCTATCAATAGTCACTTAGGCCATGATTTATGAAAGAAACTGCACGCGAAGGTGCTTTGGGGTAAGATCAATACCAGAGCTTCCAAACGAAAAGGCTTATTGACTATCGTACGTAAGATGACCATTGATAGGTCGTTATCTATTGTATATAGCAATTGATTAGTGATAGCGACGAGTTAGAGTGGGTGTAGGTGTTGAGGTAGCGGGATAGATGCTATTGATGATTGGTGTATGGGGGATTGCCCGTCATTCAAGTTCAATGGATGGTGTGATTGATGGATCTATAGTTTTGATGGGTGGGATAGCTAGCGATAGAAGCAGTAGTGTGTGACTCAATGGCTATGGTAGCATTAGAAGGCTTAGTGTTAGCGGGCTATGTGTGTAGTTGCGATACGAGGTTGAGTTCACACCGCTTGGTTCGATGGCTTGGTATGTCAGTTCAATGAATCAATCAGTCTATCTCAGTAGGCAGGCTAATGATAGCTTGGCAGTAGGGTTAGCAAGCGAGAGTAGCAGTACTATTTACCCACCCCACCCCAATCCCCGTAGACCACTCCACTTTGCACGGGACATAGACCAGGTTCAGCTTTGCACGAGACACAGTTTCACGAGGTAGGGCTTCGCACAGGTTAGATAGAGCTTCGCACAGGTTAGATAGAGCTTCGCACAGGTTAGATGGCTTAGACCACTTCTTTTTCTTGGACAATGGGTATACGAGACGAGGTTCAGCTTCGCGATCCATTGTTTGGTTAACGATCTAATGGTTCAGTTTCAAGAGCTTGGTTCGGGACCATTTGGATGGGACTACTTCGTTTAGACCCAAGAGCTTAAGGTTTTTTAGACCGGTTTCAAGAGCCTATCTGTATGGTGCGGTAACAGCTTGAACCGGACAGACTAATTGCTATGGATCCAGCCTATCGAGCTAGCGATAGATGATCAGCCTCTAGTTCTAAGGATGCCCACCCTATAGTTCTTATTCAATTGAATCATTCAAGAGGTAGGGTTAAGCTTATAACCATACTAGTGCTTGGGATGAGTACCACCCTTTAGTTCTGATTCAGTCTAATCATTCAAGAGGTAGGGCTCATCACCATAATACTATTGCTTGAAAGCTTTTACCGTCCCAATTGCTTGGGAGGATAACCAGCTGACTATCTAGCGATAGAAGCAGCACGAGGTAGACCCCTTTGCTTGTGCAACATCGGGTAGACCGGGTTCAGCTTTGCACGAGACAATAGTAGACGAGGTTTAGGTTCCCACAAAGGCACTTGAATTTCCCTTACGACGCCTGCTCGCCTTTCACTGCTGAAGCTGGGACTGACTAAGCAACATATATAAGAACAGCAGCTAATGACACTACTCCTAGGAACACGCGCTAATGCACATTTAGGAACAACGGGCAATGATGGAATTACATATATAGTCACTATAGATATTGGAACATCACTCATAGGTTCTCGCTTTCCTGAACGTAGTGAGGGGAAGGGACAAAGGCATATGCCGGAAAATCATAAGTAGACACACTTGCTTATGCTGGAACTCCAAAATACCAAAAACTTTGAAATGTTATCATGGCAACCATTAGTACCAAAGTCCATGATAACCATCATAATAGACAAGATTTCATGTAGTAGGGGGTCAACCTGGAAGTAGGAGGATATTCGTTATCATCTTTAGATAACCCCCCCAACCTTTGGTCAGTGGTTCATGATTGATAACAACGGTTTTCCATCCATTGTTATCCTATGGTTTCTCCTCCAAAGTGGGGAACTTGTTGTTGGCCTAGGATAGGGGCTACATTTCTAGTTATGCTAGTGTTTACATGACTTCTTCACCTTATTGTATGCCATGTGGCATGGTTGTCCTAAACTATTATAAGATTGTTGCAATTGGGCTAAGGGAGTCAAAGACTATATAGGGGGTGCTCTCCAATATTCTATGTGATGGAAAACGTGTGTGACATCCATCTCAACCTTTTCTACATCGATGGTAATCTCCAAATACAAATTCAAACATAATTGCACTCTATCAGACCACGAGAATAATGAGTCAACTCAATTTTTGCTAAAAAGAATATTGTTTCTTCTCTTTCAATAATAGAATTTTGATCTTAACAAGCTACCATGCTTACTAAAATTCTATAGACTACTAGTGTTTGTTGCCCAGAATGAGAGATTTCCATGATAAGTTAGATGGGGAAAGGTTATCACAAAAAGGAAATAACAACTACCCCATCTATTTGGCAAAGGGACATAACTAGAAAATATGATTGAGATATTTTTGGCTATTGCAGAAGGGACATTTTGGGTGGGTAATAGTAAGATAAATGAGGCAATAGCCAACAATTCATCCCATAAGAACAAGAGAACAAGCTAAGATACTGGAACTTCACTCTTAACATCGTTAAGGCAGAACACCTCCACTCATATTTCTGATCATATTCATGAGTGGAGGAGACGACGCCAGATGATTAGAGCTGAGATACCAAATCGACTCTTAGCATACTTGTTTTTTCAGTATCTATTGCCTAGTATTACCAAAGACATGGCTCTATCAGGTGTCGAGGGGTAGGTTCTCCTTAAGGTCCAATAATTGGGCCTGGTTTATTCCCAGTATTGGATGCTTTTCGAGATCATTCCCAATGCACCTTGGTTCGATACTGATGCTGTAAAGCCTATGACAAGTCCTCATGATGATGGCATGATAGGATCAATTGGAAATGCTGCAGTCAATCAGGTGGTGAGTCAAGTGGGACAAATGTACATGTAGACTAATCCACATGTAGCCATGCAATATGCTCAACCCACCTCCACCCCTGTCCAAACCTCCGATGTCCATACGGTTCAGTCTACAGACCAGAAGGGCAGCTAGCAACCCAAAGGTAAGAATCAAAGCTGACGAAAAAATGTGAATAATGGACAAGGGGATGCAACAACGAATACTGGCCTAAACAACAATGATCAGAGGCAAAAAGTAGAAAAAGAAATGGAAATTGACTTAACTGAGCGAAGCGAAGGAAAGGGAGAACCTTTTCAATTGTGTAAAGAAGACCATATTACTTATCAGTGCCCCAAGATGGAGGATGCTCAATGATGGCTTGCTCAACATGATGCTCAACCCGTTGTTATTCAAAAAGAAAGTAGCTTACCTGGCCCGAAATCAAGTGAATGGTGAACCCCGATTTCACCCAGCAAGAAAAGAGAAGATTAGTTGGCTCACGTTCATCTCAGGTAATGTTCTTCCTTATTCAAGCCAGCCATTCCTGCTCCGTATATGAATGACTTCGGCGTTCGTCTATCTATTCCCACTGATAATAGGAAGGAAGGAGTTGCTCTCCGCTGCTCCCCCTCTCTCCATGCCCGCGGAGGATGAAGATGGGGCAGGTTCAAACAAGTGGATTGAATAAGGAATAGCAAAACCCCTTGCCCTCAGAAGCGCAAGCCCCTCCGGGACCTTTATAAACACTAATGAAAGGAGTAAGATCCGGCTTGCTTAAAGTGATTGGAGGAGCAAGCAAGAGTCCCCCCTCCGAGCTGGTTGTTCTTCTTTCTTCCATGCGTAACTCACTGATACACAGGGGACCTAAGGCCCCAATACATAATCCGGCGGCGGGAAAGCTTGATTGATGGATGGTAGTACTCCGCTCTCGCTCGCTTAGGCTGTCTTTCTCATAGGCTAAACTCACTTACAGCAGCAAGGAGAAGTGAGCAATCAGACAAAGCCTTATCTTTTTGACAGAGAATTGCCCTTCAGATCGTTCGTTAGCTTGCGGGAGGGAGGAAAGAAATCTATTAGCGTTATACCTAAAGGAAAGAAAAGAGAAGATAGATATAGCCCTCCCGGGCAGAAGCAAATGCACTTTTGTAACAGAAGTCTCAAGAGAAGAAATTACACTTAATGGGCTTCCGGTACTCCTCTCTCCACTCCAAAAGGGACGAAGTGACTCTCTAATTGGAGAAGATTTGATAAAGCGACCAATGGCTAGCCGGATAAGATCTTTTATTTGATTAGGACCGGCAGGGTGGATGGAAAGCCTTACTACTTGAGGGGTGAAGGAAAGAGAAAGAAAGTAGATGGCTTGCTAGCTTTCCCGAGAAGATAATCCGCTATCCCCGCTTTCAATAGTCCTTCTTTTCAACTTGTCACAAGACGGGATTCACTCAGATAATGAATAATGCTTTCAAAGGGGCTTCCTTACTTACTGGTACTGGATTAAGTCATCTAACTTAATAGCTTGCTCCCCCATTCCTTTCCAGAAATGAAGGAAGTTCAAGAGACTTTGTTACTGGCCCAAAAGGCGAAGGACTAGAACTTCACTTGAAAAAGGGACAGGCACAGGTCGGGATGGCGGGGAACTCACAAGATAACTCCCAATAGCTCTGGCAGGGAACTCTATCTTTCGGGGATAAGTTATTATCTTAGGACAGGCTCGCAAGCAGAGGCAGAAGCACTCGAACTCGCTCGTTGGCTTGTTTGGTAGCTCAGCATTCTAGGTAATCCTATTAAGAGTATAAATGGGAGGACTTATGACTAGAAAGAAATGAATTCTCTAATCCGCTATCACTAGCTTTAGGCACTATAGATCCAATCCTCTAATCTATTTTATATGCTTAAGGTCAGAAAAGCGTACAGACCCCCAAAAAAAGGCACTCACACTCGATTCAGTTTTATCCCACACGGGATAGAAGAAAACTGGAAATAGCTTTCTTGCGTAATAAGACACTTATCCCAATAGATGCAAAGGAAAGATAGCCCTCCCCAAGAGTGAATTATGAAATAAAAAACAAAATGTATCTCTTATCTGGCAGTGACAGCAAGCGCTTTCTTAATAAAGATGTTCAAATTGATACTGGCTAGCTTAAGAGTTTCTAATATGGGATTTCCCTTTCCTTTGGCTTAAAAGATTCGATACTGCTGACTGAAAAGTGAAAAGCTTGCCCAGAAAGAAATAGGTTTGAATAATAGCCAATGTTCAACCAATATTCAAAGGGGAAACGAGAACAAATGCCAGTGCTTAGGAATGCCTGGGAGAAGGAATAGAACTACATCGGGTTACCTCTCCAACTAGAACTGCAAGGTCTTAGGACAACTTTCTTACCCAAGGGATGAAATCACTCAAAAAAACTAGATCCCAGGAAAGGAAAAAGCCCCAGAGAAGGGGGGAAGAGGCTCAGAATAGGGCGTGATAGAGACAGGGATAGGCACTTACCTTGTAACAGCCTACCGGTGACCACCTCGTCTATGTACTCGGCGCCTTTGGGCGGAGCTTTCTCGATCAACTATCTCCCTTTAAGACCAAGGGTAGATAGGAAGCGAACTCTCTCACGACGTTCTAAACCCACTCTAATTTTGTGCAGGTGATTCTTCTTCAATCTAGCCCGCGATAACGAGGGCCTTCACTCGAAAGCGAGTTCTTCGATAAGCGAGAATGAGCGATCCACTATATCGCTAAAAAAGGGTGCACCTCTCAGTAGAAGGGCGTAGCGGTGACTCGACTGAAAGGATATAGTGGAATAAAAGAAACGAAAGGGTAGAAAGTTCCTTTTTCACCTGAACCGGTCTGTTGCAACTCTCTCAACTTGCAACGCGCTATATAGTCTACTCCACATTTTCGGGGTGGAATTGCTCTCGTTTGAGCTCTTGTGCTAATGGTGCACCGATTGTTTTGAATGTCTTCAACCTTCGATCGCCACCACAGTTTGGCATCCCCAGTGAAGTACATTGTGGCTATGGTAACCTTGTGCTCCTCTGAATCGGTTCGGACCACCCGACAGTCTTGTTCCATGTCAAAGAGAAAGTTATCATCTACCTCTTTGGCATCTATATTACCCCCCATAGATAGGCCCGGGGTTCTGGCAATTTCACCCGTCCAGTCTCAAGCATCGAAGGTCCGAAATCAAATTGTTGGCATTGCGCATCAACAGACTCACCTTGGCATTGAGCTCCTGCAAATCATTTTGCAAGGTATTCACGGTCTCTTTTACATTATCTGTAAAAAAGTCAAAAGCGTCACTTTGAGAGGCCTCAAGCTCTGTTGGCCGATCCGAAGAACTAGGGAGTATCGCTAGATGATTCTCAAGTTCAGAAATCTTGACTTCGAGCGTCTCAATGCGCTTAGTTTGAGCTGCGGACAAAGCCACCTCAAGGTCTTTCTCTAATGCTTCGATGCGAGCGATCTTGGCACTTTTGGCCATGGTGCTTTTATATCCCACAATCGATTTGAAGCTCTGATACCAACTTTCACGGGCCCAACTAGTCACTCCCCCCTAAAGAGCATAAGGAGCATGTGAACTTGTGGTAGAAGGAGACATCAATATGCTGGAGGTGTCACACCCCTTGAAATGACAAAATAAATGCATTTGTCAAGTACAATATTTCCACTCCCATGTTCCCCACAACTATACTACATGTAAAAGAATTGGCCTATGACACTCTCCCCCACTCAAATGGTCGACGTCCTCGTTTCCGGGATTCCTCCACTTGACTAGAAACTCGCGGCGTGGCCTCCGTGACACTGTGATGACTCTCTCCGCTAGTCTCTCTTCCGCTTCTTTGCTCGGTTGTCGCTTGCTGTTGATGGCTGGTCGATTGCGCTCTGCATCTTCTGGATCAGCATGATATGGCTTGAGAAAACTGACATGAAACACGGACTTTCCACCAATCTGGTGGATCAATCTTGTATGAAGCTTTGCCCACTCTATGACTGGAACTGGCCCTTCATACTTGCGGATGAGTCTTTTGTCTTGATTTCCGAGGAATCTGAGTTATTCTGGAGATAGCTTCACCAATACCATGTCGCCAACCTGAAATTCTGGAGGCCCATGTCTGCCCACTTCTTCATGCGCTTTGAGGCTTTCTCAAGATAAGCTCGAGCAATGTCTGCATTTTGCCTCCACTCCTTGGTGAAATTGAAGGCCTGGGGACTCTTTCCTTCGTACTTGTCAACGGTATTTGGTAACAATGGTTGTTGACTTGTAACAAGCTCAAAGGGACTTTTGTTAGTTGAAGAGCTCTTCTAGGAGTGAAAACCTCATTTTGCTACATCAAGTAGTTGGGTTGGCATTAACGAAATGTCGCAAAGACTCTTCAAGGAGAACATGAAACTGCTCTGTCTTGGCCATCAGTTTGTGGGTGATAGCTAGAGGAGATCTTTCATTTAGATCCCAGAAGGTTCCTGTGAATCTTGAGTCCTGATCACTGACAATGTTCTGTGGCACACCCCAATACTTAACAACGTATTTGAACAATCCAGCAGTCTTTTTGGCGGAACAGCTTTTTGGAGTGGGGATAAAGGTTGCATATTTTGAGAGTCTATCCACAACCACCAGAATTGTTGTCCCCCACCTTCGGAAGGCTTGAGATTCAATCTAAGGGGAAACTCTCCCAAGGCCGACTTGGTACTGGGAGTGGTTCCAAGAACCCTGCGGTCTTCTTCCTTTAAACTTTCTCTTGCTGGCAAAGTTAGACAAGTTTTGGTGTACTCTATTGCATCGTCTTTGATTTCTGGCCAATAGTACCCTTGCTTTACTAAGGCGAAAGTCCTCTGCCAGCCCAGCCCGGATGACCCGCCCGTCATGACATTCTCGTAGGAGTACCTTCCTAAAATCTCCAACCTTCGGTACAAACAATCGGTGCCCCTTTCCTTTTTGTCATCAAAAGTCCGTCCTCCACCCAGAACTGACGGGTCTTCCCTTCTCGCATCAAATTCAGGAGGGCTTGAGCCGTAGGATCTTTAGACTAATTCTCCTTGCACTCGGAAGCGCAAGACCCTCCGGACCTTAAGATGTTCCCGCACTGAGGTTGCCACTTGGCTGGCGGAGGTGTGGGAAAGGTATTTTCAAGCTGCTAGTTCTGCTTTCCGGCTAAGAGCATCTGCTATTTGATTGGTTTGACCCGTCTTATATTCAAAGTGAAAGTCGAACTCCGCCAAGAATTCCTGCCACCGTGCAGCTTTGGCTGCGTAAGAAAATGGCTCACTGCAGTCTTATCTGTCTTCACTACAAACTTGGACCCCAATAAGTAGTGTTTCCAGACCCTAACCTAAGGCAATGGATTACTTCCAATAGATCCTTTTCTTGTGCTGTGTATCTTGTCTCTGGGTCGCTCAGTTTACGACTCTCATATGCAACTGGGTGACCTTCCTGCAATAGGACTCCCCTAAACAAAAATCTGAGGCATCCGTTTGTACCTCAAAGGGCTTCATTACATCTGGAAGAGCAAGTTTGTTCTGGGTCACTTATCATCGCCTCTTTCAAATCGTCAAAGGCCACTTGGCCTTTTTTAGACCAGTTCCAATCTTTTGAAGAAGGGACGAGAAAAGAGAAGTGTGTCCGAATTGTAGCGAGTAAACTCTCTACTGGATTCGGGATTAGCTGTCCTTCTGAGTCTCGAGCAGGTTGACCAGGAGATAGATCAATCCTTACAGAAGCTTCAATCTCTGCCT
>Ga0181473_100468_pt1 | contig 10084 bp, 11 predicted proteins | sample In2P11_FD_119089 | JGI IMG/M metagenome (GOLD analysis project Ga0181473, IMG submission 119089) | Clean room microbial communities from NASA Spacecraft Assembly Facility at Jet Propulsion Laboratory, Pasadena, California, USA -... ... | reverse complement strand
TAGAACTAAATTGATAAAAAAGAGACATTATAAGCTTGCTCACAAATATGAACCCATTGTCGAGAAAGAAATAAAGGGGATGCTTGCAACTAACATCATCTACCCATTTGAAACATCAGAATGGGCAAGCCCTATGGTCATGAAACCCAATAAGCATGACCCAACTAGGTTTTCCATATGTGTCTACTATCGTGGGTTGAATAAATTGACATTAATCGACCCATTTCCTACACTGTTCACCAATGCAATTATAAACAAAATTGCAGGTCCTGAATGATATTCTTTTATATATGGCTTCACAGGATACATTCATGTTCCAATTGCAGAATAATATCGTGAGAAAACAATGTTTGTTACTAAATTTGAATCTTTTTCATAATGGGTAATGCCTTTTGGATTAAAAAATGCACCAGCAATTTTCTCAAGGATTATCGTCAAATATTTTCAGGAATACATCAAAAAAACAATGGCAGTCTACTTTGATGATTGGATGGTATATATGCTAATTAAAGGTCATATATAATGGCTCAAATTGATGTTAGAGAGATGCATGTGAATTTGTTTATCCTTGAAAATCACAAAATGTATCTTCACAACACCTATAGGAATATTTTTGGGAGATGTAGTATCAAAGGAAGGAATAAAAGTTGATATGGTAAGAATCAAAGTAATTTTAGATCTGAAACCCCTAGTGAATCGGAAGTATATTAAAATATTTTTGGGGCATACAAGATACTACAAAAGGTTTATAAGGAACTTACCTGATATAACATTTCCTATAGATGGAATTTTGAAGAAGGATGTTCCATTTAATTGGTCGAAGGAGTGCAACGAGTCATTCTAGTTACAAAAAAAGAAATTAGTCGAGAAACCCATAATTAAGTTTCCTGAATGGTCAAAGAAGTTTCATGTACATGTTGATGCACCAAATGTGGCAGTCGGCATATTCCTAGCACAACCAGATGATGGGTCGATAGACCATCCTAATACATATGCTAGCCAGAAACTTAACAAAGTTGAAAGGAACTATTCGATGGCTAAGGGAGAAGCTTTAGCCATGATATTTACATTGCATAAATTTTGGCAGTACCTGCCTTGAAAATCCATTCATATTCTATATTGATCATCAAGTGTTGAAGTATCTTATTAACAAATCATTACATCAAGGATGCATCTCTTGATGGTTACTACTATTCCAGGAATTTGAATTTGAAGTGATTGTTCGACTTGGTAAAAAGAATGTTGGACCTGACCATTTATCCCAACTAGAATCTGGAGAAGAACTGATAGATATTAAGGATGACCTCCCAAATGCACATTTGTTTGGAGTTGAAGCAATCCATATAGATCTTGTCGATATTGAAAAATTCTTACATATAGGAAAGGCACCTGATGGATTCTCTAAAAAAAAGAAAAGTATCATCACTATTAAAGAAGCATCATTTACATTAATAAATGGTCAATTATACAAACTTGGCATTGACGAGGTATTTCAGTGATGTTTTTTGGAGCACAAAATGGAAGACATCATCAACAGAGGACATAAAGGAGGAGTTGGAGGAAACTATCAAAGTGACATGACTGCAAGGAATATTTTGCAAGCTAGATTATTATGGTTGACATTATTTCGAGATTGTTGAATACAAAAGTGAGATATATGCCAAATTTCTGGGAAACCTTTACCTAAACACCACATGCCACTACATTTGATTGTTCCATCATTACCTTTTGAGATTTGGGAAATCGACTTCGCCGGTCCTTTGCCCGAAAGAGCTAAACACTTAAGATCAAGGTATATCATAACAATAGTGGAATATCTAACAAAGTGGGCAGATGAAAAAACTATCGAATCTTGTACAAAGGAAGTAGAAACAAAGTTAATTTATGAAAACATAGTAACTTGATTCAGTTTTCATATGGCCATCATCAGTGATAGGGAAACTCATTTTGTAAATGCCACAATCCAAACATTGATGCAGAACTTCGTGATTGAGCATAGGAATACCACTGTTACCATCTAAAAGAAAATGGAACCATGGAATCATTCAATAAAACATTACATAAATGGCTAACAAAAATTTATAACCTAGATAGAGGTGAGTGGGATGATAAAGTACAATCCATTCTCTGGGCATATCATATAGCTTAAAAACAATCGACTGGATCGACTCCCTTTAAGTTGGTTTATGCTCAGGAAGTAGTCATCCCACTTCAATGTTTGGACAATGTACTAAACATGTCAACTATATTGAAATGTAACACAAAAATGCAAAAGGAATGACTTCAACAATTGTAACATTTAGAAGAAGGTTGACTTCCCATGCTCCATCATCAACAAGCTAGCAAAGACCAAAAAAAAGGCATGGCACAATAGAAATCTAGAAATAAAGAATTTAAAATTTAGTGATTTGGTACTATTATATGACAGTCAAGTGAAGGGGAAACCAAAAAAAATAGAAATTACATGGTTGGTACCCTTCATTATAGAAGATATACGTTCTTCAAGAGCTACACAGTTGAAGTCATTAGAAGGGAACTTGTTCAATTTACTTGTTAAAAATTTATGGCTTAAGAAGTACACCTCTTAACAACATTGGCATGTTCCTAGTGAAAACATTTCTGAGGTGCCAGGGACATGGGTTAGCTTGAAAACCACTTTGTGCCATGTTAACTAAACAAATTGTTTGTAAAATTAGTAATTTTCTTTTTTTCTTAATTAGAATTTAGTAAGTTTATTACAAAAGGAAATTAGAAATTAGAAATAAAGTAATTGAAATAACAGTTGGAGAACCATTAAAAAGAGGAATAATGGATAAATTAGGAAGATATGCTAGAAACTTGGAGTGAGAAACAAATATACGCAATATCTTAAATAACAGAGCTCAAAAGAATATGGATCAACACTAGTCTAAGGATGAAAGAAGACAAGAATGGTGAGAAAGATTCAGATATCATTACAATACAAAAGCCTACTTGGTAGGTATATTCAAAGAATGAGGCATAATTTTATCTGGAGAATGAAAAACCTACTTAGTGGAACATGGACATAATTAACACTTCAATAGGACAAGTGATGAGGAGAAGAGAATCAACCACGTGTTAGAAATCAATATCAAAAAATAAGTCATAAATAAATGTCATTCACATGAGTCTGGTAGGACAACTCATAAAAGACAAAAATCAAAATTAAAAAATATAGGTAATCAAATGCAACAATATATTCATGACACGCCATATACCCATGGAGTCCCATCATTGTCAGAGGCACGTCAACCACCAAATCGATTCATAAAAAAATCATTTAATGTTCCACAATGGAGGTGGTGCACATGTGGGAGGAGGAGGTAGAGAGAAAAAAATATGGCACATTTAATTCAAATTCTATAAAAACGAATGAACAATTGAATACACTTAAAATTCTACTAGAAATTTCGCTAAGTGCTAATTGTGATCTTGACAATATACCATACATTTTGAGCCCTGTAATTCTTTATTCTAAGTTGCCATATTTTTTTTAGAATTGAATAGTTTCAAGGAAAATTCTCAATGTTGAAGAGGAAAGTTCACTTCGAAGATGAGGATATCACAATGGATTTGAAAATGAAGGCTAGATTTGACCTCTCGTGAAAAACAAAGCTTAAAGTAAGAATGAATCATATCAAGTAGGCAAAGGTGGGTGGGATGCTTTGGGAGAAACAAAATGAGTCATTCCTCTAGTGGGTGAAACCAAACAATCAATGGATTCCATAGTCGGAGCTACTACAAAAAGTCAGAATTTCTAATATTCTCAGTGCCCTATTGGTCACAAAAATGCAAGACATGAAGGAGGAATTCGCCAAATTTTTTGTTAGTAGATATCATAATGGTTTGCACAACCTGTTTCAATCTATGATACTTCCATTCATATTATTATTGGTGATGAGCCTCATCATTGGGTAATTATATGGGCCTTAATTCACCTCCCAGCTTAGTCAAACCAACTTTTCTCACAACTTATTACATGTTTTTGATTATATTTTGTTTATGAGATGAGTTAGAGTGGGATATCATGCCTAGTGGACAAATATACATTGAACAGGTTTGAAGGAGAAAATCAAGGAATTTTAGAAAAGATTAAGGTTGAAACTCGAGTGGGACAAGGGAGAGGGATTGTAGGAGGTAAAGCCTCCTCATTTACTTCTCCCCCATTCAAATATTCCTCCATTTATCACAAAGCCTTGGAGTGCAAGTAGCCAAGTCATGAGGATTAGAAGGCAGTTGAGCAAGTGAGAGACAAATAGCTAGTTTATCTCGAGTTTGGGAACCAAGACTCCCTAATTTTAAGGAAGTCGTTGGGGACTTCAATTGTGTAAGTAGAGAGGCCTAGAGCCTCATTGGGATTTGAATTTTTGGTGGCAAAAGTCTGAGTTATTTTTCGAGCTCCAGACTTGTGGAATATTTTGATGTAATTTTATGTTTTGGTAACAAGAGTGAGTTTTGTTTTGAGCCAGCATTGAGTTAACTCAGAGGGCTAAATCTATTAGGTTAGGGCCCAACCCTAAAAGCCAAGGCTTCTCTTTTTGTATCTATATGTTTAGCTTAGTTTCATAGCTTCATTGTTGATTTGTCTTTAGAGGTATTTTCATTGCAAGTAGTGTAGATTTTATTGGTTGTTTATTAGTTTGCTTCCATTTGTGCCTTACTTCAGTAGTAGGTTGGCAGGGATAAAAGAAGCACCAAAATGTTGTCAGTAAGTGTCTTTGCCTCACTTATTTCTTCTAGGATCATGATTTGAGGAAAAGACCCTTATGCAACCCAAAAAGATAGATTTCCATTTCTTTCAATATGTTTAGAGTTTGTTTTACTTAAACTAACATTTGATTAGTTTTAAAAAGTAGGATTTCATTTCCATCTCTTCTATCTTCATTCTTACAGTAGATCTCATCCATGATTCCATGTTATTAAACAATTTCTTCATGCATAAGGTAGACAGTTAGTTCATTAAATTCTGCTTTTCTAGCTCATGAGAATTCTTCTTGTTTACATGACTTTTTGGAAATTACACATGTTTAATACAGAGCATGTGTTTCAGACGTAGATAGAGATCTCATAGTAAGCAACCACCTTCCAAATTCATCCACCCATAAGCATTCCTTGTTTTCATCAAAACATTCACCAATCTCATCATTTTACATAGAAATTTCCTCAAGCATTTTGAGCGAATCCAACCATCTCCTAAACTTGGTTTTGGGTTCTGAGTGATCCTAGGCATTTTCTCACTCCATTACACCCGTCGACCACCTTCCCTAAGCCTTCCATCACCTCCAACACCCATCGTTTTGCTCATGGCTGTATCCTATAGAAATACAGGGAATCCTGTAGGTTTCTAGTACATCCTGTAGCTTTTCCTGTAGTGGCCTGTTTTGAGGTCGAATTGAGGGAAAACCTCTAGGAAGCATCCCAAGGTCATTCAAGGGTCCCCCAAACCTTCCAACCATATCCTAAACCTTCCATCCATCCACCAACATCCCTAAACCACTTTCCACATCACCAAAAGAGATTAAGTTTGCACACTTGATTTTTCATGAAAAGCATAAAAAGACAAAACAGATTTATTACAGTTCTTTACATGAATAATAGATGTATTTGATTTTTTCGACTTCCATGATTAGGATAGTAGCATTTTTTTCATGCTAATTTAGCATCATTGTAAAGCATAGCTCTTAACGGTTAATTAGGAAATGGTGTGCCTTATCATTGAATTTTAGTCTTTTTCATTATTGCAGTAGATCATATCCCTCTTAGAGTAGATTTATGTTTCTTTCATCAAGGAACCAAGCTTCTTCTGAATCCATAGAAGTCTAGCTTGAAAACCCTAGTGGTCTCTCGCCAGCTGAACCGTGACAAAAGACAGAACCATCACTTTTACTTGTGTATACAGCACTGTCACCTCGAAGTTTGTACGAACCCCAAGTTGATAAAGGAAAGCTGGTAGCACAAGAGTTGCAACATTCTTGTTGCAATATTGGTGCTCATCACTTTTTGGCACCGTTTCTGGGGATGTTTCTGAGTAATATGTGATTACTCCTTTCTTTCTTCTACTTCTTGTTTCTACTATTCTACCATTAGTTTCATTTCTGCAAAAGTAATCTAGTTTGCTTTTCATTCTACATTCTTTGCCTTCCTTTCCATTCTGCAAGTTAGATTTCAAGCAATTAGCTAATCTTTTCTTTCATTCAGTAGTTCTCATTTAGTCTACAGTTTTAATTTTGCAAGTTATATTTCAATTTAGCAATTAGTTTTTCATTCAGTTAGTAGTTTTCATTCAATCTACAAAATCAATTTTGCAAAGCACTTTCAAAATTTGAAAAATATCACAAAACCAAACCAAAAAATTTTCCTTTCATGCCTCGTAGGAATAGGGATAACTTAGGGAAGTTTTTGCCAAATACCCCCACTACATCCAACAGCCAACCTTCCCTCTGCTTCGGTGGTTGTGAACTAGAGGAACCCTAAGGTGAACAACCAGACATATTTGAAGAACCTACAGGGGAAGAAGAAGAACCCATTCCTACCAAGCGAATGGCTAAAAACAGAAATGACAAAGGGAATACAGAGAGAGTTGAGGGTGCCTTCCCCATGAGGGAAACCAATGGGGACACTAAGATGAAAAGCATAATCCCCTCTGCCCTTCTTCATTTCCATGGCCTGACCACAGAAGACCCTAACACTTTCCTATTTGAGTTTGTCATTATATGTCGAACCTATGACTATATAGATGATGAGCAGAAGTTGAAACTATTTCCATCTAACCTCAAGGATGCGGCTCTACATTGGTTCATGGGTTTACCTGGGGATAGCATCACAACTTAGGCTCAAATTCAACAAGCCTTCAATAATAAGTATCGAGACTATTGTAGGTCTAAGGATACTAAAGAAGAAAGTTTTAGGATGACCTTAGATAATGATGAATCCCTAGAGGATTATGAAGAAAGGTTCTAGCTTAGTTACAAAAGGGCTAGGTGCACACTTGACCCTGAGTCACTGAAGCTAGTCCTTCTTAGAGGAGTAAGGGAAGACCTTTTGGATACCCTACACTTGTTAGTAGGAGGAGATATATACCAGTTACCTTATGAGGATATCAAGATTGTCTTCAGAAACCATTCTAGGGCAGTTATGAAAAAGAGTAGGGGAAGTCAACCTGTGGTCAATACATCCTCTTCCAACTCATCCATCAAGAATGAAATTGGAAACATGTTGGAAGATTTCAATAGTGAGATGCTACAAACCCTTGCCTTACAAATGGACACTATGCACATTAAGAGAAAACAAGAGGAAGCAAAGAGAGCCTTGGCCATTTTCTGCCCTAGATGCACTAGGAAGCACCCTAGGAATGAATGTCCATTGACTTCTATTGAAATTTTCTCAGTCTGTGAAGAAAACCACTCCATATACAAGTGCCCTTCTTTGCCTGGACCCAAAGCTGTATATTAAGGAGCTGAATGGGTCACTGAGAAACTCTGTTACATAAACCAAAGGAGACCTCATGGGCCTAGGCCATACCAGCAGGGCATGCAAGGGTCATCCCATGCATATTATAACCCCAACCAGACCACATCCATACCTTCCTGGGGACCCCCTGCTCATCCTTCCTGGTCTACACCTCCTCCTTGGTCCTTTACATCTCAGTATCATTCCCAGCTAGCCAGCCAACCATTTCAATCATATGCTCTGCCACAACCTCATTGGAATGCACCGCCCCCAGGGTGGAGGCCCCAGTACAACAATGTTCTAGCTTTATTGCCTTCACCACCTACCCAACCACTGCGGTTACACTCTGCTCCACCAAAACAACCCCAGATGCCTGCCCAGCCAAATCCAAACCCGAACAACAGACAGGCACAACAAGTATACAGTGGATCCAAGAAATTAACTTGAGATCTGGGAGAGTTCTTCCAGATAACTAACCTCCACCTCCACCTAGGGAGGTTGAAGAAGAAAGAGAGGAAAGCATTCTTAAGGTAAATCCACCCTTTCCTGAGAAATTAACTCAATCACCCCAACCTACCCCAGAAGAGACTATTTACAATAAAAGATGTGCCTATTTACAATAAGTTGAGTAAGGAGAAGTGCTTCAAGCATCCATTGAGGCGAAGAAGAGATGCCCCCACCATTAATGTCATTGGACAAATGCCGACTTAGTGTTGGGGAAAGTAATCTGTCCAAATTATTTGGACCCTGGAAGCCCTATAGTAGATGTGCACATCAATGGAACCATTGTCCCACACACTTTGATCGACCTTGGGGCTGCCATTAATGTGATGACCAAGGAAACCATGCTCAAGCTCAACCTCCAAGGTTCACTGAGAAAGACCACAACAGTCTTGCAACTTGTAGGTCGCTCCACAGTGACCCTTGAGGGGATTGCAGGGGATGTGATGGTCTCAATTGACTCTTGGGAGTACCCTACATATTTCCTAGTTCTCTAACCTAAGGCTAAGCTTATTGGTTATCCTCTCATCCCTGGGAGGCCCTAGTTGGCCACTGTTGATGCTTACATCAGTTGCAGAGCTGGGAATATGACCATCAAGAATGGGCATATTTCCAAGCAGTTAGTCCTATACCCTCTTACTCAGCCATCTCTGGAACATGATTTACCTTTATGGTTGGAAGAGGAGGAAGAAGATGAAGTTTATGCTACCCAACTGTATACCTTATAAATAACCATGGGAGGAGGACCACAGGATGAAGAAAATTTGATTGAACACCTGCTCCAAAGTCCAACTCCCAATACATTGTCCCTACAAGAAGTAGTAAAGGAAACCTAGAACAATGATTTGAAAATCACTCGTGAGTGATCTCAGTTAATTAATTAATGAATGAAGGTATTACAAACTCATGTGCTGGTGTGTGTCTATGTCATCTTAGGCAATGGATCAGTAAGATTGCAAAATACATAGACACTAGAAAACAGAAAGAGAAACATAGTAAGCAAAACAAAAACACAACAAATTAATAAGGAGTTCACCCAATCCTCCTGGGCTACGTCTCCGATCCAGCTTTCAGTTGTGGCCTTCTTTTATTGCGTCTTTGAACATATTTTTACAATGAGGAGCTCAATTGAGTCTCATGGAATAGATGATGCTTAGCAAGGTGGTACTTGGATTCCCTAAGCCAGTAGAGTGCACAGACTTTTCCTTACCAAGTCTCGACCTCAAATGGTCTTAATGGGATGAGTCCAATTTGGTATTCAATTCCCAACAGATATCCTCAGAGGGATTGCTCGAACCTCTCAAGCCTTCTGTCTGCTCAATGTTGCCTTAACTCTACAGGTTAGCTCGGCTCTCTATTCTCTACTTCTTACTTTTCTCTATTCTGGCTCTCTATCTCTTTCTTTCTTCTCACTCGCTTATTCATTTGTTCTTTGTCTGTTCATTCATGGCTTAAAGCCAATCCATCCTCTGACTGCTCGCTTCCTCTTCCGCCTCTTTGGATCGCCTGTTGCTATTTGCTTGGAGTTCCCTGCCTTTGCGTCATCGCCACTATGTAACATCTCACAGGGAAGTGGCCACTTGTCCTCTTACGAACTGCACCAACTCTTCCTCAAATAGTTTGATATTTCGGTTACTCTGTGTAATGATTCATTCACCAACTTAGCGATCAAATCGGAATTCAAACTTTTATATGTTGTAGCTTATTTCACCCGCTTGATCCGATTTCTCATCAGGTGCAATCTCCGCCATTAGATTTGGAGCCCCCAGATCCTACAGTGTTTGATGTTATTGCGTGGTTGACTTTCTCAACCGTTAACCCGTGATGAGAGGCGGTTCTATCTCTCATCCACTGGGCATGTGTCGTGCAATGTGTGGAATCATTTATTCTCAGTCAAATCTGCTTACCACCCAAAGTTCCTCTAATATTCTGCCAGTTTTGGAGCGCGAGACCCGCCTTTCACTTTAGCGCTTTCCCTACAATTTCTCGACTTCCCATGCGACCTAGTGCTCGGGGCCTTTCCTTTTCAAGGGGTTTTCCTAGTGATGTCACTATTCGTGCATTAGAAACGCCCCCGGTTTCCAGACCCTGTCCCTCCACGACCCACTTCGGA
>Ga0181473_100467_pt1 | contig 10091 bp, 6 predicted proteins | sample In2P11_FD_119089 | JGI IMG/M metagenome (GOLD analysis project Ga0181473, IMG submission 119089) | Clean room microbial communities from NASA Spacecraft Assembly Facility at Jet Propulsion Laboratory, Pasadena, California, USA -... ... | reverse complement strand
CCTTGTAATGAATAGCCATGTGTTTTAATAATGCATTGTCTCTATTAGCCTTTTTCAGCCGCTCCTCCAAGTAGATGTTGACCCTCTCGAGATTAGCCTCTCGATCCTCATTTTGTGACCAAGATTGGTTCTTTTCCCAATTTCCCTTTATTCCTCATTCCCTAAATCCCCTCATTAATCCTACATTACAATCAATAAACCCCTAATCCCTTATCCCTATATAAACAAAAAGAAAAATTCCTTAAACCTATTCAATATCCCAAACCCTAAAACCCTATTCTCACATATAGATTTTCCCTCCTTATCCTAATTAACTTTTATTTCCAAATTCCCTAATGTTTACCCCTTTCCTAATACTCCCTTGTGTATTTGTTTTTCCCCTTGGTCACAATATTTTTTTAAAAGCAAAAGAACAGTCTACAAGCAATTGAGCACACAGTTTACACATCAGCATATATATATTCCAGCTATCTTGTCTTCAAAAACATGTTAGAGACTGAGTCAAACTATGAGCAGGATTATGATAGTGATTCTACACCGGAGGTAAATGTGCCAAATGTGCCACGGAGGTATCACAAAGGTGGCAAAAGTGGTCAGCATGTCAGGGAGGAGCCTACTTCTTTGGCTCAATTGCAAGCTTGTCCACTTGCAATGGACTGTTTTCGGTATCAATCATGTTTTGAATACTGTGAGCTGATCTCACAAATCCAGCATCATTGGGAACTAGTCCGTTTATTTGTTCTACATTTACAGGATGGTCATGTAAACCTTGCGGGAGTGAATTTCACCTTGTCACCCGAGACTATTGCTCAGGCCACTGGGATACCAAATGTAGGTGAGGAATGGAGTAAACGCAAACTATTAGACAGATTCTACTATGAGCCATATATCAAACCCGGGTTTATGAGAAACTTGAGTGCAGTTTTTCCTTTCAGATTCCTAAGGGACGAGTATGCACCATTAATGAAACTCATCATTCGATATTTCAGTTGTGAGGGCAGATTCTCGCATCTCTATGCGTACCATGTCCGTTTGTTGATGCATTTCACGAGGGTACGTATGATGAACATTTCGTTTTTCATGTGTCGCAACATAGAGAGGATGGTGCCTTTAGTACAAAGGAAGAGCCCAGCACATCAGTATAAGAGCATATATCATTATGCGTTGATCAAAATCATAGTGATGCATCAGTTGGCACAGCAGGGCATTATTTGGGAAGATTTTATCTCCCGTGATTACTTCACAGCACTACAGCCGCCTCCCGAGATAGTTCATGATGAGGGAGCACCTTCACACCAGCCAGGCATCCCCGAGACTGAGCATATAAGTGCTCCTCCATATGTGACATACCAACGAGGCCATAGGGCCTTATTTGCATCTACACGACGAGTACTATCTCCACCCAGGGTGGAAGGGGTCTCGTTGACTTCATCAGCGCAGCAAGTGTTATCTCCATCTCGTGTGGAAGGGGCCTCACTTCCGACAGCAGCACCGCAGGTACAGGATAAGGGAAAGAAGCCCAAGCATGAGGAGAGGCCTTCAGGTGAGCCATCAGGTTTTGTTATTATTCATGATGATGAGACAGCTTCAGAATCAGAGGAGGCCCAGTATATCAGGATTATCAAAGAGCAAGAAACGGACATTCAAGCCTTGCAAATCCAGCTGGAGATGGCAAAGTCAAACATCAGGTATCTAGAGCAGCGGAATAAGCATCTTGACCAACATGCGATTATAGAGCTACAGAACATTCGTGAGAATCGCCAAGCTACCCAACATAGGGAAATTGAGTTCACCTCCCTAGAGCAACAGGTAAATGAGGATCGAGAGGCTAATCTCGAGAGGGTCAACATCTACTTGGAGGAGCGGCTGAAAAAGGCTAATAGAGACAATGCATTATTAAAACACATGGCTATTCATTACAAGGCCCGGAATCTAGTTTGCAAGGCGCGAATTAGGAGTCTTAAGGCAAAATTGAAGAAAGCGGTCAAAAGGTAAAAGAGACAAAAGGAGCTTGATCGTCTTCGGATTTTGGCCGAAGCCTCTTTGGCTGAGCATGGTACTTGACTGGGGACCCCCAGCCCAAATTTCAAGAAATTTGGAGAAAATTTTGTCAATTTTTGGCTCAACGCGTAGCGCGCCGCGCGCGACCCATAAGATTGGGAGGTCCTAATCACAAATGGTTTGCAGTTTTAGATTTGTCATGATGAAATATACATACTCAGCTATGGCCAAGGCATTTTATCAAGGTTTGGGTCCCCAAAAGGTCAAAAAACATGCAAAAAATGACCTCACTGCCCCTTTTTGGACACACAGGAAGCAGTCTTGGGAGAATGCACTTTTGGAGGGGCAAATGACACCAAATTGGAAAATTCCACTTGGGTTAGAAAGTAGACATCCATACCTTTCCAACGAGCTATCGTGAGCTCAATTTGGATACCGGGAAGTGCCCCAAAAGCAGGTGGAAAGGCGCGCTGCGCATAGGGCTCAGGCGCGCGGCGCACAGGGTTTTTTGGCACAATTTTCACTTTCCAGCTCAGGACTTCGGCCAGTTTTCACCAGTTTCACTCCTTGATGTGATTTTTGACCAAGTATGATGTAATTTGATGTATGTAAGGTAACATGGCACTTATTTATCTCCTTCTAGATGGTTCATTCACAAAATTACCAAGAAATTGATGTAATGAATCAGTTTCCTTCTTTTTAGAGGTAGGTTGTTTTGGTCAACTAGATTCCTGCTCCATGTTTAGAATTGGTTGAAACAGCTCCTAAGATGATGAGCTCAACCCCTAGAGGCAAGGGAATGGGTTGGCTTGCCTATATTATGTACTTTCTTAGTCATTTTCAGGGTTGGACTCTTGGGGAAAGTTTTGAAACTCTATTGTACATTTTTACTTCAGCATTTTGGCAAAGGAAAGACCAAGGTTTTGCAACACTGTTTGGAATTCATGTGGCTTTATGTCTTGATGGTGTGTTTCTTTCAGTACTTGTAAGTTGTTATATGTATCATTTTCCTTCTCTCATTTTCTGCAATTGAACAAATGAAGTGTTAAGGTAGATTCATAACTTGTATGCTCTACCTTTAAGTTTGTTTGATCTTCTATGTTTTCTTCTGTTTAAGGAGAATTCTTGATATTTCCTTGCTCTCCTTAGCTCCTCACCGGTCTGATCTACTCATCTCACTTGCTTTTAAGGCATCAAAACAATTGCCTACCTTGCTCCATTCAGACTTCTGCAAAAACTATGTCTCATCCCCGCGCCCAAAATTGCCTTTCCCTTTGATTCAACAAAAACCTCAAAAAATCACCTTTAAACCTCTGCACTTAATACCTAGCCTAAGATTAGTTACAAATTTAGTCATCTCGAGCCTCATTGATTGTATTTTCCGAGATTGACCCGGAGAGAGCCCTCTCCTGTCCTCGTAGGGCTAGCTACGAGGCTGAGCGTGGTTTGATGTTGCCTTGAATTTTGCCTTTTTCAGCCTGAGGCAAATTCGAGCGTTAACATAGTGGCGACCATACTGGGGAGCGATTAGAATGGTTTGCCCATTGATGACATTTCTCTCATAACCTACAGACGGAGCCTGAAGATTAGCCAGGTAGCCTTCGAAACGCTTTTGCTTTGCATTAGCGCAAGTAGATCAAAGCTACTTCAGTCAATCTCCGGTTTAGCTTTTGACCGTGACATTCCAAACACCCCAGTAAATTTGCAAACTCTGAGCTTTTGGATGATAAGTTGAGAGTTTTCACAGGCTGACTCGCTGTTTTGTTCCTTGATATTTTGAAAATAACAAGCTGGCTTCAGATCCTAGTTTCATATTTAAATCTCATTCATGTCCAGCTATCATTAAGTATTTTGAAGACATTGATTTTGACGAGAGGCTTGAGTTATCGTGTTTAAAACCAAATCTGAAAGTTCACTTGATTCTCTAGTTCCCAATCCCGACTTTGCTGCTGCCCTTGAAATTGAGAGACACAATAAATTGGTTGAAAACTTTATCCTACAACACATTCAGACAGATATTCAAGCTGCAAATCTCATTGATTTCCTAGAATCTGTATCTGCCAACACTGGATCTACTATCACAGCTTCTACTTCGCACGAGCAGACCGAACCCCCTTTTATCTCCGTTTCTCCTATAATCACATATCCAGAATCTACAGTCAATTCCCCTTCTTCATCCCACGTAGTTTGTCCTCCACATACTCCCCTACATACCGCACATACTTCAGCTACACCCACTCCTCCAACTACCCCTAGACCAAATCCTCCAAGAGCAGTGACAGCCCGGTTTGCACCCCTCGCTTTGCCTCAAGTTTTGAATGACATGCCTGCAGATTATCAAAGTAAAATTCCTCTGTTTGATGGCACACCTCATAATATCACAGCTCAACAGCATGTGGATAAGATGGCGGATTTCTTTGATCTTCATGAAATCGATGAAGAAAATGTGACTATGAGGTTATTCGTGCAGACTTTTGGTGGAGAGGTAAGGAAATGGTTTAGAAATCTGTCGGCCAGAAGTATTCCTACATTAGATGATCTCAAAAGACAATTTCTAGAACGCCGGGAAGTGAAGAAAGATCCGCTGCAAATCAATGCCGAATATACGAAGCTTAAAAGGAATGTTGGAGAGTCCGTTCAAGACTATTGTATCAGATTCAACACAGTATACAATGCAATTCTGGATGATTTAAAACCAATGAGAAAATCAGCGCTGCTTAAGTTCCCAGACGGTTTTGATCCAGACATGGCATATCAACTAAGGGAGAGAGATCCAGCCACCTTGGAAGAGATGCAGAAGATTGCAGTCAGTGTCGAAGCAAATTTGAATGATAAGAGAGCTAGAATGAAAGCTGAAAAGAAGGTTACAATAAAAGAAGAAGCTTCTACATCAGACCAAGTTCTTCGAAAGGTAGAAAAAATGATTGAACGGTTAGCTATTGACAAGCCCGATACGCAGATTCGGAATCCTAATTTTCGTGGTCAGCAACAGCCACAATTTAGGATCAAACAGCGTGAGCAGCGATCACAAGACACACCATCACAACAGCAGCAAGTGAAGACACCTCTCCAGCAGAATTTTGTTGGTCCCGAGTCAGATGATGATGATAATATAGTTGGAGAAGAAAATCACTTTTTTACTCCTGATGACATGCCCACATTTATCATGGAAGATGATGAAAACACAGCAAGATCAGCAGTGAAAAATGATGCAGATTTTATTTTGGCAAATGAGATTGCTTTGGAGGAAGAGTCGGATGAGTATCAGAGAGGTTATATGCATGCATTGTCCGCTCAGCAGCGCCAATTATCACTAAGAGGCAGAAATGTTCCCATAAATCCCATCCAAAAGAGAAAAGAAGTTCCAGCATCTAAAGAGGAAACATCAGCTACATCAAAGAAAGGTAAAGAGGGTGTTGACCCTATGACTAGCAAGCCTATTCCAGCAAATGAGATCTCAGCAAATGAAAAGGTAAATCAGATCAGCACACCAAAGGATAAACCTGAAAAGAAAGATGTTTCAGCCAAAGAAGTAGACAAGACTTCTTCTTTTAGTTTGGAGAATGAAATTTCTAAATTCAAGGTGTCTATTCCGTTAACGGAGCTCATGAAGAACAACAGCTATAGAGGACAAGTCTCTAAAATTCTAAATTTTGACCCAATGTCTGATATGGTCAGTGTTGAGGATGATCAGCCGGAATTGATATTCGGACCAGCATTAAGTGGTGAGTCGGAAGTACCTCATTTTTATATAAGTTTAAGGCTGCATGAGTTTGTGTTGCATAATGCTATGTTTTACACTGGCGCTTCCCACAATCTTATGCCAAAGGCCATTATGGAAAAGTTGGGTTTGGATATCACCAGGAAATATCATGATCTCTATTCCTTTGATTCCAGCAGGGTGAGATGTATTGGGTTAATTAAAGATTTGGTGGTAAGTTTGGATCAGATCCCTGCAAAGAATGTCTTGATGGATGTTGTTGTGGCCGACATTCCTCCTCGCTTTGGTATGCTCCTTTCTCGATCTTGGGGAGCTAAATTGCAAGGAACAATTTAGCTTGATTTCTCTTATGCAACGATTCCCGTGTTTGGCCAAATGAGAAAGTTGTACCAGGAACAGAAAATGAAATATATGATCACCAGCAAGGAGAAACCAATCAATCATCCGATCAGTTATGTACATACAGATCTTGAATCTTTCGTTCTGTATTCAGATAGTTTAAATGATATTGATAGTCAGTTAGTTGTAATAGATGATATCCCAGAAATAGCAGAGAATTTCAGAGAAGTCCTAAGGAAAGAACATCAGGAACAGCAGAGCATCACCGAGCAATCAGCTGAAAGTAATGGACAGCAAACAGAAAAATCACAGCAAACAACCTTTCAGCATTTGGCAGAAGAGGAAGACGGTTTATGGACCATGGATTTTGATGGAGCAGTAGGTAATGATGGTGTTGGGATTGGTATTTGGGTACGCAATCCTTTTTCTGCCTCAGATAAAGTACCTAGTAATGTCCGGGTATGTTCTTACAAACTTGCTTTTGATTGTTCAAATAATGAAGCCAAATATGAAGCTTTGATTGCTGGCCTGAAAATTCTAAGAAAGCTAAATGCTAAGAGGATTGCCGTGTATGGTGATTCTAAATTAGTGATCAAGCAAGTTAAAGGCGAATATCAAACAAAACACCCTCGAATGCGGGCATACCGGAATGCTGTTTTATATATATTGAAAGTATTTTCATATTATACATTGACGTGTGTGCCTCGTGTTAAAAATAGCATTGCGGATGCACTTGCTAAGGCAGCCAGCAATCTGAAAATTCCTATGAACTCAAGTAACAAATTTGAAATCCATGTGAAGCACCGTCCCGCTGTCCCGGATAATCAAAGACATTGGCAAGTTTTCCAAAATGATGGGGAGATCAATGATTTTCTGCAAAACAAAGGTGAGTTCGAAAATGTTTTAATGGATGCAGAACATGATGATGGTAGCAATGAGTTGCAAATAAATCAGATGGAAGTATTGCAGCTCAAAGATAATGTAATTCCTAAAGGCTTGATACCTTTAGAGGAGCTTTTTGATCATGATGATGTAGCCCGTAAACCAACATTGCAGCCAACAGAAAAAGGAGTTGAAGAGGTAAATATTGGAACGGCTCAGGAGCCTAAAACGGTAAAGTTATCCAAATCCTTGACACCAAAGGTAAAGGAAGAGTATATCAGATTTTTGTCTTCATTTGCCAATGTTTTTGCATGGGATTATTCTGATCTGAAAACATATGACACTAATATCATTTAGCATACTATTCCAATCAAACCAAATCAGAAGCCATTCCGTCAAAAGTTGAGGAGGATCAATCCTAAGCTGCTACCATCGATTGAAAAAGAGGTGAATAGGTTATATAAGTCAGGTATCATTGTGCCTATCAGATTTTCCGATTGGATATCAAATTTGGTGCGGTAAGAAAGAAAACAGGTGAGATCCGTTTATGTATTGACTTCAGAAATTTGAATAAGGTGTCCTTAAAAGACAATTATCCATTGCCAAAGATGGATCATATATTGCAACGAGTAGTTGGAGCATCAAGGATGTCATTACTTGACGGGTATTCAGGATATAATCAAATTTTGGTCCATGAAGTTGATCGAGATAAAACAGCCTTCACCACTCCATAGGGAACCTTCCATTATGCCAAAATGCCTTGTGGTTTAAAGAATGCAGGTGCTACTTTTCAGCGCGCAATGGATATGGCCTTCGCTAATGAAAAGGGTGTATTTTTGGTTGTTTACCTTGATGATTTGACTGTATTTTCAAAGACTGATGAGGAACATTTATATCATTTGAAAGTTGTTTTTCAAAAGTGCAGAAAATATGGCATTTCGCTGAATCCAAAAAAGAGCCTTTTCGCTATGAGTGAAGGCAAACTCTTGGGTCACATCATATCAAAGGATGACATCCGTGTGGACCCCGCACGTGTTGAAGCCATTCAGCAGCTTGAACAGCCCCGGAACAAGAAAGAAATATAATCATTCAATGGTAAACTTAATTTTCTGCGTCGCTTCATTCCAAATCTAGCTGAGCATCTTAGAGAAATCACGAATATGCTGAAAAAGGACAGTCATATAAAGTGGACCGATGAGGCGGTGAAATCATTCAATTTGGTAAAATTAGCTCTTTCTTCAGCTCCTACTTTGATTAGCCCGGACTACACACAGGACTTCATTTTGTTTTCATTTGATTCTGAGCACACTTTGGCAGCCGTATTGATGCAGAAAAGAGAAGGAGTTGAAATACCCATTGCCTTTTTCAATCGGATTATAAGAGACGGAGCATTGAAATACAATATCATTGAGAAACAAGCACTTGCACTTGTAAAAGCTTTGAAAGACTTCCGTGTATATATACTGCATTCCCACATAATAGCATACGTTCCTAGTGCAGCAATTAAAGATGTTTTGGTACAGGAAAATCCAGAAGGCAGAAGGGGTAAGTGGATCGCTGCGTTGTTAGAGTATGATGTGGAGATTAAACCAACCAAACTAATCAAAGGACAAGGACTTGCAAAACTAATGGCTGAAACAAATCTGCAAGTTCTAGACATAAATTTGATTGCTGCCATGACCGATGAAGATGAAGAGAGTACGCCAGTTCAGGTATCTAATATGTTTCTTTCTTCTCCTTGGCATGTTGATCTTTTATATGTACTTCAGAATTTGTCTTCACCTCCCAGAATGCCTAGAAATAAGAGTAGAACGTTGAAATTGAAAGCTGCCAAATTCTGCATTATATTGGAAAGACCCTGGTGGAATGTTATTGAACTGTTTAGTAGAGGAGGAAGCTTAAAGAGTTGTGGAGGACTTTCATAAAGGAGATTGTGGGGGCCATTTGTTTTGGAAAACCACAGCAAATAAGATTCTAAGGGAGGGATATTATTGGCCTTCGCTGTTTTCAAATGTGTTTAAGGCTGTTAAGAACTGTCATGAATGCCAATTTTTTCAAGGAAAACAGAAACTACAGCCCTTGCCTCTCAAACCTATTGAAGTTAGTGCACCTTTTCAACAGTGGGGATTGGATTTCATCGGGGAAATTCATCCGGCATCATCAGGACAGCATAGATGGATATTGACAGCCACGGACTATTTCACAAAATGGATTGAAGCTATTGCTACTCGACAGGCCACGGATGCGGTAATAATTTCTTTTCTTGAAACCAATATTTTGTCACGTTTTGGATGTCCTAGTAAGCTAATCACAGATAATGCAGCAGCATTCAAATCCAAGAGAATGGTGGAATTTTGCTATAAATACACTATCAGCCTAGGACACTCAACCGCATATCATCCTCAAGGTAATGGATTGGTCGAATCATCTAATAAATCTTTGGTTAATATCATAAAGAAATTGCTGGAAATTAATAGAAAGGGCTGGCACAAGAAATTGGTGAATGCTTTGTGGGCTGATAGGGTGAGTCAGAAAAAGTCTATTGGCATGTCTCCTTTCGAGTTGGTATACGGCACAGACACGGTCTTTCCTACTTCGCTTGCTGTCCCAGTAGTCAAATTGCTTCAGGAAGCTGGTAGTGAAGAAGATCCCATGCAAAGAAGGATTAATCAGATGATTCATTTGCAGCAGACACGGGAGGAGGTATTGCAAAATACTTTCAAATTGTAGGAACACATCAAAAATATTTATGATAGGAAGGCCAAAATAGACACTTTTCAGTTAGATGAGGTAGTTCTAAGATGGGATGCCGGGAATGAAGACAAAGGAAAAACACGGCAAACTTGAAAACTTATGGAAGGGTCCTTACAAGATTGCAGTGTATCATGGCCAAAACACTTTCCTTCTCAAAGAAATGAATGGAGATGAATATCCTGGAGGGCCGATTAATGGTCGGCTGTTAAAAAGATACTATTTCTGAGTATTTTCTGCTCATTTCATCATCATTATACATACCATTTTACTTCTGTTTTATTGCACATGTATCATAACTTCTCATCTTCAGTCTGGGGCCCGCAGTGAAGGCTATAATTCTGAAAATGGAGGTTAGTTGGTTTAAGTTTGTCAAGTCAGTTGTATCAGTCTTTTA
>Ga0181473_100466_pt1 | contig 10096 bp, 3 predicted proteins | sample In2P11_FD_119089 | JGI IMG/M metagenome (GOLD analysis project Ga0181473, IMG submission 119089) | Clean room microbial communities from NASA Spacecraft Assembly Facility at Jet Propulsion Laboratory, Pasadena, California, USA -... ... | reverse complement strand
CGTTCCCAATCAAGATGGAGAATGGTGATATTATTTCCACATATCTTAACAAGCTCACCACCTGTAGAGATGAGCTTGGCAGTGTGGGAATAACTACTGCCGATGATGATATGGTGAGCCTCACTCTCCTTGGCCATCCAAAGAGCTGGCATAGCTGCCAGGACTCTATGAATGGAAGGGAGAAACTGCCAGATTGGGAACGACTGTGGTTGGACCTCAAGAAGGAGGAGATCAGGAGGAGCACACAAGATGGTTCTTCATCCAAGGAGTATGAAGAAAATTTGGCCTTAGTGAGTAAGGCAAGGAAAGGGAAGGAGAAGGATTCTGATCCCAAATTGAATTCTTCTCATGGAGGGAAGAAGGGTGACAAATATAAAGTGAGATGCTTTAGTTGTCACGAGATGGGTCATTATGTGACTAATCTCCCATCAAAGAAGTACAAGAAGGGATCCTCGGAAGGATTTGAAGGTGAGACATTGGCCTCTCAGTTCAAAATGGACTTTACCCTCATTGCATGCATGGTGTGTTTGATGATGGGTTGTGGTTGGTTTCTTAACAGTGGAGCCTCATTCCACATGATTGGCAATAAATGTTTATTCAGTACCTTGGAGGAGAAATACCTCAAGATACTCATAGATATGGGTGACGATGAAAGGTATAGTGTTTCAGGAGTGGGCACGGTTGCTTTTCAGAGGGAGCATGGAGCTCTTACCACCTTGACAAATGTGAAGTATGTGCCTGGACTGAAGAAGAACTTGGTATCGATCGCAATGTTGGAGGACAAAGGCTACGGCGTTGTCTTCAATAAGAGAAAGGTTTTACTTAGACACATCACCACGGGACAGGTGAAACAGATCGATTCACAGGTACAAAACTTGTATGCTCTTGAGGTTCAAGATGCATGCAAAACCTTGACGAGCAAGGCCAATGTTAAAGGCTTGGTGGTTGAGAGAGAGAGAGTAAATTACCTCGCAACATGCAACCCCAGAAGAAGTCTCATACAATTGTGGAGGAGCCATAATTGGAGATGCTGAGAGGAGACGGAGTGGAGGCATCCACTCATGCAGAGACCCCCAATAGGGGGAAAATTCGAGCCAAGTGGGCAGAGGGATCACATGCATCCATACCTCCAGATGTGAGGTGGGGTGATGTGAAGTGATAGTCCCAAGAAGGTTGAAATTGGGCAGGGTTCATTGAGAGGTTTTATCTCATGTATCGTACCTTGCTACGGGAGCCCAAAGTACATAGTAGCGGGAGGAATCAATGGGATTGATGCAGTCAGAGATCAAAGTGATAGAGGTTAGAGTAGTCAGATACTGAAGAGCGTAGAGAAGGATTGAAAACAATGCAGAAAGTCTGAGTCAACAGAAGCGCAGAGTTTTCAGTAAATAGAGGCAATAGCAGTCAGAGACTTTGATGACAGATGCATCATACTGTTTTAGGTTAGATATTTTTTATTTCTAGAGTTGCTGGAGAAACAACACTAGAGAGAAGTGTTGCATGCAGAACATTCCAAAGGTCCAGGATCGGGATCAAGTTTAATTCCTTTCTTGTTGAGAGGGAGTGTTGAAAATAGCAACAAGAAATGTTAAAAATAGCATTCAGAATATTCCAATTTTGATTTGTCCTTGAATTAGAATTGAGAATTAAAATTTGAATTTAGTCTCACTAGTTGCTTGAAAAATAATTAATTAATTCATCTTGAGTTAATTAGTTGGAGAAATTCAAGCTAGAAGTCTTTGTGAAGTCAAGCAACAGTTATCCCTTAAACTAAGGAGATTATCCCTTAGTTAAGGAGATAAGGATGAGTTGTATTTGAGTTGTAATTAGTCAACTCAGTTAACTGAGTTATTTCCAGTTAAATTAGTTCCAAATAGTTTGAAGAACTAACTGTGAGTTCAGTCAGTTAATGCATGCATGCATCAAACTAGTGTACTCTAGATAACTGAAGATTCTCTCATAAATAACTCATGCATGTCTATTCTGAGAAAGACCTAGTTGAGATTAAAGATAGGGACAATGTATTATCAGTTGCATGAGTTTTCCTATAAAGGAAACTCATCCATGCAGAAGGAACAAGGTTCCTTGAGGATTGATAGTTTTACAGGGTGTGAGAGATCAGTGTTCCACTTGGTAACAGGAGGATCACCGAGGAGAAACTGCACAAGGAAATAGGAGCTTGGAAGGCAGAGGAGAAGGCTTGTGAGAAGCTTTGTGTGCGTGTGAGAATCCAGGAGGATTGTACTAAGAGATGGTTAGCTATGGGAGCTAAGGCTTTGTATAATTTTGATGTATTTCCACCTTGTATGATAATACAGATAGTGGGGTTTTAAGCTGAGGCTTTCCACTGAGTATTTTCTGTGTTTCATGTGTATTGGTTATGCTTCTCTGTTATATGTGTTTCGCTTGATCTTGCTCAAATCTATTAAGATTCCTCAAGTTTGATTGTAGAAGTAAATTAAGAATTTTGCTTTAGTTATATTGCATAATCAGGTTAATCTACAGTGAGAATTTCTACACTTTTAATATAAACAAAAAGATTTTTACAATCTTGTACTAGTGTAGACTTATACCAGTATGCAAACACCCACTTGGAGAAGGCTATAACCTTCGCTTGTTCTCCAACTCCTACTGGAAGGGAGCTTCAACCCTATGGTTATTGTACTGGCAAAACTTGTACCAGTATGCAGGAACCAACCTACAGAAGGCTGCAACCTTCACTCACTTTCCAGCTGCTAATGGAAAGGAGCTCCAACCCCCTGATCTGATCACAAGCTACTACTCGCAGGAAGCTTCAACTTCCTCACTGAAGGCTCCAACCCTCAGCATCCTCCATGGACCACGTTTCATAAATTTTCACACTAGATCCACCTGCTTCAACACATCATAAATTATAGGCCACGTTTCATCAAATTTTCAGACTGGACCCATTATCAACACTTAAAGTCAATATCAATTCATCATTGTAACATAGTTATCAATTTATGACACAATTGAATCAATTGATCACTGAAACCAAATCATTAATCACTGAAACCCAATCATCAATATTTGATATAACTGAAACCCAAATCATCAATAACTGAAACCCAATCATCAATTACTGAAACTCAATCATCATTCTATGAATCAGCCAATCAATGTTTGACATAAGTGAATTAATCATTGAAAACCCAATCAACTAGAATAGTCAGATCACTGTAACCAGTGCATAGAACATAACTCAGAATGTTGCTTCAACACATAGAATCAACTGTAACCCTGGTCACTCACTTGCAAAAATGTATACGCCACTTCGCTTAAATCAACCGGCATGCATGCACGCTTTTCAGGAGAGAAACCCGTGTACAGATCTTAAGGGATTGAAAACTGAAAACTTGACTACTACAATTATGAGAGTAATACTCATTCATACTCAGATCTACTGTAACACTTTGGACCAATCACAAAACGGAACTTGATCTTCAATCATAATTAGCAAGTAATCTTGACACTCTTCATAACCACATTCAACTTCATCATTCTATCAGATCTACTTTAGACATTATCATTTAACCCAGATCAATCATGAGGACATCATTGATAGACATCAGAAAAACAGCAGCACTGATCAGATTTGATCAGTCATTATGAACATAAACCCTTACTTTTTATATGCTACTTTGAATTAAAAAACCCACGTGTATACGTGCTTTTCTTGAGACTAACCTGTGTATAGATCTACAAATTTTGACCTACAATTGTGCAGCTCTTCAGAACTTCCGAAAGACCCAGATCATAATAGTCAGAGATAAAAAGATGTGCCAGTACTTCAATCTAGTGAATCCATGAGCAGATCATACAATGAAAAATCATTTCAGGTCTCATGATCATGATCCATCCTTGTATTCATTAGTGCATTATTATTTCAGATATATTGGATCTCATCCCTCTTTAAACTCTCAGGTGCATACTTAGTTTAGATCAAGCAAAGAATCAAAAACCCATAACATGCATATTTTCTTTTGATCTAACTCTTCATAAGATGTCCATCACTTGCATACAATAGGACTTTGATCTTCACCATCTTATATAGTTTTATCCTTTTTCAATACCTGGGGTCAAAACCATAGTTATGCTGATGGTATTCTTTGATGGGATCAATATTCTTTGTCATGCTCATTACCATGGGCCAATACCATGGTAAGAACCCCTGGTGTTTAGAATACCATGGTGAAAAATCCATACGCTTCTTTTCTTCACTAAACTCGCCTGCATACGAGACTTGCTTAACATAACCCATGTATAGTTCTTGAACTTTCAACTTTATCATTCCTCTGAACTATTTCCTCTGAACTGCCATGCCTTTTGTCACATCTGTAAACACATCCTGTTAACTTCCAACTTTTAACAAGTAGATAAAAAGACAACTTATCAAGTAGGATTCCATTTCATCAACTAGGTTGTCATAAAGGACAACTCATCAGGTAGTTTGCCATCAAGGAAAACACTTGATTCATAAAGCCAACAATCTCCTTGTATCAAACTTTTGATTCTGAGCTATAAACCTTTGACCCTTAATTATGTTCCACCATTCTGTCACTTCTGAGCTAACCTGTGGATTCATCAAGTTATCATATACTTGTTCTATTACAAGTGAGTTGCCATCAAGGACAACACATGAATCATAATGCCAACATAAAAATACTCATTGAATTTCATCTTGAAAGACTAGGAGATAATTGGGATAGCTTCCTAGTTAGAAATCATTTAAGGAGGAGGATCAAGAGCCATCTAGTAGCAACAAAGCAAAAAGAGGAAGGAAGAGAATATTTGACAATCCTATTAAAAACTTACCTCAACAACAACTACAAGAATAGTTAGAAGATGAGACTCCTATTGCAGAAATTTTTAGGAAGCATTAAAAGGCAATCTGTTAGAAGAAAGAAATCCAGCAAAAAGGAAGAAATCACATCCAAGAAAACAGAGAAAGCTAAAACAGAGAAGAAAAGAGTTAAAACTAAAAATCCTCCTCCATCAAATATAAGAATAAGCACCATGCTTAATCAAAAACCATCTCAACAATCTATAGATGTTGTTAATTTGGAGGAAGAAGAGAAAATGAAAGTTCCATCACCTACCATCATCTCACTTGTTCATAGCCCAGGTTGAAAAACACCAGAGATAGATCCAGTACAATAAGAAATCTATGACTACATTGAGTCTTTGGAGAGGAGAGCTATAGAAAATGTATTTTCTTCTACAGTCCATGAAAAATAAATCTAGTCTAACAATCCATAAGAACATCCACTTGTGAAAACTCTTAAACAAGAAGTCTTTGGGTTGGAGACACTAAATAAACATCTAAAGAAGGAACATGAAACATAAAAAATGCAAAATGAGATACAAAGGACTGAGAATTATTACATTCTTTTACATATGGGCTTATGGTATGAAAATAACAAAAATTTAAAGAAAAAGAATGAATCTCTAAAATGAAGGTCATGAGTCTAAAATGTAGGATTTTAATGAAGAAGCCGAGAATGATAGTTGCAGGAAAGAAGATAGGAAGGAAAAGCTTGGATGTTCTAGCCCAAGTTTCTGAGAGAGCAGTGATAGATAAAGACTTCTAGTTTTGAATTTTTGCATGAGGACATGCAATGGCCTCCATGTGGGGGAATGTTGAGCCTCATTATTGCTTCATTTTGACAATCTCCCTTACCTATTTTTCCTTTCCTTGACCATCACCATCAACTCAATAGGCATCAAACTATAAGGTTTTTGACATGGTAAGGTGTTTAATTGTATTATCTTTCATATTTAATAATGTTCCTTATTATTGAGTTAATATTTGTATTAGCTACCGAATTCGCACAATTCTGCAGCTAATCTATGTTTCTGTAGGTGATTCCAAGGTTTACTAGGATCGAAAGTGCCAACTAAGAGAAGAAAGATATGGACATGTGGAGATTGATCCCTTTAATGATTTCCTCCTATTCGTTGAAACTAGATCATCAAAGGATTGTTCGATTGCGTGGTCAAAGGGTAAAATCAACTTGTTGCTAAACAAGCAAGTGAGAGTCTGAAATTTCTATGCTTCATGATTTGCTTTGTCAAATAGAAAATTGTGAGCAATGATATCTTGATATTTGTTAGAAGCTTAATTTAGAACTTTGTTAGCTATGGTAGGCGTAAAAGCCTCGAACAATTATTGACATAGGATTTTATAAATACCATGCAACAAACATGAACAAAAGGTTAATTACGCCGTAAGGCGTTCCCTTTTGAAATCAACTGTCCTTCTTGCCCACCTGTCATCCTTATAAACCCTAAGATTATATGTTAGATGATTGAGAAAGGCTAAACCGTTCGATCACAAAAAATAGTTACAAATTCATTGCAGTATTCGAATCACATAGTTAAAGACTCTTCAATGCGGTTGTCAAAAAGAGAAAACTGAAGGAAACATACTTTTCGCCAGAGACGATTACCAAGAAAGGAATACGATGGAGCCAAGGTGGACATCTGGTCCTGTGGAGTCATACTGTTCGTGCTCCTGCTCCTGGAGGGCTACCTACCTTTCCTCGAAACGATGAAAATCTAATGGTGATGTATAATAAGATTTAAAGGGGATTTCAAATGCTTGCCCTAGTTTTCCTGTGAGGTTCGGCGTCTGGTTATCCTACTGCTAGACCCTAACCCTCTGAAGAGGATCACCGTTCCCCAGGTCATGGAGGTTTCTTGGTTTCGCTGAGGATTCAAGTGCCAGCAGGCCAACAACGATGTCGATGTCAGATAGCTCAAAGATGTTGGCTCAGCCTTCCGCTCCCCCAACCCGACTTGCTGGAATGCCGACCTTCCTGAACACCTTTGACATAATTTCCCTCTCGTCGGGGTTCAATCTCTCTCGAGCCTATTCAAGGATAATGTGGATCAACGACTTACTGGAAAACGTGAGAATGATCCAGATACCAAAATCTAACGCTCAAGAAAATTTCAGGTCAAACAGAGTAAGGTACTTTCGCACCGCTTCACAAGACCATCTTGTGTTTCAGAGAATCTTGTATTTCAGCCAGAAAATTGCAGTAGGTTTTCATATAGGGCCTTATTGTTTTTGGATATGCCCAAATGCATGACCTAGTTTATGATCGCCTATTTGCAAGGATCTTTAGACATTTAGTCAAGTTTGGTGGTTGTAAAGGGACCATGGAAGATGGATCAATTGAATATTATTAAGGCCATTAAGGAGGTTGGAACCACCAAGGTATATAGCATTGTTGATGAGGTTTGAGAATTTTGTATATATATTAGAAGTAGATGGGAATTCCAAATTTTTTCATAATCATTAGTGATGAAGTTTACAGAGGTTTTTGCCATCTGAGTTCAGGGATTATGTTGATTAAACCCATGTGGTGGAGCCTGTAAAGACCATGTTTTCTACCAACGTGGAAAATCTCAAATTCTCAAAGACACTGAGATAGAAGGCATCACTTACATGTCTCTGGCAACTATCTTTTGGGGCTATTTTTTCCAAATTTCGGGTATTCAAACCTCACTGCGAGTGCAAACATGGAAACAAATAAATCCAGTAGATCCATGAGTGAAAGTTGTAAATACTAAACATATAGCAGATTTTGATGGGTGCTTCGAACTCTAATTAATTGCAAGCCTTATGTTGAGGCCTAATCTACGTTGCATTGGCAATTTGTGCAGGTTCTAACTTTGATGTGAATATGAAACTAAATTTGATATGAAACATATTGTGTAACACTTTGTGATGTGTATTTGTTTTTTTATAAGGAGGAAAACTATGATAGAATCAACCAATGTAATCTAATCAGCCAATTCCAGATTGATATATCCATATTTATCTTACCCATCATTATTTATTTTAGAAATAGAAAGAGAAACCTACCTGTTCATCAAGAGGAAACGACTGAGTTGGAGTCTTCTTTTTCTTTTTAATTTTTCCATCATATTTGACACACCCAAACAGCCAATAGATCCATGAGTGAAAGTTGTAAATACTAAACATATATTAGATTTTAATGGGTGCTTTGAACTCTAATTAATTGCGAGCCTTATGTAGAGGCCCAATCTACGTGTCTTGCATTGGCAATTTGTGCAGGTTCTAACTCTGACGTGAATATGAAACTAAATTTGATATGAAACTTACTGTGTAATAGCTTTGTGATGTGTATTTTTTTTGTATAAGGAGGAAAACTATGATGGAATCAATCAATGTAATCTAATCAGCCAATTCCTGATTGATATATCCGTATTTATATGCTATAACTAATTGTTTGTCTGTATTCCCTTTTTCATTCAGATTGATGCAATATGTAGACTCCTCCATTGATCAGAGAGATTTCCGATGTTAATTAATTTTGGGAGAAGAAAAAATAATAGTTACTAGTGAGTGGGTGTGTCAAATATGATGGAAAAAATGAAAAAGAAAAAGAAGAATCCAACTCAGTCGTTTCCTCTTGATGAACAGGTAGGTTTCTCTTTCTATTTCTAAAATAAGTAACGCTGGGTGAGATAAATATGGATATATCAATCTGGATTCCCTTTGCATTTTTAGACTTATGATATCCTGCATCTGGGGCTTCCTGCCAAAGCCTACTCCATTAACGAAATTGTATCTCTGTGCGAGAATAAATTTGGCAAACTCTGTAGAATACCTATATTCCAGAGGAAGAGGTGCTGAAAAAAATTGTAGGTTAACCTGGAATATTTTTCCTTGTTCCCCTAATGTTTCCAAACTTAATGAAGATTTGAAGAGATTGTGCATTTATTTGCTTCCATTATATATTATGTGTTTAAGTGCTATACTAAAAATAGTATAGGAATGGGAGAGTATACCCGTTCAAGGTTTTACCATGAGGATGGCTATATGAGAACAATATTGCGTAACCTTATTCTGGTTTTCTGATATGTATATATTTTTTTTGGATTAAAAGGGAGGAAACTTCTAAGGCTGTTACAAACCATCAATATTATTTTAGAAAAAATAAAGAGGAACCTACTTGTTCATACAGGACATGGAGAAGAATTGAAGTGGGTGGAATTTTCTCTTTTTGTTCCAAATAATCGCTACTACCAAAATTTAATTATCATCAAAAATCTATTTCACGATGGAAGAAACATACCCAATGAAAACAAGAAGACAAGGAAACAAATAAATCAGTAGATCCATGAGTGAAAGTTGTAAATACTAAACATATAGCAGATTTTGATGGGTTCTTCGAACTCTAATTAATTGCGTGCCTTATGTAGAGTCCTAATCTACGTGTCTTGCATTGGCAATTTGTTCAGGTTCTAACTCTGACGTGAATATGAAACTAAATTTGATATGAAACTTATTGTGTAATAGCTTTGTGATGTGTAAATTTTTTTGTATAAGGAGGGAAACTATGATGGAATCAATCAATGTAATCTAATCAACCAATTCCAGATTGCTATATCCATATTTATCTTACCCAGCGTTATTTATTTTAGAAATAGAAAGAGAAACCTACCTGTTCATCAAGAGGAAACGACTGAGTTGGATTCTTCTTTTTCTTTTTCATTTTTTCCATCATATTTGACACACCCACACATTGGTAACTAATATTTTCTCTTCTCCCAAAATTAATTAACATCAGAATTCTCTCTGATCAATGAAGGAGTCTGAATATTGCATCAATATGAATGAAAAAGGGAAGACAGTCAAACAATTAATTCTAGCAGATCCATAGGTGAAAAACAAAATTACGCAGACAACATATAAGTAGGTTTTCATATAGGGAATTATTGTTTTTGGATATGCCTAGATGCATGACATAGTTTATGATCACCTATTTGGAGGGATCTTTAGAGATTTAGGCAAGTTTGGTGGAGGTATTTAGGAAAGCTGACATAGTTATCTCGTTATCCCGGCTGTAAAGGGACCATGGAAGATGGATTAGTTGAATATCATTAAGGCCATTAAGGATGTTGGAACCATCAAGGTATATTGCATTGTTGATGAGGTTTGATAATTTTGTTGAGCGTTAGATTTTGGTATCTGGATCATTCTCACGTTTTCCAGTAAGTCGTTGATCCACATTATCCTTGAATAGGCTCGAGAGAGATT
>Ga0181473_100405_pt2 | contig 10104 bp, 9 predicted proteins | sample In2P11_FD_119089 | JGI IMG/M metagenome (GOLD analysis project Ga0181473, IMG submission 119089) | Clean room microbial communities from NASA Spacecraft Assembly Facility at Jet Propulsion Laboratory, Pasadena, California, USA -... ... | reverse complement strand
GTGTCAAGTGATGGTTGCAAGTCGAGGAACCATAAATTGCTCTGGAGAGTGCTATAATATGAAGCTATCCATGGGAGAATATGTATTTAGTAGCCCAATTCTTTCCATTCCAATGGGTGGTGTTGATGTTGTACTAGGAGTCCAATGGCTACAATCCTTGGGTACAATAGCTTTTAATTTTCAAGAACGTTTCTCCAAATTTTGTACGGAAGGAAAGGAAGTTGAATTAATGGGTATTGCAAGGAAATCAGGAAAGATAATCAGCTCTAATGGTATGAAAAATCTTCTAAAGAAGGAACAACGAGGTGTAATTTCACAATTATGTTCGCTAGAGGTTCCCACATTGAAATCATTTACTTCTCTAGATCTCCAAGAAGTCTTCGACAATCATTCCAATGTATTAGAGACTCCCAAAGGTCTCCCACCTATTCATGATCATGATCATGGTATTCATTTGATTCCAAGAAGTGTTCCTCCAAACATCGGGTTGTACATATATCCCTATGCCCAAAAGAGTGAAATTGAACGTATGATTGGATAAATGCTAGAGGCTGGTATAATTCAACCTAGTCAAAGTTCCTTCTCTGCTCTAGTAGTATTGGTGCACAATAAGGATGATCATGGCGCATGTGTCCGGATTATAGGGAGCTCAACAAGCTCACTATTAAAGATAAATTTCCCATTCCTGTCATTGATGAATTATTGGATGAATTGCATGGATCAATTTACTTCACCAAGTTGGATCTTCGTTCAGGATATCATCAAATCAGAATGAAGACTGAAGACATTGTAAAAACAACATTTAGAACTCATGAGGGTCATTATTAATTTTTGGTTATCCCTTTTGGCTTTGATGCACCTTCTACATTTCAAGGTTTGATGAATTCCATTTTCAAACCCTTTCATAGAAAATTTGTGTTAGTAATTTTTGATGATATACTAATCTACATCAAGTCTTGGAAGGATCATGTTGAACATGTTGACAGTGTACTCAAACTATTGGAGGAGAAACAATTATATGCAAAAAGCTCCAAAAGTTTCTTTGGAGTACAAGAGGTAGAGTATCTGGGTGATATTGTATCTCATGAAGGTGTTAAGGTAGACCCTAGCAAAATTAAATCCATTAAGGAATGGAAAATTCCCACATCCGTAAAGCATCTGCGAGGATTTCTCGGGTTGGCAGGGTATTATCGCAAGTTTGTTAAGAATTATGGGAGAATAGCAGCACCTCTAACAACATTATTGAGGGAAGATGCATTTTCATGGACTCCAGAAGCAACAAAGGCCTTCGGACATCTTAAAGAGGCAATGTGCCAAGCACCGGTCTTAGCTGGACTTCACAAAAACCTTTATTTTTGAATGTGATGCTTCAGGAAATGGAATTGGTGTTGTTTTAATGCAAGATGAAAGACCCATTTCTTTCGAAAGTCGTCGAATCAAGGGAAAGTATTTACACAAAGCTATTTATGAGAAGGAAAAGTTGGCAATACTACATGCACATAAGAAAGGGCGACCCTACCTCATGGGAAGACACTTCAAAGTAAAATCGGATCATGATAGTCTTAAATACTTTTTAGAACAAAGATTATCCTCTGAAGAGCAACAAAAATGGGTCACAAAGATGTTGGGTTATGACTTTGAAATCATCTACGAAAAGGGGAAGAAAAATGTTGTGGCAGATGCACTCTCAAGAAAGGATGAGGATTTGGAAGCATTATTGTGCGCCATTTCTATTATCCAACCAGATTGGATAAACGAAGCAAAGGGAGGAATGGAAGAATGATGAAGTGTGGGCACTTATTCAAAAGTTACAACAAGATTCCAGTACATCTGATACATTTAGCTGGCAAAATGATTCATTATGGTACAAAGATCGCTTATACCTCTGTAAGAATTCCCAACTCAAACAAAAGATTCTTATGGAATTGCACACTTCTCCTTTAGGAGGGCACTCAAGATTTTTAAAATCTTACCATAGGGTTAAGAAGGAATTTTTTTTGGGATGGCCTTAAATCGGATATTCAAAAGTTTGTGGCAGAATGTTTGGTTTGCCAACAAAATAAAGTTGAAACAATTAAGACCCCAGGTCTATTACAACCTCTGTCCATTCCAAGCCAATGTTGGGAGGATGTTTCAATGGGTTTTATCACAAGTTTACCCATGTCCAAAGGAAATAGTGTCACCATGTTGGTAGTCGATAGACTTACCAAGTATGCACACTTTTGTGCATTATCACATCCATTTAAAGCTAGTGTAATTTCTAATGCATTTATGTAAACAATTCAAAAGCTACATGGAAACCCAAAGATTATTGTAAGTGATAGAGATCCCATTTTCACTGTAAATTTTTGGACATAATTATTTTCTTGTCTTGGTACTAAGTTAGCTCATAGCTTATCCTATCATCCTCAATCTGATGGGAAAATTGAGATAGTAAACAAATGTTTGGAAGGATAAATTCATTGCTTTGTATCTGATAAACAGACACAATGGGTAAAATGGTTGCCTCTGGCTGAATGGTGGTATAACACTTCCTTCCATACCGCAACAAAAATGACCCCATTCATGGAACTTTATGGATATCATCCACCATCCATCACATCATATTTAAGAGAAAATTCTAAGGTTCAAGTAGTTGAAAATCACATTAAGCATCAATAACAAGTTCGCCAACTCTTAAAGGATAACCTCACATTGGCACATAATAGAATGAAACAATAGGAATATCAACATTGCAGCGAAAGAATTTTTGATGTAGGTGACAAGCGATAGCAAAAGATTGGTACTATGGCATACAAATTGGAGCTTCTTGTAGCTTCCTGAGTGTACCTAGTTTTCCATGTTTCGTGTTTAAAGAAGGTTATAGGTGACAAGCTCCCACTTCAAACAATATTGCTAGAACTTGACGAGGAAGGAAAAATCATATTGTAACCGGAAGCAGTCACAGAAAAAAGAACTCGAAAGCCACGAAATCAATCAATTTCGGAGTATCTCATCAAGTGGAAGAACTTATCTACTGAAGAATCCACATGGGAGGATGATAATTTTATACGAAAGCATCCAAAACTACTCAAGCATTGAGGACAACGCTTTTCGCAAGGAGAGGGGCATGTTAGGCCCCTATAATACTAGTGAGTCCCCCATTACTATTGTCATTATATCCCTTATTTTTATTATTGTGCCCCTATTGTCCCCATCTTGTTATTAGTATGCCCCATAGAAACCCACTATTGTTATTTTTGTGCCCTTATGTTATTACTATTATGCCGGCTTGATTATATTGTGACCCCTTAGACTCTTATATATATAAGGGAGGTTTAGTCATTTGTATCATCAAAGAATTGTTCATTTGTGTAATGTAAAGGAGGTTTCCCCCACGAAGAGGTTGAATTCTAATACATTGATCTATCTTTTCTATATTTTTGTGAGCTGGTTTCCTAACATTTGGTATCACCAACTACAGATAAAAGATGAATATAATCATAAGAAAACTTGTAGAAACATATATGGTTCATATGTGTTTGTAGTGTTACCCTTTAGTCTCATTAACACATCAACAATATTCATGTGTTTAATGAATATTGTAATCCACAAATATATTGATAGGTTTGTGTTACTATTCATATAGGACATTTTAGTGTATTCTACAAATGAAGAAGAGCACAAAGAACATCTGAATTTGGTGTTAAAAAATTTAAGAGAACAACATCTCTATGCAAAATTCAATAAATGTGAGCTTTACAAACACAAAATACAGTATTTAGGTCGCACCATTTCTAAAGAGGGGCTATATGTTGATCTTAGAAAGGTTAGGGCTATTATGAATTGGCCCATACCTAAGGATGTGTCAAATTTCCCTCATTTACGGGATCACGGGATATTAACAAATATTTATAGAAGGATTTTCAAAATTGGCTTATCCCATTACTTCCTTACATAAAAAATGAACAAATATTTAGTGGACAATCGAATTCCAGGAAATTTTTAACAGTTAAAACAACTTCTCAGAGTAGCTCCTATACTAAGCATTGTAGACACAAACAAGGAATTCATTGTTTCTATTGATGCATGTTTGGAAGGGCTTGGGGAAGTGTTGATGCAGCAACATGCAGTAGTAGCCTATAAGTCTAGGAAGTTGAAACCACAAGAAAATAATTATGTTGTGTGTGATCTAGAGTTGGCAACAGTGATACATGCTCCAAAAATGTGGAGACGCTATTTGCTAGAGAAAATATTTACCTTCTTAACAAATCACATCATTATGAAATATTTTTTCAGCGAACCTAATCTATGCTAGACAAGAACGGTGGCTATATTTCCTCAATGAGTTTTGACTCAATGTTTAAAAAAAAGAAGGAAAAGAAAACAAAATAAGTGATGCTTTATGTATACATGCTCATGCTTTGATGGGAGAATCGGTTAGCAGTATCAGTATAGATTTTTTGGAACATATCAAAAATTAAAAACAACAAGATTCATAAGTATCTTGAGGTTTAACAAGAATTACAACAAATGGATGTTCTAGGACATGCTGAAAATTATGAAAAATTGCTAGCCTACCAAAATAGATTGTATATTCCCAATGTGAGTATGATAAAATAAACGATACTTGATGAATATCACAAGAAATTATATGCACGCCATCTTTAATACCAAAAGATGATAACAACATCAATGAAAAACTTATTTTTATCAAGAATGAAGATGGTGGTGGAAGAATAGTTAGCCAAATGTATAGAATGTCAACAAGTAAAGGTGGAACATTAACACCCTACTGGATTGTTGAACCCACTACCCATTCTCGAATGGAAGTTGGAAGTTATTTCATTAGGTTTTATTATAATATTACTAAGGAGAAGACAACAAAATGAATCCATCATGGTGGTAATGGACACTTTGACTAAAGAAACACATTTTATACTGGTGGAATCTACTTTTCGAACCACACAGATTGTTACCATATTCACGAAGGAAATTTTCTGGCTGCATGGAGTACCAAAGATGGCAGTGTCAGACAAAGATGCTAAATTTACCTCCATGTTGTGGAATTTTTTGTTTGGGGACATGGGAACTCAATTAAATTTTAGCATTGCATATCATCCTCAAACAGATTGATAGACAAAAAGGACCAATCAAATCTTAGAGGATATGTCGCAAATGTACGTCATGGACAGGCCTACTAAGTGGGAGGATTTTCTACATTTAATAGAAATTTCATATAACAATAACTACAAAACTTCAATAAAAATGAGTCCTTTTGAAGTTTTATATGGAAGAAAATGGCATACGCTGCTTAGTTGGAGTCAATTAGAAGATTGATTGATGTTATGATGGGATGCTTTGCACGAAATGGAACAGGTTGTATGAAATATTAGACAAAACATCAAAACTACATAGGCTAGGAAAAAAATCTATGTGGACAAGAGAAGAAGTAATAAATAATTTAACATTGGGGACCATGTTTACTTAAGAGTAAAACCAAGAAAAGGTACCTCATGGTTCTATGGGCCTTTCTAAATCTTAGACAGAATTGGTCCAGTAGCATATCAACTGCCTTTTCCCGGCAATTTTAAGGTTTATGAGAAAAAGTACTTCGGCTTAAATCACATGAAAAAACATTTGTCGACACGTCTTGAACCAGCTAGTGTGGTTCATCGTCAAGACAGTTCAAAACGCGTCAACAAATGTTTTTTCATGTGATTTACGTCGAAATACTTTTTCTCATAAACTTGATATGGATCACAGAAGCCTCAATTCAACAATTTTAAAGTTCACAATTTCTTGAAGGTGTCCTTATTAAAGAGACATGTTCATGATGTTTATCACATTATTAATTACAATATGATACAAGTGGAACTCGATGGAGATTTCATGCCAGATCCATTCCACATATTAGATCAGAAAGAGATCTTCCTCAAGAATCGAGTCATCGCCCGGGTTAAAGTATAGTGGACACACTTTACACCTGAGGAGGCTACTTGGGAATGGGAGGATACAATGAAAGAAGCTTATCCAACATGGTTCAAGAATTATGTAAGTGGATGGTAAACACCAAGTATGATGTTAATTTTAAAAAGAAGGGGAAGATCTAATAGCCCTTTGTTTCTATGTAAATAGATTTTTTTTTTAGATTGAACTATTTTTAGTTGTGATGGCTAAAAATCCATGGTAAAATCGAATTAAAATAAACAATAAAGTATGGTGATGTAATAAATGAATTTTATTAATGAAAAGGAAAACTGGAAATTACTTGGGAAAGAAACACTTGAGTTAAAAAGAGTATTTCTAAGATTTGGAAACCAATGTTGACCGGTAAGATGAAGACAATCTTTGCTTAAATCACTACTGAAAATCCCTAGGGGTTGATTAATAAGATTTAATATGATTGGAGATAAATCTATTAAATCACTCAGTGTCAAAAAAATACCAAGTAAGGGTGAAAAAAAAGTCGTGGGAGAAAAATACGAGATTGAAATAAAAAGGACAAGATATCTTTTTTGAAAAAATAAAAAATAAAAGAAGAGAAAATCCTAGGCTAATGGGTTAGAAGACCCTAGAAATTGGGATGCCACTAAGGAATGATCTACTAGGGATGTAAGGCATAAAATACTTTATCTGGAATCAGAAGATTTTGTTGATTCCATTGGCATCTAGTATCATCTCGGGGGAACTAGTGATTTAGTTCCTGGTTGCATGGATAGTGTGCTTCCCATGTACAATTTCTACAATAAATCTGGTTAGTAAATATGTGTATGTTATCTCTGTGAATGGAATGAATTTTGGTAGAGCATTGTATTGGATCTCAACTCTAATAACTATGTGTGAGAATTTTCCTGTGAATGTTCATATTCAATAATTTTGTGGAAGAATGACTTCTACAACAAGTCCGGTTAGGAAATTCGTGCATGTTATTTTTGTGAATGGAATAAATTACAACAGAGTATTGGATTAGATCTTACTGCTAACAATTATTTGTGATTGTTACCTTGTGAACATTTCTATTAAATAATTTTGTGGAAGGTATAAATTTTATGCAGAATATTGGGATTGATCTGAGTACTAACAACTGCGTGTGTTTGTTTTCCTTTGACTAAATAACGAAGTGAATGATATAAATCTTATACAAAATATTGTATAATGAAAAATGAATTCCATTTATATATCTGAGTTTGTTGATGCAGTCAAAGGATATTTACTGAAATTCTTCATACTCATAGATTAAATAAGGTAGTATTCTTATGCAGAGACAGAACAAAAGGATCTAAAGGCATTTGCGTGAAGAAAGCCTTAATGGTAATGCAAATAGTATTATGTAATTTTATATATTTTAAAATCAAAGGACTGAAACAAAACATTCAAGGATTTTTATCTAAGTCTCTGTCACAAATAGGTGAGTTAAAAGAAGTAAAGATTAGATGTGCATAACTACCTACCTAGCAAGTTGGTGATTAACATTTCTACTTATAATGCACCGATCATGACATCCACTTAAGGAATTGTCCCATATTAAGTTCAGTTCAATAGAGAAAGGAAGTAATTATACCATTTCTATTCATCAAACTATTCAGATAGTGCGCAAAACTAACAACAACATTTTAACATAATTCCACAAGAATGAAATAGGAAACTCTATAGCTTATTTCAAGAACATAATTGATTTAACATACATTCCCATATGAATCTCTATTATGAAGGGTAACAATGTGCAAGAATTTAGACACAGAAACAATGACCATGAAGCCCCAATGAATGGAGGTATAGAATTAAAATTATACAATGCACACTGAGTAGCTTAATTGATTACAAAACCTGAGGGTTTAATAAATATGCTTAAAATATAGGAGTACATTTGGCATATGAAGCCTTAGGTGAGTCGAAATCACTTTAGATATCCTGAACAATAGATAAACCTATACTATAGTTTGAGGGGTCGAAAATGACCACTTAGTTAACTCTTGGCTTCTCAAGATAGACCCAATATTGCATCTATGGAACGTGTAGATGCACGTGCAGAGCATCTAAGAAATAAGAAAAAAAGAACCTATTTTTTTAACCGACCTGTGCTAGCATGGTTAGAGTTAGTGGTTGTAATGTTGTTTCTCCATGTAGCATGGATATAGGGAAATGATATGCGATCATACCTATAAGCAAGTAAAAGGAAAACATAAGATAAGGAAAATTACATAGAACCAAAATGTGGAGTAACATATACAATAGGTGCACTATTATGAATTTACTTTGTTAGTAAACAGTTAGTCATAGAAGCAATCTCGCCATATTTTTCAAAATTATTTTGAGAGAGAGCTGCTGGAAAACCAATAACTAGATCCAAGTGAATAAAAATGTACAAGAGCAAGGGAAGAAACAAGATGAACTTGTAAAAAAACATCTACATACTCATACCCATGTATCGAAGGAAGATATGGCCATGAGACTGTGAATTGATTAGGTAACCGTAAGTGAAGAGGTCCCTCAGGAAATGATAATGAATCCATCAAAAAGGAAAGAAAGAGAATAAAATAGAGGTGAGGGAAAAATTATATAATAAGGGTTATAAATGAGTGCAAGGTGCATAAGTCCAAACTGTCCATATAAGGGTACCTATGACACCTAAATGGAACAAAAGAAGTTAAATGTCAACGATAAAAAGGGATCAATTGTTGTAGAAATGTTTCTCTTCTAGGTGACTGGAAAGGTATATGCTCTGAACCTTCTACTCAACCATGATGCACCAAGACATGAAAAAAATATAAACCCTGGAAGCTAGGGAAATATAGAAAATAAAATCATTAGCAAATTCCAAAACTGGTATGAAGGGAGACAAACTTGATAACTGAGCGAAGCATCAGAAAGATTAGTAAGAGTCGAAACAAAATAATAAATGCATTACCAGATAACGTAGGAAACATATATAATTTCACACCAAAAGGTAAGATTTCCTTACCTAGTAGTAGAGGAGGAGTAGGCATTGCCATGGTATGGGAAAATTCCTTTCAAACTTTCAACCCCTGTTAACGATCGCCATGACTGTCGGACAGATTATCCCTCACACTAAGAAAAAGGAGCAAATGAGTTGGATACCTAGTGAATAGATGGAGTTATGGTTTTTGAGGGTGGTATCCACTGTTAGATCAACTGAATGAATTGCCATCGTCCATGCTGGAATATGTTACAGCCCATGTGAAGTTCACGTGAACGAGGGTTGCGTATCCGCAGATGATTCCCTCATAGCATTGAGGACCATAGGCCCCACTTATGGGTGGGTTATGTGACTATTAATGTAGAAAGTCTGCTTGAATGGTTGTAATCCACCCCTTGCAATTAAAATATCCTATCAAATTTATGTTCTGACCAACAATGTAAGTAGACACAAGCTAAGTTTAATGTGTGAAGTATACCAAGGAGGATGAGTATAGCGTATAGGTCCCTTCACCATCGAACATGTTTGTCATCTTCAACCCCCTTAGTATCAGAAAGATGATATACTCTTTTTCCCCAAAGTGATTTGGAAATGGACCAACATCTAGTTTCACTTCTAAGATCATCAAAATTAGTTCTTATCTTTGCAATGATCATTTCCTTTTTAACACTATCAAGACAAAAACATAATACAAGGTCATCATAAAAAGGATATTGTTCACAAAAACTTCTTCCAAAATACATTTTTTTAGGTCATTCACAATTCAATTTTATAAATTTACATAAAACTAAACTATCCGAATATTATATATTATAAAATTAGTTTTCATCATATATTTCAAAATAAATTATATTTATATTTAAAAAAATATTATATCAATATTTAAAATTTTAAAATTTATATTAATTTGAAAGCATTGGTAGTTCATATTTTTTTCCCTTAAATACATACGAAGAATTTGTAATTAATTATAAGAAATATGAATTTTTATAATCATGGTTTTAAGTAATGAAATTTCTGTTGGATAGAAATTTATTTCTTTTCTCAGTTAAGAAACTATTTAATTTTATTAGTTAACTAAAATTTATTTTTTATCAATTAAAAAATTATTTAATTATATTAGTTAATATTTCAAATTAAAGTGATTGATTTAATTTTAGTTATTTTTAAAAACATATCTTTTT
>Ga0181473_100328_pt2 | contig 10114 bp, 16 predicted proteins | sample In2P11_FD_119089 | JGI IMG/M metagenome (GOLD analysis project Ga0181473, IMG submission 119089) | Clean room microbial communities from NASA Spacecraft Assembly Facility at Jet Propulsion Laboratory, Pasadena, California, USA -... ... | reverse complement strand
TCTTTCTGGCTGTCGCTCTGGTCTTAGTGGTCTTCGGGTATGAGGAGAGCAAGTACATCCTAAGGAGTGGATCAGTATGATGCCAACCCCAGAGTAATACGGCAGTGGAAGAGGTGTTTTCCAGCAAGGGAACCGGTGTGGAGAAGCAACTGGAGCAGAGTAGCTCGGCTCCGCCCACCTTCACCCTAGCCCCATATCTCAAAAAGTCGCTGAGAGAGCGCTATTCACTTTACACCCCAACACCAAGCGGCGCACGGCCATTCCTCTACCTCGTCTGGGACTTCCTCCGTCTAGTGCGCTTTCCGGCGATCGCGTATACAGCTCTGATGTGGGGCGCGTCGCTGACCTGGTTCTCCGTGGTCCTCACGACAATGTCCACTTACTTCACGCTGCCGCCGTACAACTTCTCGCCAAGCGGCGTCGGCCTGATGAACCTGCCGCCCTTCATAGGAGTTGCTCTTGCTCTGACGGTCAGCGCAAGCAATGACTGGATCATCCTCAAGCTGGCGAAGCGGAACGGAGGCGTCTTTGAGCCGGAAATGAGGCTGTGGCTGGGTCTAGTAGGGGTGGTGCTTACGCCGGCAGGCATGTTGTTGTTTGGGTTGGCAATAACTGAGGTTGGTCTATCCTTGGAGAGCGTCTTGCCTTTCAGTCGGAAAGCTGACCAATATCACAGGGCTATCATTGGATCGTGCCGTGCATAGGCTCCGCGTTCTTCGGCTTTGGCTCCGGCATTATGGGGGACGTCACGCTGACCTACCTACAAGATTGCTATGCAGAGGTAAGTACAACAGACCTGATTTGAATTAGCAAGACTGACATACAACTCGACTTCTAGGTAGTCGGCGATGCTCTGGTCTCTGTGACCTTTGTCCGTAATGCTTTGGCCGCTGCTGTCGTGTTCGCCTTGACGCCTTGGGTCGACAGTATGGGCCTCTATGACATGTTCATCTGCGCCAGCATCCTTGCCTGGGCGGTGTATCTGTTGACGATCCCAATGCTGATTTGGGGCTGGAAGTGGAGGAGTCAGACTGCTGCGGAGTACGAGCAGCATCTCATGAAGAGCGAAACGCACACGCCGGGTTCAGTCGACAGATGAGAGGCTCCGAACACTGGTCGTCGACTGGCGACACTCGTGACTGCAAGTTGGAGGCGGCTCGCTGCTGGCGGGATGTCCTCCTTGCCTTCGTAAATCTGATATGGGCGATATCGTATGATAGCTTTCCATGAATGAGACGAAGCCAGAACTGCTCACACTGTAGAGCGCACTGAGGATTGAGCTATCTTCAGTCGAAGCTTGGGTATAGCACACGAAAGTATCGAGCCTCGTGCTTGAGGTGTTTCCGTACCAAGCATACTGCCAACTGGTGTTCAGTGCACGGCTACCCCTGGCGGCCTCACATAGCTGATTCCCCAGTGTTTACTTAGTAGCCGCCCATAAGTACCCAGCATACTACCACACGCGCTCACCTTCCACCAACCAACATCCCACAGTCTGCACCCCTCAACAGGATCCTCGCCCTCATCGAACGGATCATTGAAGCCTGTCTCTTCCGGGTCATGATCTGCTGGGTCGGGTACCTCCCAATCCGCACGAACGAGGTTGACAAAGCCCAGATTGTCGAAAGGACCCGATAGCTTTGGATCAGGCTCGACTACAGACTTCAACGCTGCCTCATCCACCTGGACGCAGTACGTTGTTCGAGGCGTCTGGTCGATGATAAAGGGGGCAGCATCCGGTCGACTTTTCTCGTCCGTGGAGCAGTTTGCCGACCAGTCCCTGAGTTGTTGCCGCACAAAACTTTTGCTAGCGCCGTTTAGTAAGTCGCGATCTTCATGCGCACTCCAGTTCAGAGAGTCCATGAGCTCCGAAATCCCATAGTAGTCGCATGATTCGCGGGTGCGTTCGTTCAGGATTCGAAGGAACTGAGACCAAGCAGCAGCATCGCCGTGCGTACAGCGGTAGATGACAAAGCCCCAGTACTTGTGCCCAAGATGTTGATGACTGTACTGTACCTTGAGACCGTCGTTGTGGATGTCTTGTTCAATTTCAGCCCACGGCGCATTGGGATATGGTAGCTCAACTCTTGGGTGTGCCGCTCCCGTAAAAGACTTGGGAGTATGACAGGATACCTCCAGCCGAACCTAGCTTCACTCGAGATGATAACACCGTCGCAATGCATGTAGAAAGGCAAGGTCGTAATCGTCCAAAGCATGATGCTGCGCGCCATGCCATCGCCATGGGTATGGTATTATGGCACCTTGCTTACGCCAACAGAGCGTGCTTCAGCTGTGCCTCGCACCATGTCAATGCTGAGATCAATTGATGTCTTTCCACAGTGATGGTACAGAGGAGAAGCAGAGGTGAAAGGGAGTGGCCTTGTCGCCGTTGTGAAAGCCTTAAGGCATCAGCTTTTCTGTGGAAGCAGCCGTGTAACCGAGAACTCAAACCTCACCTCCTCTTTCGCGCAGCCTAAACCTACTCCTCACCAAACCCGTGATACGGTAGATAATGACGGAACGCGTGCCGCTCGACATCTAACATGTCCCTAATAACAGCTAAGTTGCGATCTCTCTTGTCTTATACCTCGTCCAAAGACTCTACACACCCCCAAAGTACTGTGAGCCCGGCATAAGCTCAACATGGCAGACATAGCAGGTATCCCGATTGTCGAGGCGCCGGTCCTTATCATCGGCAGCAGCATGGTGGGAATGACGCTGTCTGCCCTACTCGCGAAGCAGGGCGTCCGTGGCTGCATCACTGTCGAGAAGCACGCTTCTACAGCAATTCATCCGAGGGCCGCCCTCTTTCACCCGAGAACGATGCAGATATACCGCGAGCTGGGACTGTATGAGCAGATGAAGCAAGAATCGGCCAAGCATTACGATGAGCACGCTGGCCTGCATGCTGTAGAGAGCTTGGCGGGTAAGACGCTGGGAACGTGGATGAAGGACATCAACGAGGGCTTGGAGCATATTAGTCCCACGTCAAGGCTGTTTTTGACTCAGCAGATGTTCGAGCCATTGCTGCGAGATCTCGCGACAAGCAAAGGGGCAGACTTGCGCTTTAATACTGAGCTCGTTGACTTTCAGCAGGACGCTGAAGGCGTAACGGCCCTGCTACAGAATACCGAAACCGGCGCAAAACAGCTCGTGCGGTCAAAGTACCTGGTAGCATGTGACGGCAACCGCTCATTCGTCCGGCAGAAGTTAGACATTGGCATGAAGGGGCATGGCCTGTTGAGCCAAAGCGTGACAATCTACTTCAAAGCTGATCTCGGACGGTTCGTCGAAGGCAAGTACAACGGCGTCATCTACGTGAACAACGAGCACGTGCGTGGCTTCTTCCGTCTGGACAAGACCGGCCGTGAAGGCTTCCTCGCTGTTAATACGTATGGCGAGCGTGGTACGGAGGAGAGCAGATTGCCTGGCAAAGACATTACCCGTGAGCGTGCGACGGAGATACTGCGGGCGGCTATAGGGGCCGACGTAGACTTTGAAATCACGCTCTTGTCGCCTTGGGCAGCAGTCTGCGACGTCGCCGAGCGCTTCCAGGACGGCCGAATCCTGCTCGCAGGAGACGCAGCGCACACTGTGACGCCCAATGGCGGCTTCGGCGGTAACACTGGCATTCAGGATGCTCACAATCTTGCCTGGAAACTCGCACTCATCCTTCAAAAGAAAGCTGGCTCCGACCTCATCTCGACATACGAAGCTGAACGCTGGCCCGTGGCGAAGAAGACCATCGATCAAGTCTTCGAGCGCTACATCGTGCGTACTGCGCCCGAGTTCCGCACGCCGGACATGTACGTGGAAGACGAAGTGCCAGAACCGCACCTTGAGCTTGGGTATCAGTACCACTCGCGTGCGCTCACCACTAGTCGGCTACTAGCTGGATCCATAACGAGCGATCCCGCCATTGCGAAAGCTGCGCCTGGAACCATGGCGCATCATGTTACCATCAGTACTGCCGAGAAACCGGAGCTGTTTCCCATCGCTGACTTACTTGGGCACGGCTTCGTGCTTATCGTAGGTCACGAAGGCATTAGCTGGGTTCGCGCGGCTCGCAACTTCTACTTTGAAGAGGGTCAAGCCCTGCCTGCGCTTGCCGTGCATCAGCTTATAGGAACCAACGAAGCCTTCTACGAGAAGTACAGTCTCACACCTCATGGCTGCGTATTGATCCGACCCGACGGCTTCGTAGCCTGGTCCGAACCGAACGCTGCTGTATCCGGATTCGGCGGCATAGGGATGCCGGCGCCGGAGGAGAGGTTGAAGTGCGTTTTGCGGGATATCTTGTGCCTATCTTCGCGCACGTCCGCTAGCAGTCAGAGCAGTGCTGCGGTCACCCCCGCATCTTCACCGGAGAAGCTGGTGCGATCGGAGATGAACTTGGCGACGGAACTGTTCGCAAAGCGGAGGGCACTTGAGGGCGAGAAGCAAGAGCTGAAGCAACGGATTAAAACCATTGATGGGGAACTCAATGATCTCCGGAGGATGTCTGAGTTGCAGAACGAGATGGCTATGCTTGGGATGAAGCTTCGCATTTCTGGGCCGGGAACAATGCCGGAGCCGTTTGACCACGCCGCCAGTTGAAAGCATGCAGCATACACACACTCACCGTCCCTTGTCGACAGCATTACACCATCAACCGAAGATACACGAGCTACCTACGCACCCACTACCTACAAGTGAAGAACTGCCTACCCAACCGTCGGATTGCCACTATAGCCCGCAGTCAAGCGGTATGTTCGCCGAGCATAGCAATCCTGCTATCCTCACTTCCCCAGGAACCAAATCACCAAGGCATCCTAGCCCCAGTGTCTGGCTGCGGTGCGGCTTGTCTATTATTGAGATCCCAATACGACCACCGACTCTCGAGCGTGCTACCGAGACCTTGTTTCTTCATTAATGGGAACCACTCCTCCCATGGCAAACCGATCGGCGCTCTAGCCCTGTCAGTTAACTCTGGGTTCGCCAAGTTCATGCGATGTAGGCGATAACGGCTCATATCCCAACCTCTTGGAAGGTTATTGGGGTCGATGTTCGCGGGATCCAGTCTGGTTGTCTGCGGCAGTGCGCCCGAATCTTGGGGCGGTCGGTAGCCGGGAGGTCGCCAGTCGCTCTGTGAAGCGCGTCTGAGTGCTTCCTCCATTGCAGTGCTCTCATAACCTACAGCTCGTGGTGGCTGTCCGTAATACTGGGCTTGTGGTTGCTGTTGTGGAGGCTGTTGGTATTGCTGGCCTTGGTACCCTTGTTGATACTGTTGGGGTTGTTGGCTGTATTGGCTGTATTGGCCGTATTGTTGTTGAGTGCCAGGTTGCTGGTACTGCTGGGCTTGGTAGCCTTGTTGGTATTGCTGGGGTTGCCGCGGCCGAGTGTTGCCTTATAGAGTCGCTGCTGGTTGGGAACCCGCAGGAGATGCGAAGTAGCCTATCGCGGGAGCAGGTGCCGGGGCAGGTGTTCGAGCAAGAGTTGATGGACCCGCCGCTGAAGTCTGATTTATTCTGGGCGGTCGTGAGACTCTTGGTTGCTGCGGAGGCTGAGGGCTTGCGCTGTAAAGCTCTCGATCATGTGATCGTCTGCCGCTAGACGAGCTCTGAGGGGCTGGCGGCGCCCGGCTAGGGTCCCGCCTTTCTGACCCTGCGAATCCTGTTCGCTGTGCAGGCCGAGGACTTGCGCTGTACAACTCTCGGTCATATGGTTGCCTGCCTTCCGTGGAGATCCGAGGGGCTGGCGACGCTCGTTCACGTATTGGTGTCCCTGCTTTCAAGACAGCTGGCGATGCCTTTCCTGCAGATGCTCTGGGAGACTGTGCTGCAGGTGTATTCGCTCTGGAAGGAAATGGAGAGCGGCCACTCGCTGGGGTCCTTGGAGAGGCAGGCGCAGCCGAGGACGGTCTCGGAGGACGGGATCCAGCAGGTGAAGCCGTGGATGATAACCTTTGCGAGGGAACGTTAAGTCCCAGCACAGGCCGTGATGATGCAGGCTTCGAGCTCGACGGCTTTCCGGAGCCTTTAGGTGCCATTGCTCGTGGGAGCTGTATTATGCGCTGATGGTATGCTGGTATGTAAAGATTCGGTGTGGTGTGATTTAGGGGTTCCTGTGTCGATGAGATTACAAAATACAGCTAGATAGCAAGGTGATCGATGTTCAAGGCAGGACCGCAACTGGTAAGTTGGACATTGCTTTATAGAGGTGGCACACAGACATGTTTTCTCACTGACCTCAGATCTATCGATTCACGACCGCGGTGTCAAGTATGCAATGATGGCTTTGCTAGGCTCACTGAATCCGTGCGTTGAGTCACTGGGCATTGTTTAAGCGTACAATGGCAGCAGGAACCTTCCAGGACTCACCACTGGCGTTGGCAAGCAGGTAACGTGGATAATGAAATATCGCTGTATCACTGGACACATGCCGGCGAATCCTGGGTAACATTGACTAGACAAGGTTGCGGGTATGTTGCCTTGCTGTAGTCTTCGCAGTGCATAGGGCACCGGGGTCCGATACGGCAGCTTCGACCAACATTTCCTGACAGGGATATTGCATGATGGCTTCCGAAAATGGCCATCCACTGCTCCTATACCTTCGATATCCTTCTCCATGTCGACGTTGCACCTCTATTCTGATGGTGACGATGAGTGCTGGACCACAGGCTGGGCGACACCATCACAAACCGGGACATAAGACCATCCAGACACTGCGAATGTCACCGGATTTCCCGAGTATCGCGCCTCCTTCGGGGCGGAGATCCTGGCTCTATCAGGATGTGGATGCTTTAGACCCGGCAGACAAGCAGCATAGGGTCGAGATCAGCACGACGGCATTGTTCGACGCTTGCAAGTATCTACTGGTTCGCATTATGTCTACCTAACGAGTCGATCATGGATGGTGTTGCGTTCGACAGTCAGCTCAACGCCCAACAGCGCGGCCAGTTACCTGGTTGGATGCTTTACCCATACCAGCTCCTTCCACCGTACGGGTACGCTCCGCCATATTGGCTTCCGCCACCATATTGGTTGTACCCGCCGCCGTATGCGTCATAACCTCCGCCATACGGATTGGGGTTCGGGGGGTATTGGGCCTGTTGCTGCTGCTGCATATAGGCCTGTTCTTGGTCACGCTGTCTCTGGTCCCGAGCTTGTTGTTGCGCCTCCGAAGCATACTGTATCTCTGGTGCGGGATTCTGCAGGTTCGCCTGCTGTAGATCCGCCAATCTCAAAATGCCCTCGCGGGTCTCGCGGAAGGCGTCGGCCATCGCAGGGTTCGTTGTGTCCCATGACAAAGAGCCTCCCCCCAATCAGGCCCCGGTTTGATTGACAATGGCCTGCCGCTGCAAAGCTTGGTCGTTTTGTTGCGGCGGCGGCTGCCGTTGTTGAGGCGGCTGTGCTTGCCGCTGTACCTCTGCCTCCGCCCTCTCATCGCGTCGAAGCTGGTGCCACCGTCTCGGACCTTCTGATTGGCTGTTGCTTGGACGTGTACGTTGTCTTTCCTCTTCTCGGCGGCGTTGCCGGTCCTCAGCCAGTAATCGTTGTCGACACTCCTCCATCAGTTGATTCTGACGGCCATAATTAGGCCCCGGTGGCTCTGGATGTGTACGTCGATATTCCTCTTCTTAGCGGCGTTGCCTGTCGCGCTGCCTGTCCTCAGCTAGGGCCCATTGTCGATGCTCCTCCATCAATTGATGCTGACGGTTGTAATCTGTCCCTGATGGCCCAGTAAGAGGAGATGCGGATCGCCTGTCTCCGTAGGGTCTGCGCCGCCCCACCGGCGGCTGTGGTGATGGACGTGTGTAGCTTGGTGGTCTTGATGGCCCAGCAAGGGGAGATGCTAACCGCCGGTCTCCGACCGGTCTACGCTGCGCTGGCGGCGGTTGTGGAGGGCGTCGCTCGTTGGGTCCCGGTCTTGTTGGCATTTTCGACCAGAGTACTTTCGGCGACTGTTGTTGGCGATTTGGTATAGTATTTTCAATCCTTTGAGGTGTTTTGAGACTTAGTAAAGGAGAGTTTTGTATGTGTGCATCGGTCGTTGAAGGTTCGATAGTACAAGGGAAAGGATCGCAAAGAGCCACTTAAGAAGCCAATCTAGGAAGGCACGCAGTGAAATTGCGTCGGCCAGCACCAGGCACTCACGGCAGCATAGCGCCGTAAAACAGCATCCACCGCATCTTCCCTGGTCATCAGCACTGCAAGCAGTGGGCAGGCGAACAGTTACGACATATCGATATCATACCATAGTGCTCCTCCTGTCATTACGGCCTCCAGTCTGTTAGACCTTGACGTCTTCCGGCCATGCATGACGACTGGCTGGATCCGGTTTCACGTTTACGAAGGTTGTTCTTGATGCACTGTACAAATCCCTACATGGTCCTTGATCAGCTTTATAGCCGGCGAACCTTTGATCGTGTCATGCCATCGTGCAAACTGTTGAGTCGCCAGCGGCCAAGGTCTAGACCGATGGCCGCCTCTCCCAGTGTCGCCAGTACTCCCACTGAACCAACCTTAATACAGCTCCACCGACGACGGTCTCCGATGTATTGACACAACACAAACTACACCATGTGGCTATGACGCAACAAAAGTAAGAAGTACCACAACTGCAATATCTTACAACGCCAGTAGAGCCAGGTTCACGCCCGCCTGACTACTTTCCTGCTGGACGTTACAGCTAATGCCACCAACAACTTATTAGGCAGCGGAATAGACACAATCGTGGATTTGTGGTTATAGAAGCTTTACAACTATCTACTCGTGTGTTGTCTACATAGACAGTTGTTCGCGGACGTCATCACATGGATGATGGGCCTGTCAGCTCAGCGCCTCGTCGTGCAACGGATCGATAGATCAGTAGCCTCCGCCATACTGGTTTCGTCTGGCATGTGGATTGGAGCCGGTGTATGAGCTGCCTCCACCAGCTGAACCCCCTCCACCACAGGGACCGTTGCCGCCGCCATACGGATTGGGCGCTGGATAATTCGCCAAATCTCGTTCCTGCCTCCGAGTGATTTCTGCAACTTCTTCGTTTCGTCGCTGCAACAACTGCTGGTAGTTTTGTTCCTGTTGCTGCCGACGTTGACGCTCTTCAGCTTGTTGCTGTTGACGCTGTACCGCCCTCTGCTCCTGTCGTCGTGCATCAACTTGACCAAAGGCCGTCCAATGTTGTGCCGGAGCTGGCTGTAATTGAGCATAGTCTGGCTGTTGATTTGCACGATCAATAAATTCTTGCCGTTGCCGCCGCTGGGACTCTGCTCGCTCATTTCTTACCGCTGCTCGAGCACGAGATATTGCATCGTTACGGCGTCGTGAAGCTTGTGCTCGACGCTGTTGCGCTTCTTGCCGGCGGCGCTGCGCTTCCTGTTCCATGTTCTATTGTCGTTCCAACGCCATTCGTTGGCGCACTTGATCCGGTTGTTGCTGTTCCGCTGCTGGTGGCTCGTAGAGAACTGTTTCCCTAGGGCGGTAAACCCGTTGCGACGGCAGTAGACGATTTCGCGGTTGGCCGGCGGGATTACCGATCGGCATGATTACTAGATGGATATGTGCCAATGCTGGAAGGTGTCTCGAACTTTTATGTGGCGATGAGGGTTCGAGTAAGATGTATCTGGAGTGCGTGGTATGAGTGGGTTGTTTGTGGTTGCAATCCAAGCGAGCGGGTGTCGAGGAAAACTTAAGTACTCTGTGCAGGTAGACACACGATCATGCTATTTGTCTGTATACCAGTGCCTGACGACGAAGCTAACGTGGTGTAGCAACATTCACCGCATCATCTCCGGTCAGCAGCACCGAGTGCGAGCAGGGGAGCCGACTATACGGCAGCGTATACATCCTCGACACCATAGAACGATGGCTGTCCAGCCATCACAGGCTCTGGGTCGGTCAACCCTGGTGACTCTTATCTATACCTGGTCCTGGTAAACGGGAGAGTGGCAGGATCGGGTGAATGGATTGGTGGCAGGAAATAGTATGGAGACAGTGGCAGATCAGCGACACAGGCAAGCTGAGTCAGCTCGATACTTATACTGCTCATTCTATGATCTCAATATCGCACACCATGTACCGTAGGCCTCGCGTACCTCGCTAAGCATCAAACTCAATATCGCTAGAACGCTCCA
>Ga0181473_100462_pt1 | contig 10123 bp, 7 predicted proteins | sample In2P11_FD_119089 | JGI IMG/M metagenome (GOLD analysis project Ga0181473, IMG submission 119089) | Clean room microbial communities from NASA Spacecraft Assembly Facility at Jet Propulsion Laboratory, Pasadena, California, USA -... ... | reverse complement strand
CGTTGGTGGTTTTTTTTTTTTAAATGTAAAATCTCCAATTTCTTTTATAAAATTCTTTACTTTAAATCAAGATATAAATAACAAATATCATAAAAAAAAATTAAATTTAAATTATTAAAATATATTTATTTTAAATTTAAATTAATAATAACAAATTCTTACTTACTATGATTTAACTACAACTACACCCCCATAAAAATGGATTCTCATGAATTCATCTCTAGACTACAGTCAAAAAGGACCCCACAACAAAAGGGAAAGGACCCTACCACATTCTAAGGGAGTGAACCGCCCTTTCCGGCCTCCTACCATGAATGTAGTGTGACCACATTTTAGGAAACTTTACATTCTTTTTTTTTTTTTCCTCTTACCCTACCCATAAAAGCATCGTCCAAAAGTGGTAATTTCCACTTTCTAATTTAAGGAATATGGATACTCTCCCTCCAAACCATTCAAAATTTTATTTATAACTTAAGTACACGTGTCAGCTCCCCTGACCCGCCAGGTAGACTGGTCAAACACCAAAATCGGGTATGACGCGCCAGCAAACATTTGTGCTCGCTGATGACGTGTTAATAACACCCGGCCATCTTCGGACACTCACTCGCCATCATCTCGGTTATATCGTAGCCGTATATTACGGCGCTCGTTTCGATTCTCAATTTCCGGTTTCCACGGCCAAAGATGCGCACTCTTTACCATAATCATTATTCAGTGGGCTCTTCTCGGTTTATCGTTGGATTTCCATTACTTCTTTTAAATATCTGTGCCAGTTTTCGAATCCCACCAAGTCAGCCATTAACAGTTCTGTTTCAAAGCCATCGAACATACTCTTTTTCTTTGTACTGTAATTCTCAAGGGTCTCCATCGACAAAATCAAGAAACAAGAGAATTATTGCGGGGAGTCTTGAAAATGTCTGTGAAAGAGGGAGGACAGAAATCTTCGGCAGTCGCCAGGCCTTCTGCTATGAAGTTCTCCAATTCGAGCAAAAGACCCACTAAAGCTTCTTGCAGCGTGCAGTTTCTGGAAAATAAACAAAATCTTCCAGGAAAGCCCATCAATGGCAGAAATCATAACGATCGTAAACAGACTCCCAGCTCACTGGGTTCCTCCAAGGGCGACCTAAAGGCTCATGTAGCCAAGCACTCAACCGTCTCAATCGATTCCCCCAAAGATTGCGGCGGAGTCAGATCGTCCACTGGTTCGTGCCACGACGCCTGCAAAATTGGCAGCCATTCGACTTTACCGACCTCGAGCGCGGCCAAATCTGGAGGCAAAGGCAGTACAAATAAGATATCCAGAGTCGGAGCTGCCGCTAAGCCTGCAGCATCGTCGCCATCTGCTAATTCTTCTGCATCGTCGTCGAGATTAATTCGTGCTATCAAGGTATGCGGAGCCGAACTTAATTCTGTTAACAATTCTCATGTTCAATCGGCTGCAAAGTCGGGAAAGTCTTCCAATGCTTCAAAAGTGAAAGTCGCGAGATCTTTATTCCGATCGCCCAGAGGATCAGTGGTTTCCAACAACGATTCTCATTATCATGCCCTGCCCAACAAGATCTTGGGGTCTGAGAAGAACAAGAAGAATACAATGTCCGGCAATTTCTTGAAAGTAAATCCTGAAAGTGATGTCTTTAATCTGGAATTTGTGCCGGAGGATGATTGTCTGATATGTGATGATCAGACTGAAGATGAATTCTTTAGGCAGTATTATTCTCCCTGTGCTGGAGAACCAACAGAACATGGTGGGCGGTTCGATATGAATCTTACAAGCGGAGAACTCAGAATCTTTGAAGCTGATTTCCACCATCAAGAAGACCTTGATAGGCCTTATTATGAAGGCCTGCAATGTTATGACTCTAAATACAGTGAAGTCCCCAGCCCCAGAAGTCTAGACACTGCCTGTGAAGCGAAAAGTGGCCATGATCATGGTAATTCTGGAGAAAGATTTAGCAAAGTCGATAGAGGCATAATCCAACATTCTGGCGATTCGAATACGCCACCTGAGAATGTCGTTCTTAGGCACCAGTATATGCAGGAGAGGAAGCCATCTGAGGAATGGATGATCGACCACGCCATTGGAGAAGCTGTGAACAGGCTTTCTGACCGTCAGGAAAGCAAGGTCAAGGTATTGGTTGGTGCTTTTGAGACTGTGATTTCTCTCACAGATCAATCGCATGCAACTCCTGAGCCGAAACACGACGTTAATGCAAAGGCCCCGATGCCCAATATCAGGCATATTCAAACGTGCAATTAAATTAAAGATCGTAGTGGATATTTTTACAGTCAACAAAGAATATGAACATTAATGGGGTTGGTTAGGGTTTCTGTTTTTGATTTGTGATGAATGTCATGTGAATATTAACAGGATTGATTAGGGCTTTCTGCGTTTAATTGGTGATGATGCGGGTGTTTTTCTCATGGCTGTGTAAGGTGCCCACTGCAAATTGAAACTCACTGTTCATTCTGCATTCTGTTTTATTTAGTGCAGCTTTTGTTCAGATAGACATAAGAGGTTTCTTTACTTCAGAGAGTCCATGTAAGTTATATTCTAGCAAGTGAAAGGCATGATAAAAATGTCTTATATATTAATCTTGTGGTCATAGTACATCAAAAGTGGATTTGTACATGGTTGCATACTGTAATCTTGAATGTTGTCCAGCTGTGTGGTGTTTTCTTTTCTTGTTCCTTTAGTTTCTCCTTTATCCTTTTGTTATTGTCATATTTTCTGATGAAATTTTCCTATATTTGAATTATGCAAACAAGTTGCTTTATGCTGTACAAAAGACTGCAAAATCATGCATTCATTTCTACATGGATTCGGTTTTTATATTTCAGAGAACTATTACACTAACAATGGTTATCAATGCTAGGGTTTTTCCAGTAGTGCTTTTCACCTAAACCCATGGCCATGATTTTGGAAGTGTTTAACGGATTTCTGATCCTTTAGTTCTGCTGCTGTAGAGCTTCATGTCTTTCTGAACAGCATTTTTTTGGGAGGATTGTTTATGGCTTCCTCTAAATAAGTAATCGCTGTTTCGGAATTGCTGAGAACCTTCTACTCTGAACATCGATTACTCCAAATTCAGCGCTCTGGAAAAAAAATTGGATATTAAAGTTGTGCAGAATTTTTAATAGACCTTACAAAATTTCACTTTATATGCTACCTGACTTTAAGATATATAACAGTTAAGTCTAATATCACATGTATAGACCTAGCGTTATGACATTGGAACCACTCTGAAATGTGATATCAATGACACATGTTTTCTGTTCTCTTCTTGTATGATGTTGGAATGAAGATTCTGAATAGTTCGTGTCCCTGAAATATTCGGTACTTGTAAGGCTTTTTATATGTATATTTTACTTTGGCCACCTCTAATTTTTTCCGATCTAGACCTGCTTTATTTATTCCATTGTGTTCGTTTTTCCTTTCTAAATTTTTTCTGATACTTTTTCGATGTAGAAACTGTAATTTAGGAAAAAACCAGGTACCCCACGTAAGAGAATCCAATTTTCGATGCCAACAGAGGACATGAATAAATGCCTGTTCATTACAGCTCAAAATTGCCGGTCTCTTTTAGTTGTGTTATTCATAAAGTATAAAAGTGAAAAACTTCTGTTCTCCGTTTGCGTCACCAGCGAGTCAGCGACCAGTATATACGTTCGAGAAATTGTCTGGCCCGATTGCCCAGTCTCCCAAAATTCACTTCACTTTTATCTGTATTTTAATAAATTTTTTTTTTGGGTTAAGTTGTGTGTGGGGTAGAGGCAAATTGAAAACAATATTATGGTTTCTAAATAGTTTGTTTATGCAAAACAATTTTATGACCAGGATTTCAAGGTTGATTTTTTTCTTGGTCAACATTAATACGGTGTTGGAAAAGCAAAAGACTCGGTTGAACTCCAAGTAAGTATCTAAAATGAGGCTTAAAATTTTTTACACCACATTACAAAAATTTTCAACAACATGAGTTTAGATTAGACAACTAGTCTAGCAATACCACTTTTCAAGAGTGATGACGTCAATAATCCCTCCAATGATAGGACTAGAAAAATAAACCCCTTGTTTGCAAAGTTATTTGGAAACATGTTAGAAAATAAAATCAGCAAGTGGGCAGAAAGAGATAAATTGCTAAAGGCCAAGTAGGCTTTAAACCTAAACATTCCACAGTTTACCATTCCACAGTTGATCATGGTAAACTGCTAAAAGGCAAGTAGGTTTTAGACCTAAACATTCCACAGTGGATCATGGTATAACTTTAAGACACATCATTGAAAAAATTTTGGGAGAAAAAGGAAAAGCTTTTTGTTGCTTTGTTGATTTCAGAAAAGCCTTTGACATGGTTCCTAGGGATAAGCTTTGGCATAAAATGGAGGAACTCGGGGTCCCAGGGATTTGAGAGCAGATGTGCATAGATTGTATGAAGAGGTGAAAGTCAAAATTAGAACTTCAGCAGACGTTTTTGAAAGTTTTAGAAGCAATATCAGGGTCAAGCATGGTTGCTCATTGTCTCCTACCTTTTTTGGTTTATATATCAACAAACTTGAAGATTGGCTAAATTCGCAACGGGGTGACAGAATCCATTTGGGCAAGTTTGTTATAAGGCTTCTTTTGTACGGAGATGACTTTATTTTGATTGCTAAATTTTCTCTTGGTTTGCAACAATACTTACTTTCCTTTGAACAATTTTTTGTAGAAGGGTGGGGATGCAAGTCAATATTAGAAAAACGAAAGTAGTGATTTTCTCTAACAAAAGAAAGGATAACCAACATAAGTTCTATTTTGAAGGCAACATTTTGGAAGAAGTTGTGGATTACAAATACCTTGGAAATGACTTCAACAAAAATCTAAGTTGGGATGGCTGTAGAAAGAAAAGAACTTTGGGTGGTTGGAAAACATTTTATGCTTTTCAAAATAGGTGTAGAGAGGTAGAGTTATGGGACTAGAAAACCACTTAACTCTTTTTGGGATTTTCGTGATTTCGCTGATTCTTTATGATTGTGAACAATGGGCTAGTAGTACATCCAAGATGCAATGGAAACAAATTGAGAAAATTCAGAAGTGTTTGATTACAAACAAATTAAAAATTAAAAGTGCAGTTCCTTATGTCATATTGTTAAGTGAAACATGGGTTGCTCCTATTGAAGCAATTGTTATGGTGCAAGTCATAAGGTATTTAAAAACAAATGAGCAAATGGAAGAGGGTAGATGGCCCAATGTTGTGTTTAATGACATATTATGCGAAAGAAAGAAGATTTGGATGCAACAAAATAACAAATAGTTTAGTAAATGGGGTATTTGCTTGAGCATATGTCCCACAAACACTGAAGAGATAAAAACTTTTGTTATGAATAAGTTCCACAAACGTACTTGGGAGAAAGAGTTAGGGAGAAAGAAGAAGTATTACTATATTGAAGAGTTTAATCCCACTCATAATCATCAACAAAAAGTGTACATAGGGGCCAATATTTCTTTGAGAGCCAAAATTCTTATTGCTCAATTAAGGACTAATTCTCATCAACTCCGTTGTGACACAGGGCGCTGGAAAATACCAAACAAAGTGTGGGAGGAAAGAGTATGTATTTTTTGCTCTTCCAAAAAGGTGGAAACGGAAAAACATTTAATTTTAGAATGTGAGACCTTCAAAGACAACAGGGAAAGTTATGCAGATATTCTGACAGTGAGCTCTTGGGATAATCTATTCAACGAAGGGTTTGTCAAGAAGTTGGGAGCATTTATTGTGCAACTTTACAGGAAAATGGTCGAATATAAGAAACAAATGGAGAAGCAATTTGTCCCATAGGCTATCTTTAGCATCATGGATGTTAAAATAATTTCATTTGTTCATTCATATTTCATTTTTGGCTTGAGATATTGTAACTTAGGACAACTAAGTTGTCAAAATCACCGGATCGCTTGAACCACACCAACCCTTAACATGGTTTTATTTTTGTCCACTAAATTTTGAACCAATAACCTTATATCACGAAAAACATTTCAATAATAAATTATTAATCGGTTCACACATTAAGTTTAAAGTTCAAAATGAATGGCTTTTAAAAACAAATGAAGTGTGATATCTAACATTCATCTTTTTTATATAAAATTTTATTTTATTGTGTCTTTTTTAAATTCAAATATTTGGAAATAAAATTATATGTGATATTAGTGAATTTATTTAATTTAAAATATATTTTTGAATATATAAACAAATTTAATGTTTGAGAAATTCAAAATATTTCCTATATAAATTATAAAATTTAAATTTGCTATTTTAAGAAATCTCAAAATAAAATTAAAAAATATACTAAAAATATTTTAAAAATTCAATTAGTTAAGTAAATTATTTACACATCTTTTGAAACTTAAAACTTTTTATTATAACTCATTTTGAATAGTAAAATGATGTCCATTTTATATACATATATTTTTAAACTTAAAATCTTTTTATTATAATTCATTTTGAATAGTAAGATGATATCCATTAAATTATAGCAATTTAGGATTGAACAAATTTAATCATTTTAGAATTAGTAATAAATTTTTGTTGTATGATTGGTTTTGTTTGTATGTGACTCTATGAATTGCAGAAAGTTTGTAAGTTTTGTTGCATATTTAGTTTCGAGCTGGTTTGTATTTAATTTTATGAATTGTATAAAGTTTATAATGAATGCTTTGTTTATGGCAACATTTTCATTGGTTTATGACTAACATTTGTATCAGATGTTGCAAAGGAAACGCTATAAGGCATAAATTCAAGAAGAATGATGACATATAAAAAGTTATTAGATCTCATTGTCAAATTCAAGAAGAATCATGACATATAAAAAATCATTAGATCCCATTGTCATTCTTTCTCTGTGTTTATAGAAAATACAATTGTAGGAAAAGAATGTAGAGGATACCCACATTTTAATAAAGTTGAGGTGTTCATAAAAAATACCATTGTAGGAAAAGAAAGTAAAGGATACACACATTTTAATAAGGTTGAAATTTGGGTATTTTCTAAAATTGGATATTAATCTAGGTATTTTCTAGTATTTTCTAAAACGTCAAGAACAAGGATTCTCGACCATCTTGGATATTAATTTGGGTATTTTCTAAAACTTTAGGAACAGGGATTTCACTTCACTATTTTTCGACCAACAAAACATCAAAACATCAATACATGCTATTTTTTTAATCAAACTTAATCACAATTATTCAACCCACAATTTTTTTAATCAAACTTAATCACAATTATTCAACCCACAAAGCATCAAGAATTAAGTCATGTTTTAAAGGATACACACATTTTAATAAGGTTGAGGGTTTCAGGATCAACCAACTTGGATATTAATTTGGGTATTTTCTAGTATTTTCTAAAACTTCAGGAAGATTCTCGACCAACTTAAATATTAATTTGGGTATTTTCTAGTATTTATTAATTTGGATATTTTCTAGCATTTTCTAAAACTTCAAAAACAAGGATTCTCGACCAACAAAACATCAAAACATCAATACATGCTATTTTTTTAATCAAACTTAATCACAATTATTCAACCCACAAAACATCGAGAATTAAGTCATGTTTTTAAACTAAGAAAAACTAAATTAATTATCAACATTGTATGAAAAAAGACAAACAACACATGAATGACTTTCAACTTGCTTATTATGTACCCTAAGAAATAGAATAAATACCCTTTTATCTGCATAACATTGTCATTATTTAATCATACATCATGAGAAAATATATAAATGAACATGCCTCCAGCTATTTCATAAGTAGCACCTACCCAAATGATCTACTCAACCTAGGATTCACTTATAAACGTTGAACACTTCACATTAAAAATTGAGCGAGAAAGTTCACAGCCAGAACACTTTACATTACTTCACAATCTATCATATATAGTTGACATGTTTAGAGCTTATCAATTTCAAAATTGTAATCAAAAATATCTATATTATATATAGTTGACATATTTACAGCTTAAAACATGCATAAAATTGGCCATTGACAAGGCCATGTTGTAATTTGTCTCTTGTGAAGTGCCCTAATTATGAGAGGGTTTTGACTACTGTGCGGTGTGTTGTGAATTAACAAGGTGCATCTACAACAATCAAATTGATTTATGTAGTTGTTGTGAATTAACAAGGTGTATCTACAACAATCAAATTGATTTATGTAGTTATATTAATTGAATTTTTAAATTACAAGTTTATTAGTAAAATTTTACTTTTAAGAAGTTAATTAGTAAAATCTTACTTTGACAAGGATGCTTAATTTTTAACTTGATAACAAAATAATTTTCAAAATATAATTAATTTTAAAATGAACGTTTTATTTTTTACTAATAAAAATATATTATCTATAAAATTATTTATAGATTATAGTTTTTAGTAATCCATAATTACGATGTTTACTTTAAACTGAGCAAAGTTTATGCACATTTTCACTATAAAAATAAATAAATTTATATTAATATTTAGTGAAACTAAATTTATAAATAATAAAAAACATGTGTTAAATTCTTTTGAATAATTCTGATTTAAAATGATGTTGATTACCGTTTTAAGTTAACATTAATCTCAAATTTACTGTGAATATCAATTGGGGATATGTCGTGTTATTCATGGTTAAATTTGCAAGTTCATTCGTTTCGCAACCTTCTTTTGAGTAGATGGCTAGACGAACTGATATTATAATATGTGAACAATTTCCATCAGAGAAAAATATGATAAAATATTATTATTTTAAAAACATTGTGTACAACCCATCTTTGTTGGGTAGAATGGAAGGAAGATCTATAGTAAATTATTTGAATCACAGACATTTCTCTACAAATATCTTTGTTGGATTGGAGGATTGTCATCCTATAGCTATGTGTAGCTATGTGTTATGTTGCCTTAAAAATTTATTATACAAAGCCTCACTCCATCACTCTGTACCTCAAAACCCAAATCTCAACTTGAACTGAAGTTCAATAACTAATATGATTTTTTTTTAATCAAAATTGATGAGAGGTTGAATACTTTGTAGTTAATATACAAAATGTTAGATACCGATTTTGTTTTTTTCAATTCAATAGATATAAATATACAACAATCTCATAGGGTGCTAGGTTAATGAAGCTTTTGTTACAATGAATAAAAATAAATGTGTGACGCTTCTCTGTTATCGGTCTTGGTGCACCAGAAACTGCCTTCTCTAATACCAAAAAATGGAGAAAGTCATTGGAATATTGTGTATAGTATAATACAACCTGCAGACAATTAGCAAATATCAAATATATTCTGTTAGATTGGTTATCTAATAAAAGGAAGTTGTAAAGTCAAAAAACAATCAGTGTAATGGTGGATTCAATCCGCTGAGAATCAGTTTATATTTTATACCTTTTTATAGCTAATTAGGGGATCAAAAAGTGAAACTATATCTTTACCTTCTAAATCAAATCAGTTCCAACTGTCATTGTGAGAATCTAGACAAAACAAGTCATCTAGCCAATTAGCTTCTTGACTGTTTACCAAAGTTTTCTATAGCTGTCGTCGATTTTATTAGTTATTTGATATCGTAAACATAATTTTCATGCACAACTATATTTTGAGATAAGGTAGTTAAACAAATGGAGCTCTCATGATTGACCATCATACCTAGGGAGGTGGATACACAAGGGTTCCCTCCAATGGTTTGTCAAATTTCTCAGCAGATCCTTCTTGATTGTTGAGGCTTAAACCCAAACTTTCTACTACATCATTCTATTCATGTGTACTGTATGAGAGAAAGTTTGCTACATCATTCAATTCCTAGGTACTATATGAGAGAAAATTTGCATTTGAAATTCCTTCCAGTCGTGTTCGAGTATCCTTATTACATGATATTCGTCTAAACTACCATAACCTTTCTTGGGCTCTTCAAGCTCACACAACCAGTTATCCTTAATCATGTTAGGGTGCATTCCTGCACGATCAGAAGCTTCAACTATCTAGTTCTCCTTATTCAAATGCAAACCCATTTCTGCATCCACAATTAGATAATTGGAAAAGCTATGATTCTAAATTTCATTAGTATATGAAGAATGAAAAATAGGACAATACATTTTATATTATAACTCCACACATGCATTAGAAAGAAAA
>Ga0181473_100461_pt1 | contig 10135 bp, 8 predicted proteins | sample In2P11_FD_119089 | JGI IMG/M metagenome (GOLD analysis project Ga0181473, IMG submission 119089) | Clean room microbial communities from NASA Spacecraft Assembly Facility at Jet Propulsion Laboratory, Pasadena, California, USA -... ... | reverse complement strand
AACAAAATTCGAAATTGGAGGAGGGCCAAGCTGTGAAGGGTCAATTTTTGAAGGTTGGAACCAAGGGAAACCCTTTATGGGTTTTTCTGGGTTTTGGGCAAGGATCACTCCTAAATTTATAGAATTTTCTGGGCAGATCTAAGGGGTCAAATAGGGGTCCCAACTCAGCCAGCAGTTAGAGGAGCTAAGGGGAATTTGGGCAAAAATTCCGAGGTCAACATGTGGCCAATTCCTTCGTGGGTTTTACTCGGTTTATGCCAAGGAGGAAGGAGCTGAAATATCATAATTTTCTAAGCATGGGGAGCAGTGACTTCAGCCCTTCGAAGTTAGCAAACAAAGCATTTTTCTGGGGCAGCGCAGTTCAGTTTAGTGCAACAGTTGTAGCAGCCTTCAATTCAACATTTTCTCACCTAGGTTTTGTCATGCTTGTCCATTGAGACAAGCCCATGTGCACCATTATATTTTACTATTGTATTTGCTCCTGAAGTAGTAGTAAAATGGCTCAACAATCCTTTATTTCCAGTGTTTCCATGGGTGCTTGATGTATATTTCATTTTCCTGTTTGCTAGATTGTTTGCATGCTTTGTATATCACTTACATTCCTGTTTAGGAACATTACATACTAACCCATGTATAAATAATGATAGTAAGCGAAAAAATCGCTGCTTAATCAAAATGGGGAAGCAACATTTGGGAAATTCAACTTGGAGTCAAAAACATCCTACTATAGCCTTTTTTGGAAAATATGGGACTTGCATTTTACCATTGTGCTCGAAAAATGTTTTAATGACTCTGATGTTTTGTACTTAAACTAAAAGTCATAGCATTTGCATATGAACCAAATAGTTACATGACCACTGAAGAAAGGGTTGAGATCTTTGCTTGGAGACATTCGTGTGCTAAACAACACAGTGACCCGGTTAAGCAGCTCGAGCAACTAAGATTGAGTTCAATATGTCAAAAAATAAGATGCTGAAATGAGGAGAGTTGCCTTATATAGATTTCGTGGAGCACTTTTCCCTCCATTTTCCCTCCATCGCGGGTCCCTCACTTAACCATCGATTTCACCTCCATGCAAATCGAACTAGGGAATGCATATTCTCCTAGTGTGGGTGGCCTCCACGTATAAATTAACCACATCGAAATAACTTCTACTAAGTCTAGCCTCCTAATAAAATCGAGTGGGCCCAATCACCTCCAAAATCGGCCCCAAAATGTAGAAATTAATCCTGTTCCAAAATAATTTAGGAAGGGACATTACAATCCTTCCCTCCCAAATGTTGCTTGTCCCCAAGCAACTTCAGTGCTGGATGCTCAAGTATGCGCTCGCCCACCCAAGTAGAATCCTCATCCGGCAAGCTCCTCTAATGCACCAAAAATTACTTGTCCTCAAGCAATTCCTTAGCAAGCATCCTCTCTAACTATTGCTCCCCATTGTCACTACAAAATGTGCCAGGGTCCCAGATGTGCCATTGGATCGTGCTTGACCTCTTAACTATCCTTGTATGAAATAATCCTTCAATACCAGGTTCCCAAGCCATCTTGTCCAACATGAAGCTCCCCTCGCTCTACTCATTATCCTGCCTGGTGCAAGTACCAGAAGGCCCTTGCTCTATTAGTCACTTGCTAAAGCCTAATGGAAGATCTGTATGATGTCCCCCTGTTTATTTAATGGTTATTTTCGTGTGCTAAATATGGACATATGGCCAGGGATTGTAAAGTTGTTGACAGGTACAATTATCAAGGACCATTGCATTCGAATAAACCATTTAGGTACACACATTTATTTAATGGTTATTGCTTTTTATGTGCTAACTATGGACATATGGCTAGGGATTGTGAAGTTTTTGACAGGTACAATCATTATTTGCAAAACCCTAGAAGCAAGTTTGCAAGATCACGAGACAAGTTCCATGATGATTTTGTTAGAAGAGAATACGTGCTAGATGGGCCAAACATTGAATGTTTCAAATGCCATAACTATGGCCATTGTGCTCGCGATTGCAGCGATCAGATGAAATCACCTATGGACAACATTGAATGCTTCAAGTGTCATACCTATGGGCACATGGCTCGAGATTGCAAGAACAAGAAGGTCTGGAAAAGGAAACAGGTATAGGAAGACCAAGTAGATAAGAAGGTTTTTGCAGTTATGTTTTCAGGATTCGTAAAAGCAAAAGGTCACAAGGAATTAGCAGTTGCTTTAGATAATGACTCAAGTCAAGATGGCATGTTAGGTGACTCACTAATTTGAACAATCTGGCTTGTTGACTCCTTGAAGTTTGTCGATGGGGAGTCTATGCAACAGTATATGGCACAAGTCTACGATTGACAGACAGATAGTTTGAACAAGATGGCAGTTTCATAATAGGTTCAGGTGGAGCAGAGCAACTGAAGGATTACAAGTTCATAAAGGAAAGCTTCTCTTTAGGGCACAGGTCCACAGGGATCGTCATTGATAGAATATTACAAGAGGCTTCTTGTCAGGGGGAGCATAGGAAGATAACAGGTCCACATAAAGCAAGCAAATTCTTGGGGGGGGGGGGGGTAACCGTTTGCCATTGAAGTCAAAGGGGGAGAGAAAAACCTGAGGAAGAGATTGAAATATCAAGAAGGAGGTGAAGCATGAAAGGCAGGGGGAGTTGTAATCTCATGAGGAGTACGTGTGTTGCCATCAATGACAAAGGGGGAGATTGTTGGATGGTGTTGTCATTGATGTCAACCCATGGAGTTGACTAGGTTTGACTTTGACCAAAAACACCAGTCATTGATATCAAATGGTTAATTAACGCTTCTTAGTAATTGTCAGATTACATCAAGATGGCAGCTATACTGTTGGATGGCTAGAAACCCAAGTCCTAGGGTTTGGGTTCCGTGGACCAAGGATGTGCCCCAACTTTGTCAAGGGTTTTTGGTAGGTCAAATCATTGAGTTTGGGTTGGAGATCTATGTCATTAGATTCTCCTCGAAAAGATGTTTTTGTTGATATGTGGTACGCCCCGAGAGGCCTCCTAGTTTGAGAGATATTCACAATTGAAGTTAGTGACCCAGGCTAAAAACCCCAGGGGTAGTGACAGGACACCTCTTCCTACGATTGTCAACATATGACATTGTTTATCACTGTAATCTCACCCCATATAAGTTACATAACTTCAAAACCAAAGACAATAAATCAATCATTGACTTAGTACACTCATATGTCACCTACAAAACACACAAAAGAGGGTTAGTGTACAAATTCCTTAGAACTTAAACAAACAAATTTATAATACTTATGAAATAAATTAACCATACCTTAAGGAATCTTAAGAAATGTATTAAATTATTTATTTATTTTTATAAAAGGTATCCCTCATATTGTAAAGGCTAATATCTTTCACTCATAAGATTCACGACCTTTCTCACTCATAAGGCTCAAGGCCTTTTTAACTTAACACACAAGACGAGACTTAATTAAAATCATGGCCACTCGTAAGGATCGCGGCATTTCTTACTTAAGACACAAGACATGACTTAATTAAAATTTTAATAACTCCTTCATGAAGCCCTTTCCTTGTCCTATAACGGTCACTTATGAAGTCCCTCTACAAACTATAAAGGAAGACCCATCACTCTTCTAAAGACATAACTTCTCACGTGTCTTCTGAAATTTTCGGCCTAATAATAAGATATCTGAAAAAGAACAGTTCAGATTTTTTTTTGAGGCAAAGTACAATGAATAGGGCTCCCTCTCAAGCGAAGTATAAGGTAAGTTCTTGTAGATTTCTTTAAATTGTTTTGGTTTTCATTTAGTGCAGGTGTAAGGTTAGGCTGCAAGCCTGTTTGAGCATTTTTCTTTTGCTAGTAACGAAGACTATACTATGGTCTAGGGCATCAAATTTTAATGTCGGTTTATGTGGCCTAATTTGAAGTTGTAGTGGAGTACTAAAGTCTTCATCTCTGTGGCATTATTTGTAGGTACCAGTGACCTTTCAAAACTAGTCTTGAATCCTTTTAGGATTGTGTATTTCTGATCATCTCTAATTATACATGACTGTGGTTCTTGTGGAGTACTTCAATTCCTGATGCTCGTGGAAAGTTCTTATAACTTCAGGATAGTACGGTCTCTCATCTGAAACACTACAAGCAGTACTCTAGTATATATACCTGTGAATACAACTTAAAGTTAAGCCGACCTGTTGAAGTCACTTAAGTAAAGAAGCCAACTTTACTATCATTCTAATAGCAGTCCAAATTAAGTTCATTATAGTAACAATTTTGCATGAAAGAAGATATCTAACAAGGTATGATCGTGTGATGTTTGATCCTTGTAGTCACTGTGTGAGTAGGCTGATCTAAAGCACATCTTTCTCAATTATCCAGAGAGTTGAAAACTGAAGTCTCTAGCAAGATTCTGAGGGTAAACACATCTGTTGTGGCATGCACTGAACCACTAATCAAAGACATTGAAGGCATGATACTTGAATAATTCACTGTGCAAAGTCTTGAGACTGATGCTGCCCTCTTTTCGATGCTATTCTTGCAGGCCTTAGAACAGTGATTTGGCATTTTGATATAACCTTTGTAATATGATGACTTTTTGGCAGCAACAGTAACACTAATGACAAAATGACATTCATCATCATGTGTTAGTAATTGTGATAACAATCCTCAAGTGTATAGATAGATTTAACAGAGACTTAGAACCTAAGTAATGTGACAATCTAAGATATTACACCTAGATATGACACAGTGATTTAAAGACCTAGGACTGTAATTACAGTGGCATGCGTAACCTACAACACATTAACAAGAAGTAAAACAACTAGACAAGATGACAAATGACACATTAACCCTATGTAGTAGTGCATGAGAATTTGTGTTAACATGACTGCATTACAGTCTTTTGGCCTCTTGACTATGACCTTTTTATAATCACTGTTCCTTGACTATGATTTGAGACATTGACCTACTTGACACAACAATGACTATGAATTTTTACCAACAGTGACCTAAGTTATGATGGCCGTCTTTGAAGCAATAACACCTTTGGAATATGCTATGCAGAGAACTTGATCCATATGCTATATGACTTTTGTAGTATCGGGTATTGAGCTATGACAAAACTGAGAAGTGTGAATTGACTTAACACCTAGACATAACTAATGGACCTGACATGTAAATGACTTAGCAATGACATATGGTTGACTATATTAATAAAACTATTATGATTGTGATGTGATACATTGACACACTTAGATCAAACTATAGGCTGCAGTAATACTTGACATAGTGAGTAGGTTGTCTATGACAGATGGTTGACACTACAATAATACTTGACATAGACTAACATGACCTAGGGATTTGTCTTGTAGTGATGACCTAGAGAGTTTATAGTGACACAACTGTAACCTTGCAGGGCAGCAGATCTTTGAGGGAAATATCATTTTATTGTACAGGAGATTGACGTAAAGATGGATAGCAGTGTATGAGCAGTGCTCAGTAATGAAAGGGACATATGTTGGTAGCTTCCTGAGGGAAGAATTTGAGAGCATTAGAGGCAGGTCATAGGGATGACTTGAGGCACCTTGGTTTGTGCTATCATTTGATAGCAGTGCCAGATGGTTACAACATCGTGTGCAACTTGATACAGTGTGGTGTTAAAATTTCTAAGTCTAACTGTTAGAAACCCTTCATGTACTATTCTGATTCATTTCTACCTACTTGTTCTGATTAATTAACAAGTTATTTACCATGTAAATACTGAAAATAAATACAAGTACATGCTCAACACATTACAAATCATCAATTGAAAGAAACAAATCAAGCACACAAGTGACATCGTTGTTTTTGGACCAATGTCCCTGGAAAAACCCAATATGGGAAAACCAATGCAACTATTTGAGGGTTTCAATTATTAAGCAGTTTCAGAATACAATCTAGGTGCCAAAATGGACTTACCCAAAAAAGAATAATCTCGGCAGTAGTACCTCTCAGTCGGAGATAGATGTTCCGGCTGAAACCCCAGATAAACACTCTGACAACTCCCAGCTCCAATCTTTGCCACGAAAACCCCAGTGTCAGCCTCTAGGGACTGCGTCAGCCCTTTCTGGCCCAACATCTGCCCAACGTCACCCTAGCTCGCCCTGTGTCAGCCTCTAGAGGCACTGCATCAGCCTCTAGAGGCACTGCGTCAGCCCTTAAAGCCTCTGCGTCACCCACGTTGGCTCTCTGAGGCACTGTGCAACTCCTGGCTGCCTCTGCGTGAGCCCTGGCTGGCTCTGTGTGAACCTCTGGCTGGCTCTGCGTCCCTCTCTCCTAGCTTCTGCGCTAATCCTCCTGGTACTATCTCTACCTCTCTATTTCTGTATTCACTACCCCTCAACGGCAACTCTGATCACTCTTTCGACTTCCTCAGCAAACCTTGCCCTAGAAAATTGAAATCTTAATCAACTCAGTGTGTTCTCCAAGTGACCTTCAAGCCTTCTCTTATACTTTTCTCATTGACAAATCAACGGCCAAGATTAAGTCCCTAATCAACGGCTAAGATTAACTCTGGCTTGATTTCTAACTTTTGAACCCTTCTAACACAGTTTTATATTAATTCACATTAATATTTTATTTTCCCTAAGTTTAGAGACTTAGGGACTCCATTAAAAATATTAATTATTTTAATATCTCCCAAACTGTTTAGAATCTGCCCAAACCATTTCTAGGTATTGGAGATCTCATGTGCTTTGGCCTCTCCACCAATTTTCATGGTTAGAGCACATCCAATGCTACCCCAAATCAACATGTGGCAACATGATATATTGGGTCTTGATGCTTATTCGTTTGTGAGCAGCTCAGTGCATTAACATGCAGTGGCAACCAACAAATGTGCAGTGATCTATGTGTGCAGTGACAGTGGTTGTGCATTGATGACTATTCATTCATGAGCAGTGACATGCAGTGATAGCCAACAATAATGCAGTGATTTGTAGCAACAGTGATATATAGTGTGCAATGACAGTGATGTGCAATTGAACAATGATAGCTTGTTGTGTAGCATCGTGCAACAACCAGTTTGTGGGCACAATGATCAATGACTACTAGGATTTGATATCTATTGTACATTTTCCTTACAGCTATTCTACATTGATTTAGAGTACAAGGGATCCAGTCTGAAAATTGTGAAACATGGTCTTCTGGCTCGTCAAGGCAGGTGATTGGAGTCCCTTTAGGTTGTGGCCTGAGAACACTTCAGGGTGGCAGGGTGGTGCTAGGGCAAGTTGTGGCTTTCACAGGGTGTTGTGTCATCCATTCAGTTGTGGTTGATAAACTAATAGGGCAGCGAAGCATCCTTTCCGACAGTAGCCAGTAAACAGAGTGTTGGGGTGCTCATCAGGTTGTGGCTTGTTCTACAGGGCATTGTGGCGTCCTTCTGGTTGTAACAGGATATTAGGGTTTAGTAGCATCCTACAGGTTGTGGCCTGTGAATCAGGGGGTTGACGCCTCCCTTAGTTGTAGTTGAAATCTTGATGTAATCAATTTTCTTTTAACAGGAAGAAGACAATTACTAAAGAAGCGTTCGGCGGTTTTTGACCTAGAGGAGGTTTTCCACATAAAAATTTGTGTCTTTTGTTTTATCTTTCTACATTGTTGTATGGTTTTGTCTATTGTTGATTATTGTTTATGATCATCTGAAGAAGAACAATAATAATAATTGAAGATTCACCCCCCTCTTAGCATTTCCTACAAAGAGGCTAAACAGAGTAAGGATTAGAGTGACAACCATTACTCTGAACATTGTCGCGGTGCTTAGACACTTTATGCAACAACATTTTTTGGTGTCGTTGCTGGGGATAAAGTTTTCTATTCTTGGTCCTCTCAATCTCTTCTCATCATTTGATCCTTTCATCTTCACCCATTCATCTTCATCTCATTTTCATCATATCATCTTCTGTGCCTAAGGTAGATTTCTGTGCGGGTGGCGACTCCACTTCCTTCATCTTCTACAGGGGCGTGTACTAGGAGGAACCTAAGCAACTTGGCTAATCCTACTCCGGATCTTGAAAGGGCTCTTAGAGCTAGACTACACAAGCTCTCTTCTCGTACACTCCTTGACAATCTCGGCCAGGAATCTCTATGTGATATCCATTCACTCGTCTTCAATCCTCTCGTTTCAGACATCATGGATATTTATGAGCCTCTTAACTTTGCTAACATCCAGGGTTATCCCCATAACCTTTCTAATAAGGGTCTAGAAAAGTTACTCGCTTTCCAAGGAAATAATGCAATCACTGTTAAAAGTCATTTATATGCTTTTCAGACTTGGTGGGCTAAATTCGCTCATGCTCATAATTATGAGGATGTGGAATAAGGCAGCAGTTGCACATGTGGAAAATCAAATTTATTAGAAGAAGTCATGCATCAAAGGAATATTCTATGGAATATTTAGACTGAGGATTTTGTGGGGCCTTCTCTCACTGTTAGCTCAAATGCTTCTACACTTAGCACTTCACTTGGAGGATTATGAGTTTCACTTGGAAGAGATCACATAGTTTCTAGGGATTTGCATAGAGCATCTTTGGGATCATCATCTGAGGTGGCAACACTTGGTTCGAGTTTGATTTGGTTTGAAGGGAGCTATCTCATTGCTTTGGTTCAGTCATGGATATGTTTATTATGCCATATAGAGAAATCGATTTTCTTTGTGTGTGACATGAGGAATTCGATTTGCCTTGGTGTCTCTATCATTTCCACTTGGAACTCGACTTGCTCTTTCTTGGGATTTGCTCCAAGTTCAGTTCTCACATGCATTTTTCTTTGGGATTTGCTCCCAACTCTCTATATAATGAGGCTATGGGCTCTCATTTTGTATCATGTAATACGAGCTATTGTGCTTGAGAAGACGATGCGGAATCGTATTCACTACTTGCAATATAATACAACAATCTTTGGGGTAAATTGTGGTGGTGTTCTTCACTTTGCATATGTGGTAAATTCTTGACTTGTTGTTATGCTTCTATTTATTTCCTCATGTCATTGTTTCTTTCATGCTTGTTTCAAGTTATGTTAGTGTGCAACTATCTCATATTAGCATAAGAATGACTTATTGGCATTAGGAAAAGAAATCTTCTAGTGGATGTTAGATGTATCTCTAGGAACTCTTTCTACTGTACTTATTTAATTTCATGTGGATTTAATGATTTGTGGTGAAGTTTTGTAGAGGAATCATTCTTTGGTCAAGCGTTTCAAGCGTGGGGAAATTCTTAGAGGAATCAACCCATTCTTGAAAAATATTCAAGAAGAACCCGCATGTGTTGAGCTCCAAAGTCTCATCTATATCTTATTTTTGTCTTGCAGGGATTCTTTGAAGTTTTTTAAAGCTCTTATTTCTTGCATCAAAAAATCAAACTTAAAATAATTTTGTTTTTCACGTATTGCATTTCGTTTATCAATATCTGTCTATTTCAAAGAGCCAAGTCATGGCTAGTCAAAGAGGAGAACTTGCTCATACTATTTGGCCTAGCCTCTTGTAGATTATTTTGTAACATATTGTGTAGTTTTCCTGAGCTAATATTCATTGTGTTGTTGTAGCCATTTCTAGCCTGTTCTCTTGCAGCTACTTGCAGGATTCATTATAAAAAACTACTTACAAGTTTGCATGCAGGACCTTGGGGCTCAAATTTAGGGACTACTTCCACTTGTAGGCCAAGTTCTTCATGGACAAGGCCGTTTTCTTCTTAAGGGAAGCCGAGTTCATTTTGGGTCTCTATTTTTCTCTCTTCGCCGTGGTCATAGAGGAAGCTTATCCTCTCTTCCCCTTCTTCAAAAATATGCATTTTGTTGAGCCTTTGTGGGCCTCAAACTGTATAAATTTTCAACTTGGAAACATCTATGGTTTGAAGCCAAATTCTTAAGACTTTCCTTGGATTTTATAGAAGACTTCATTGTCTTTTCTTTCTTGTAACAACTAATACAATTTCTGATTTTGGGAGCGTGGGTTTTATCCATTGGTATTCCTATCTCTGCACCTTTTGGAGAGGCTTGGTGGTTTGATTTTTGATCTATTTCATTTGCATGTACTTTAATTTAATTTACTACATGTTTCAAGTCCATAACAAGTTTAGATTTTTTGCATACAAACATTTTTTACTTGGAAAGCGAGTAA
>Ga0181473_100460_pt1 | contig 10137 bp, 15 predicted proteins | sample In2P11_FD_119089 | JGI IMG/M metagenome (GOLD analysis project Ga0181473, IMG submission 119089) | Clean room microbial communities from NASA Spacecraft Assembly Facility at Jet Propulsion Laboratory, Pasadena, California, USA -... ... | reverse complement strand
CAACCACTAAATAGTTCACAAACCCTAATTTAAACTTGCATACCTCATATTCGTGTACCAGGTCAAGAGGATGGGCGTGCTCGACTGGGCCCAGTAAAGAAAGAAAGACCCAACCGGTCTTCAAGCAAAAAATGGAAACGCCTCTCTTTTCTCTCTTGCTCGTCTGGGTCTGAAAACGATGGTGTTCAACAGCTCTCTATTCACAAAAAAAGAAAGGCTTTGCGCGTCGATGGAGGTGGAGATGGTAGACCTAGCAAGCTCGGCACCTCTGCTGGGGGAATTACAACAAAAGACTCTTAGAGTGCTATTATGGAATCAACAATGGCTGTTGAACAGCATCGCTGAAACCAATGAAAATTATAAGTTGGAATGTTTATGGGCTTGGGAACCCACGGGGCCTTCGAACCCTATGTGATCTGGTGAAGATGGAAGCTCCCGATATCCTATTCTTACAGGAGACACGTCTTAAGGCACACGAATTTGAGGTATGCAAGTTTAAATTAGGGTTTGTGAACTATTTAGTGGTTGATTGTCAGGGAAGGAAGGGGGGTCTTACGGTGCTGTGGGGAAGGGATATCCATTTATTGATTCTTAATTATTCACACTGCCATGTTGATGCTTTGATTGATGATGATCCTAGGAAAGGGTCTTGGTTTTTCATTGGTATCTACGGTTTTCCTGAAGTGAGCCAACGATCTAGAACTTGGGATCTATTACGGCAATTGGTTAGATATAATGGTGAGGCATGGATTGTGATTGGAGATTTTAATGAGCTTCTGCATCATAATGAAAAATGGGGTGGGAGGCCTAGACCGTATTGGCAAATCTCTGCTTTTCGGGATGTGGTTAATGACTGTTGTTTAAGGGATATGGGGTTTAAGGGTAATAAGTTTACATGGAGTAATCGAAGGGGAGGATCTCTATGTACTAGTGAAAGACTAGATAGAGCTTTGGCAAACCAACCATGGTGGGGTAAATTTCTAAATGCATCTGTTATACATCGTTTGGAGGCCTATTCAGACCATGTTCCTATATGGGTTAAGACTGAAGGGAAGAGGGCTGCACTTGTTTTCGAAGACAGTTTAAGTTTGAAGAAATGTGGGTGGGAGAGCAGGCATGTGAGGATATTATTAAGGCTACTTGAAGGAGTGGTGAAGGGGGAATAGTATGGGAAAGCTCATGAATAAGGTTAAGGAGTGTGGGAGCCATCTAGTCCCACATCTAGCTAGTTGGAATAAGAATTGTTTTGGCAATGTTCAAAAGCAATTACATCTGTCTCGTCAAAATATGGAGATACTGAATGTTTCTGATTCAGTAGGAGAGTTTAATACAGATCATGCTAGGGCTCGGGAGGAAGTTCAGAAATGGATGGAGATGGATGAGGTGATGTGGAGGCAAAGGTCCAAAGCTTTGTGGCTAAAGGATGGTGATAAAAACTCAAAATATTTTCACATGAAGGCTTCTCAGAGGAGGAGAAAAAATAGATTCGGAAGATTAAAAGATGGGGAAGGGGTTTGGCAGGATGGGGAATAGAGGGATAAGATCCTTCTAGATTATTTTGAGAATCTTTTTGCGAGCTCTAATCCAAGGGGTTCTACTAAATTTCTTTAAGCTCTTGCTGATAGAGTAATGCCAACTATGAATGAGGAGCTAAGCCAAAGATTCACGGAAGTTGAAGTGGTTTGTGCTATGTCTGAAATGAACCCATCCAAGGCTTCAGGTCCTGATGGGATGAATTCAGCATTCTTTCAGAAATATTGGCATGTGGTGGGACCTTTAGTACAGGGAGCTGTGCTCCAGGCGTTGAATTCAGGTGTTTTTCCTTCACCTCTTAATCATACATACATCACCCTCATTCCTAAGAAAAAAATGTCCTACCGTTGTTGCAGACTATAGGCCCATTAGTTTGTGTAATGTGGCCTATAAGTTTATTTCTAAAGTTATTGCTAATCGTTTGAAAGCTGTTTTACCAAGTATAATTGGGGAGAGTCAAAGTACGTTTGTTTCGGGTCATTTTATAACAGATAATGTGCTAATTGCTTATGAATTGGTGCATTTTTTAAAGCATAAGAAGAAAGGAAAATAAGGGTATATGTCCTTGAAATTGGATATGAGTAAGGCCTACGATAGAGTTGAATGGTGTTTTCTTCAAAAGGTTATGGAGGTAATGGAATTTCAGCCAGGTTTTATTTCTTTGGTAATGTTCTGTATTAAAACAGTCTCTTTTTCAGTATTGGTTAATGGTGAACCCAAATGGCCAATTTTTCCAAGTAGGGGTTTGAGACAAGGGGATCCGTTGTCCCTTTATCTCATTCTCTTTTGTACTGAAGGACTTACTACCTTGTTGACTGCAATTGGGATGAGAAAGGATATTTCGGGCTTTAAAATTTGTAGGAATGCTCATAATATTAATCATTTGCTTTTCGCGGATGATAGTGTTATTTTTTGCAAGGCGGATGTGGAGGAGAACATGAGGGTGCAAGCGGTGTTAGATGTTTATGAGAGTGTTTCAGGGTAGAAAATTAATAAGGAAAAAACTTCAATGGATTTTAGTAGTAATGTGGGGCTGGAGTTAAAGCAAGCAATTAGTTTATTATGGGGTAATGGTGAAATTCAGTAGTATAAGAAGTATCTTGGGTTGCCTCCTATAGTGGGTAGATCAAAATCAATGGCATTTCAGTCTATCAAGCAAAGAGTGTGGCCGAAATTACAAAGCTGGAAGGAAAAGTTGTTGTCTCAAGGGGCAAGGAGATTTTGTTAAAAGCTGTTGCACTATCGATTCCAACTTATTCTATGAGTTGCTTTCTATTACCTACTAGTTTTTGTTTGGAATTAGAGGGTCTAATGTCTAAATTTTGGTGGGGACAAAAGAGGGAGGAACGAAAGATTCATTAGATTAGTTAGCATAACATGTGTGAGGGAAAGGCTAGAGGATGGATGGGTTTCAAGAATCTTAGAAATTTTAACCTTACTCTTCTTGCAAAGCAAGGGTGGAGGTTAATGCAAGATGAGGATTCTCTTTTATATAAACTTCTCAAATCTAGATATTTTTCTAGGTTTAATGTTATAGATGCTAGCTTGGGGCATTGTCCATCATATACGCGGAGAGGTATTTGAGAGGCTAAGAAATGGTTGAGGGAGGGCTGTATATGGAGGATTGGTGATGGGAAGATAGCAAAGCTATGGCATAATCAATGGGTCTCAGGGCATAGGTCTTTGGGTCTTGAGCTCGGGGAAGAGATGCAGCAAAGGGATAATGTAGTGGCTTCTATTGTTCGGGAGGACAATATGGGGTGGGATCTCCACAAACTTAGAACTCTCTTCAATCCAATGGTAGTGGTTGATATTTTGAAAGTCATGGTTTTTCCAGAAGGTATTGCTTTCTCATAGATGTCCAGCTTGTGCTAAAGAGTTAAGCAGGTTTGCAAATTAGTTCCATAGAAAAGAACACTATCATATGCAAATAGCAGATGATTTAGCTTAGGAGTCCCTCTACAAACTCGAATCTCCTCTATTTGTTGAAATGTATTAGCCTGGTCTAGCAGAAGTATGACACCTTCAGTGCATAGAAGAAAGAGATAAGGGGAAATGAGATCCCATTGTCTCAATCCATGAGATGGAAAAATAGGTTCCTTAGGCTCTCCATTCACAAGAATTGAAAAAGAAACTGGCTGAACACAAAATATCACCAATTGCATCCATTTTGAACTAAAACCATTTGTTTCATCACTTCCTCAAGAAATCTCCACTCTATCTTATCATAAGTCTTATTCATATCCAACTTAAAAAACATAAAGCCATTCTTTCCACTTCTCTTCCTCCTTAAAAAATGAACCAATTCATAAGTAGCTAACACATTGTCAATTATTAATTTGCCAGGAACAAAAACTTTTTGTAAATGTGAGATAATGGCAGGTAAGATCCTCTTGAGTCTATTTGCTAGAATCTTTGAAATCAGCTTAATAGATAAAATTACAAAGGCTTATTGGCCAATGATCAGACATTAACTTAGGCCTTTTTTTCTTTGGTATCAAGGTCACAAAAGTGTGGTTAATGTCAGTTGGAAATTGACCACTATTAAGAGCATGAAGAACTGCATCAGTGACATCTTTACCAACCACAGACCAAAATTTTTGATAAAAGAGAGGAGCCATACCATCTGGTCCAGGTGCCTTTATTGGGTGCATCTCATTTAAAGCCAACTTCACCTCTTTCTCTGTAAAGATCATATCCAGTTGTTCCACCATATCGGTTGTTAATTTGCTAGCTAGTCCTTGCAAAAAATCCATGTTGCCAAGATCATCAGCAGCTTTAAAGAGAGTATTAAAATATTCAAGTATGGCTGCATCTCTTCCTTCATCAGCTTGCCATCTTCCATTGGAGTCCTTCACCCCTTTAATCCAATTCTTCTTCTTTCTTTGTGTTGCCTTGTTATGGAAAAACCTTGAATTTTTATCCCCCTCTGCTAGCCACAAAGCCTTGGATCTCTGCCTCCACATTATTTCACTTCGTGCTGACCATTTTTGAACCTCATATCTATCTTCTTGAAGCTTCTACTTGTTATGAGATAAAGGGCCTGCCTGATGTGTAATCTGAAGTTGTTCCTTAGCCTTACTTAAGTTCCTCTGCACATGTCCAAAGCTTGTTTTATTCCATACAATAAGCTTCTCACCACAATATTGTATTTTCCTCATCACAATTGTCAACTCTTTCCTTCCTTGAATTCCCCTCCAAGCTTCTTGAATAACCTGTTTGCAATCAGTAGCATCAGCCCACATTACTTCGAATCTAAACAACTTCTTTCTTGGAGCCTGCTTAACCCCTTCAGTTAGCTTCCATATTATAGGCATATGATCATAATAAGCAATAAGTCCATGATTTACATAAGCCATTGAGTAATAAGAATGCCACTTTAAATTTGCTAAAAATATGTCCAGCTAGCTTTCACTAATGCATTGTCCCATTTCTCTTTTGTTACACCAAGTGAAAAAATTGCCATTAAAACCCAAATCATGTAATTGACATTCTTCAATAGCATCTCTAAAAGCCTTCAGTTGTCTGTCAGGTTTTGCTCTGCTCCCAGTCTTTTCATTATTACTTAGAATGTCATTGAAATCTCCCAAAAGTAACCACCCTTTATCACTAGGTACTTTTAGAGATCTCAGTAAAGTCCATGACTCATGTCTCTTACTCACATCTGGTTGACCATAAAAGCCAGTTAGCCACCAAGGTTCAACCTCTTCACCTTCCTCAGTAACTTTAGCATGGGTATGGAACTTAGAAAAATTCTGGACTTCCACTTTGAACTATTTCTTCCAGTATAGGGCAATACCTCCACTCTTTCCTTCACAACTAACTACTAAACAACTATGAAACCCCAACTTATACATTAAGTAATACTAGATACAACTTATATATGCATGCATGCTTGTTTCCTCATAAACTGTCAACTTATAATTAATTAGTCAGTCTTCCCCAGCTAGCTTGTTACTGCAAATTGAACTATATAATTAATTAGTGGAATAATAGGCTATCCCACATTGCAATTCCAACACCTATCTAATTAATTTCTTAACTATATATATTAGCCTTTCTACACACAAACACACACATCTAAGGCTATTTAAAACTTTCTACATAAATAGTACTATTTTTTTTTTTTTTATAGAAACAACCATCTTCATTCAAGATAAACAATTACAGACATTTATCAAACCATAAGGTTTGAGAAAGAAAGTCTGGAATATAATCCCACTACAATTCAATATTCTCAACTCTCCAAGCATTTCTAGCAAGTTGATGAGCTGCCCTATTCTCCTCTCTATACACATGAGTAAAAGAACAACTTGTGAAGCAACTGCACAACCTCTGCACTTTAGAAAATAGATTACCAAGCATAGAATTCAACATATTATTTTGCTAAGATTGTACTAACAACAAACAGTCACTCTCTATCTCAATATGCGAAATTCCCAAAGTGGAGCACAATTGCATTCCTCTTAAAACAACAAGTAACTCAACAGCTTCCGGTTCCTCCACCTCTAATTCAAGTTTAGAAGCAGCCATTACACATTTTTCAGCTGAGTCCCGTAGATAACACCTACCCCTGCCTTATGAAGATCTAAAAACATAGCTCCATCAGTGTTGAGCTTAAGTACCCCAGGAGGAGGAGGCTTCCAATTGAAATGATGTCGAGTTTGAACCTGGGATTTAACAGAGACAGATTTATAACTTTGTAAAAGAATGAGCAATTACATGTCGAGGACTTAAACGGGTATTATAAAATTCCAACTTATGGCGCCTATACCAGAAACCCCAGGCAACACAGCAACATAATGCCAACTTATTAAAATCCTTGCCATCCACAATAGTCATTGCCAAATCAGAAAAACTAAAAGGAATAAAGTTAGCCAAAGAAGGGAAAAACTGAACCCATGAACCTCGAAGCTGGCCACAACTAAACATTGCATGCAATAGATCTTCAACAAGATGCACATAGAACCTGCATGTAGCTTCTGTGATCACCTGTTTTTGCACCAATTTATCCTTGGAAGGCAGACTATCTTTGCATGCCCGCCATGCAAACACTTTTATCTTATTAGGGATAGACATCCTCCACAATGCTTTCCATAATCTATTATGTCTCCCTATTGAATAGGACTTTGCTGTAGCAAAACCAGTTTGGGACATAATAAGCTTGTAACAAATTTTCACTAAAAACTACCCACTTCTTTCTTGACTCCAAATCAATTTATCAGCAATACCTTCTGGAAAAACCATGACTTTCAAAATATCAACCACTACCATTGGATTGAAGAGAGTTCTAAGTTTGTGGAGATCCCACCCCATATTGTCCTCCCGAACAATAGAAGCCACTACATTATCCCTTTGCTGCATCTCTTCCCCGAGCTCAAGACCCAAAGACCTATGCCCTGAGACCCATTGATTATGCCATAGCTTTGCTATCTTCCCATCACCAATCCTCCATATACAGCCCTCCCTCAACCATTTCTTAGCCTCTCAAATACCTCTCCGCGTATATGATGGACAATGCCCCAAGCTAGCATCTATAACATTAAACCTAGAAAAATATCTAGATTTGAGAAGTTTATATAAAAGAGAATCCTCATCTTGCATTAACCTCCACCCTTGCTTTGCAAGAAGAGTAAGGTTAAAATTTCTAAGATTCTTGAAACCCATCCATCCTCTAGCCTTTCCCTCACACATGTTATGCTAACTAATCTAATGAATCTTTCGTTCCTCCCTCTTTTGTCCCCACCAAAATTTAGACATTAGACCCTCTAATTCCAAACAAAAACTAGTAGGTAATAGAAAGCAACTCATAGAATAAGTTGGAATCGATAGTGCAACAGCTTTTAACAAAATCTCCTTGCCCCTTGAGACAACAACTTTTCCTTCCAGCTTTGTAATTTCGGCCACACTCTTTGCTTGATAGACTGAAATGCCATTGATTTTGATCTACCCACTATAGGAGGCAACCCAAGATACTTCTTATACTACTGAATTTCACCATTACCCCATAATAAACTAATTGCTTGCTTTAACTCCAGCCCCACATTACTACTAAAATCCATTGAAGTTTTTTCCTTATTAATTTTCTACCCTGAAACACTCTCATAAACATCTAACACCGCTTGCACCCTCATGTTCTCCTCCACATCCGCCTTGCAAAAAATAACACTATCATCCGCGAAAAGCAAATGATTAATATTATGAGCATTCCTACAAATTTTAAAGCCCGAAATATCCTTTCTCATCCCAATTGCAGTCAACAAGGTAGTAAGTCCTTCAGTACAAAAGAGAATGAGATAAAGGGACAACGGATCCCCTTGTCTCAAACCCCTACTTGGAAAAATTGGCCATTTGGGTTCACCATTAACCAATACTGAAAAAGAGACTGTTTTAATACAGAACATTACCAAAGAAATAAAACCTGGCTGAAATTCCATTACCTCCATAACCTTTTGAAGAAAACACCATTCAACTCTATCGTAGGCCTTACTCATATCCAATTTCAAGGACATATACCCTTATTTTCCTTTCTTCTTATGCTTTAAAAAATGCACCAATTCATAAGCAATTAGCACATTATCTGTTATAAAATGACCCGAAACAAACGTACTTTGACTCTCCCCAATTATACTTGGTAAAACAGCTTTCAAACGATTAGCAATAACTTTAGAAATAAACTTATAGGCCACATTACACAAACTAATGGGCCTATAGTCTGCAACAACGGTAGGACATTTTTTTCTTAGGAATGAGGGTGATGTATGTATGATTAAGAGGTGAAGGAAAAACACCTGAATTCAACGCCTGGAGCACAGCTCCCTGTACTAAAGGTCCCACCACATGCCAATATTTCTGAAAGAATGCTGAATTCATCCCATCAGGACCTGAAGCCTTGGATGGGTTCATTTCAGACATAGCACAAACCACTTCAACTTCCGTGAATCTTTGGCTTAGCTCCTCATTCATAGTTGGCATTACTCTATCAGCAAGAGCTTAAAGAAATTTAGTAGAACCCCTTGGATTAGAGCTCGCAAAAAGATTCTCAAAATAATCTAGAAGGATCTTATCCCTCTATTCCCCATCCTGCCAAACCCCTTCCCCATCTTTTAATCTTCCGAATCTATTTTTTCTCCTCCTCTGAGAAGCCTTCATGTGAAAATATTTTGAGTTTTTATCACCATCCTTTAGCCACAAAGCTTTGGACCTTTGCCTCCACATCACCTCATCCATCTCCATCCATTTCTGAACTTCCTCCCGAGCCCTAGCATGATCTGTATTAAACTCTCCTACTGAATCAGAAACATTCAGTATCTCCATATTTTGACGAGACAGATGTAATTGCTTTTGAACATTGCCAAAACAATTCTTATTCCAACTAGCTAGATGTGGGACTAGATGGCTCCCACACTCCTTAACCTTATTCATGAGCTTTCCCATACTATTCCCCCTTCACCACTCCTTCAAGTAGCCTTAATAATATCCTCACATGCCTGCTCTCCCACCCACATTTCTTCAAACTTAAACTGTCTTCGAAAACAAGTGCAGCCCTCTTCCCTTCAGTCTTAACCCATATAGGAACATGGTCTGAATAGGCCTCCAAACGATGTATAACAGATGCATTTAGAAATTTACCCCACCATGGTTGGTTTGCCAAAGCTCTATCTAGTCTTTCACTAGTACATAGAGATCCTCCCCTTCGATTACTCCATGTAAACTTATTACCCTTAAACCCCATATCCCTTAAACAACAGTCATTAACCACATCCCGAAAAGCAGAGATTTGCCAATACGGTCTAGGCCTCCCACCCCATTTTTCATTATGATGCAGAAGCTCATTAAAATCTCCAATCACAATCCATGCCTCACCATTATATCTAACCAATTGCCGTAATAGATCCCAAGTTCTAGATCGTTGGCTCACTTCAGGAAAACCGTAGATACCAATGAAAAACCAAGACCCTTTCCTAGGATCATCATCAATCAAAGCATCAACATGGCAGTGTGAATAATTAAGAATCAATAAATGGATATCCCTTCCCCACAGCACCGTAAGACCCCCCTTCCTTCCCTGACAATCAACCACTAAATAGTTCACAAACCCTAATTTAAACTTGCATACCTCAAATTCGTGTGCCTTAAGACGTGTCTCCTGTAAGAATAGGATATCGGGAGCTTCCATCTTCACCAGATCACATAGGGTTCGAAGGCCCCGTGGGTTCCCAAGCCCATAAACATTCCAACTTATAATTTTCATTGGTTTCAGCGATGCTGTTCAACAGCCATTGTTGATTCCATAATAGCACTCTAAGAGTCTTTTGTTGTAATTCCCCCAGCAGAGGTGCCGAGCTTGCTAGGTCTACCATCTCCACCTCCATCGACGCGCAAAGCCTTTCTTTTTTTGTGAATAGAGAGCTGTTGAACACCATCGTTTTCAGACCCAGACGAGCAAGAGAGAAAAGAGAGGCGTTTCCATTTTTTGCTTGAAGACCGGTTGGGTCTTTCTTTCTTTACTGGGCCCAGTCGAGCACGCCCATCCTCTTGACCTGGTACACGAATATGAGGTATGCAAGTTTAAATTAGGGTTTGTGAACTATTTAGTGGTTG
>Ga0181473_100457_pt1 | contig 10158 bp, 5 predicted proteins | sample In2P11_FD_119089 | JGI IMG/M metagenome (GOLD analysis project Ga0181473, IMG submission 119089) | Clean room microbial communities from NASA Spacecraft Assembly Facility at Jet Propulsion Laboratory, Pasadena, California, USA -... ... | reverse complement strand
TTTTCACAATCACACCTAAAACCCCAAATCATGGATATGAATAATAAAAAACACAGCCACGAGCACATAAAATAGAAGTCACACCCAAAACACATGCGCATTACTAAGCACCCATGCACATTGGTAAAAGAAACATGTGCATTCCTAAGAAGGCATGCACATTCCTAAGAAAAAATGTGGATTCCTAAGGACATTTGTGCATTACTTAGAATGCATTCATGATAATAAGAACATGTGTGCACTCTTAAGCATGCCAAATTGGAAACAAGGTCGGAGTGATAAAAATTATTGCTAGAAAAAAGTTCTTGATGGCCACATTACCACTTCTGGGGCTATCATCTATGTGCCCATAAACATCAGTTAACAATAAATCATATGGAAGAGATTAGTAAGCCTAGTTCAATCATGTGTGTGTGTGGAATAGGTCATAGAAACTAGTGATGTGATCTCACAAGCTACATTCTAGAAAAAGGCACACGCTTCAATATTCTTTACTATTGTGCATGATCAATATATTGATTATCTTTCAAGTTTAGTGAGTATCCTTTTAGTTTTATTGTCCCGTGTCTTCCATGAATCAGAAGGACCATTAGAGAATTTAGCTATTTGTAGAACATATCTTTTGCTAGCAACACTAGAATCAATTAACATAGGACCATTTGATAATTTAGGTTTGGGTAGAAGATATTTTTTATTAGCAACACTAGAATCAATTGACATGGGAAAGGTAATGTTTGAAATCATACTTGCGAACTTTGTTTTGACTTGGTGCTCATCATTGTGATGGTTTATGGTATCATGAATTTCATCTTGGGATTTTTGTCATTTCCTTTTTTCCTTTTCTCACACTTTTTTAGGCCCAACTTGATACCTTGGAAATTTTCTTCTATAATAGTGACTTCCACATTACCAACATTCTAGCTGGCCTTCATTCTCTCTCCAACCCTAACCTTTTACATCATGTATTTTGCCTCTTCCATTTGTTCTTATAAAATAGGGTTGATCCCTCCATCCTTATATATGTAACCCATCCTTTAAACTAGCAACCCTATCTACATTGTTCTTTCTACAATGGATCTGCATACGTTTCACCCAACTCTAGTGATCCTACCTTTTGAGGGACTATTCAATTTTTTCTAAGAATCTTTTGATTAACCCTCCATATTGATTTTCCTTTGGACCTATCTATCCAAACCTAATGTCACACCCATGGTAGTGGGTTTGCACATGACCACTTCAGCGTCTACCAAAAGGTCAAGCCCATGTAGAAGTATTTCAACTAGTTATTTATAATATGTCCTATAGTTTGCATGATGGACTAATGCATATAGCTATGCTTCTTAATCATTTATTGATGTACCATTCTATCTAACAGAATGGAATGACGGTACTTGTGCATGTTTATATTCCTTTGATAAGTGGCCTTTTTAATGGTTTCCTCAAACATCTCCTAAATTGAAATGGTGCGACTTGTATCTTAATTTCTCCTTTTACCAACCATAATAGATATTCCCAATTAAGCAAACTCATTTCTACTTATGCATATATCTTAATACTAAGTGCCCTCTTAACACCTATCACCCAAGCTTCTGCTATAAAACCCCATCTAAATTAGATTTTGAACTTACCAAATCCTAGTGGGTAGGCCACACACTTGCATTAGTTAGTAAAGAATCAAAACAAACACATATCTATGCGCCCCCATCTTTTGCCACTAGAGAATGGTCCTAGTTTTGCCTTTGTTTATGTTCCATCTCTCTTCATTCAATTTGTTCTAGTTTCAAATTTTGACCTTCGTTAGTGACTCATCTTTAAAGATGTTAGTCATTTCTCCTAAGTAACATGTTATGGCTTACTAGATAGGGTTTTAACATTAGGCATGACTCTAGTTTTCCTTGTGCATTTAGGGACCATGGTTATTCCTCTAGGTGAATTGGTTATGAGTTCATAATTTTGAAATAAATTTACTAGTATAGAATATTCATCCACCATAAATTTACTAGTATAGAATATTAATCCACCATACATGTGTATATGTATAATATAGAATATTTTCTAGGATAATAAAAGTAATGAAATGAATAGAATAAAAAGATAAAAAAAAAAATCAATCATTTTACCTGTAGATTAAGATTTATACAACAATTCTGAGTTAATTTAAAATCAATTCAGAACCATAGTAATCTCACAAATTCTTATACTTCAAATTATAAATCTAATTTTCTATGTTTCACTTTTGAAAATAAGCTTTACTTTCATTTCAAAATGAATAAATCACCAAATAATTTCTTGATTATACCATTTTTTTATTTTTATTTTTGGAATTTTACGCTTCTGCTCCCCATGCCTCTGCTCCCATCACTCTGAAAAGAGTGATACTGTAATTTTTTTCATTGATATTTTTTTCACTCAAGACTAGAATTTGCATCAAAGATTAAAATAACACAATAGCCACTGAAACACTATGAAGATTGGAATAAATGCATAACGGAATTTTAGTTTCTTTTCGTGTTTCTCCCATGACTCAAATAGAGTTATTACCAGTTGTCACAAAGTGCTAGGCCAACCAGGCAACCTGCAATAGGGAACATCTAAAATGATGAAGTTCTACTTGAGGTAGTAAGCCTAAAAATCCTCTATGAAGAGTAAAATTACAGGAATAGTTATGGAAAGTTAAGGTTATGGTCAAGAATTTTGGATCCAAGAAGAAATATTAAAAACGACTAAGGGTAGTATTACTGAGTTTGTTTCAGAAGTCCCTTTAAATGTTAATTCAGGATTTACTGCTACTTGCTTTGGCAATGACAGCAATAACTAAAATATGCAATCCTAAATTTGAAAATGAAGTTTCGAAGATATGATTTAATATTTATTTTATCTGCAAATGAATCCAATTAACAGGATAAAATTTTCTAATAAAATAATAAAATCTGTACATTTTGGAATTGAAAATTTATACTCCGATTGTTTCAAACTGAAAGAAAGGACCAATGCATTTGACATTTGCAAATAAATGATGTAATTGTGAGTGGTTCATGCTATAAAACCGTGTTAAGGACAACGACATTCCGATTCCTGGACTTCCCGCTATCCTACGCTGTAGAGAGATATGGTGAATCCAACTTTAAGATAGCTGAGTTCAAGCTCTATTTGTCTTATCAGTGGGTGGAATTTGTGGTAAAGTTAAGAAATTTGTTGTGCCATATCTGTGCATGTGTTTACTCTTGGAACATGACTTAGAATGAGATTTGGTGAAAACTCCTCGTTCAAAAAGTGAAGGCTCGCTGACTCAAGGCAAGTGATTGAACTCTTCTTTATCACAATATAGATCTGAACCGTACATATCTAGTATATTATCTGGTATTTCTTCCCTAGTTGGATTGTAGGAAGCTTGGTATACAAATGTTTAAATTAAATGTAGATATTGTTAGAATTGGAGGGTAGAGTTATTATTCAAAGAAGTGTATTAAGAGTTTTACACATTAATCAAATTTCAACGCGAAGAAAAATTAAAGTATACTTTTTGCATGTGTCTAAATTAATTTTGAATATAACTAATTTCAATCTTTAATCGATATGGAAAATAAATATTTAAGAAAAGTATAAAACTATGTGTTTATCACTATACAAAACATTTGTCACTGTATTCCATAGTTATTTTTGAAAGCTAACTAATATAATTTATGTTAATATTAGTCAATGCTAAAATATTCTCAACATACACATTCATTGAAATGGAGAATCTAAATAGCCCAAGGACTAAAAATTTTGGTACTTACCGCCCATTAAAGGGTTCAGGAACTCAAAAATAATGGCAGTTGATGACTCTTGGTAATCCATTGTTTATACACTTAATGCTGGGTCGGCTAAATATGCTATTTCTCTGATATGAGTTATTTTTATGAATTGCTTTTTGAAAAAGTTAACATCAAAAAAATCACTAAAGAAATGTTTAAACATTATGGTATAAATATTGCAATTGAATCGATAAATTATGACAGAAAATCAATTAATAAACATTATGGTGGTATAAATATTGCAATTGAATCGATAAATTATGACAGAAAATCAATTAATAAACACTATGGTATAAATATTGCAATTGAATCTATAAATTATGACAGAATATCAATTAAGTAATTATTCACAAAGCATTACATCCTGCAAATGATGCAATATTAAGGCTTTCAAGTTGTAACTTACTTAAATGTTAGTAAACATTTATTTTCAAAGTTAAATATTATAAATTGTGCCGTTGGAATGCTAAATAATAACAATAATATAAATATATCTAACCTTGAACCGTGAAAAGAATATATCAACAACACACTAATTTATGAAGCTAATTAGTTAAGATAATGGTTTTCACATATAACTAGAAATAACAATCTACTGAATATAATAACAAACTGTCTATATAGAAAACCAATACTTTTAACCATCAAAAAATCATATTCAAATATAAATAAGTAAGAATTACATACTCGAACCATCAATAACATATTTGATAAAATTCAGTTTCTTAAATTTATCAATTTTAGATGTTTTATGGGAAAATCTCTTTATAATCTGAATGTTTTTACAAAATTATCTGTTAACATTTAAGATTTTTTAATGTTTTAAAAGTATTATTCAATAAATATGATGGCCATCCAGAGACACTCAGTCAAGTCGTAAGAAATGAATTTGTTCTCGTCTTACACCGTGCCATAACGCCAAATAAAAAATAAAAAGGAAAGTACTAGAATTGAGAGGACGGATTCTAAAAATGAACAACGATAAGCAACTCAAAATTCTTATGTTGTATTGTACTTTTGTTTGCACAATACAATATACAGTGTTGACCTCCAAAAGAATCTAAGTCACCAATTTTCCTCGGCCATGATGACCATAAAAGAATTTCTATTACGCCCGTATTCCTTTACTTTGCAAGATGCTGCTTGTTCAAGAAACCATTGGAGATAGATTACTTAATTTCCCTATCAGTTTTATTTATGCAAACTTGATGGCTATCCGACTATATTTAAAGCATAAAAGATTAATCAAACCGCTAGCAAAAATCTAAGAAAATGAAATTAGGGCTTTCGAAATGGAATATTAAGAAATTAGATTTAGAATAACGATTCGAGGATAAATTATCAGTCTAAATTTCTGAGCTTTAGGTTTAAGATTTTTGGTGTCTTTTTAACTTAATATTGTTGATAGAGATTTATTAAATTTATAATAAAGAAATTATGTATAAAGCAAAAAGCCATAATCTCTTTCAAAAATTTATTATAGATTTTAGATTAGAAAAAAGAAACATCAAAAAGTAAACCACATCTTTATTTAAAAAAAAAAACACAAAAACCTTCGCAAGAAATGTTTTCAAAAGAAATGGTCAAATAGGACTGCGATAGCCGTAAATGCTAAAATCCTCCGCCAGGGCCAATGGGATACGCACGAACAGGGATAAAAAGTCCATTAAAAATCACAAGATGGATCCTTTTCATAGGTTAGGGATTCATTTTGATCCGGCAGCAGGGAGATCCAACCCCTAGGATTGATAGGCCTGTTAACTAAGATAACATGATATATTTTTACAGTTATTGCGAGTATTAGTTTCAACATTATATTGGAGAGAAACTGAAATTTGGAGTTCGCTGATCCAGATGTTAAGAAATTAAGAATTGGAGCATGGTGAGGAAGATGCAACCATGAAAATAACTGTTGGAGAATATTGGAGTCCTTTGTGCGTATGAGGATTAGATCGCTGATTCAGATGTTAAGGAAAAAGAATTGGAGCATGGTAATGAAGACGAAACCCTGAAAATAAATGTTGGACAAAATTGGAGCCCTTTGCCCCTATTCGATTCAATGTTTCACGTTAGGGCATTCGTGAATCAGTGGAAAGATATTCGTGAATCAGAGGAAAGATATTGAAAATTCGTGTTGCATTAAATGAGAACCACCTTATATTAAAGTTTTGAAGTTTTAAATATTCTTTTCGGTTGATCAAGGGGTTCTTAACTTGGAACCTTAGGAAACATAGCATATTATTATCCAGATAATTGTCAATTGACTTGCTCTTATGAATTATAAAATTAGCTTATATTAATTTTGGAGGTATATACGGAATATTTTATCATTATATTATAATTTAAGGAAAAGAATGTATGATGTAATACATTAATTCAATGACATGTATATAAAATCGGAAGTCACAACAATAAGTAGTGCAAAACATACCACCTCTATCAAGAAATCAATGTAACTGTAATGGGTTGTTCCAGATTTGTTTGGGCTTTTATTTTTATTTATTTAGGTCAACAGTAAGAACCTCTAACGTCTAAGCTATGTCTTTCCATTCGACCAATCCTCTCATATTCACAATTAAGAGGTTTCCAACAGTCCAGAATTATCTCGGTTAATATTTTTATAATTCTTCTTCAATACTTCTGTAAAAAGAAAAAGAAAAATAGGCTTCTTATCCTTCTACTTCCCTATTAAATAAAGTCTAATTAAAAATGATAGTCTAAAAACTCCATGCCCTTCACTTTCTTCACGCAAACTTTTTAAAATGATAGTCTAAAAATTCCATGCCCTTCACTTTTTCACGCAAACTTTTTAATTTTTTTGTTGTTGATATTTTCTTAATTTGACTTTTTTATTTTTTAGTTGATATGTTATTATTTTTCTTCCCACAAGTAATTTTTTATTTTTTATTATTATATTATTTTATTTTATTTCTTTCTAGACCGTACATTTTTTGCTAAATTACTTATATCTGATGATATAAAAACAAAAAAAATATTGTCATTTTTTATACCATGAAATATTAAATAATTTAGTAAAAACATGTATAATCTAGAAGAAAATATAATCTGCCAATTCACTCGGCCATTAAAGAAATAATAAAATAATAGAAATTAAAGCAAACAAGAATAACGTATCTCTCAATTACAAAGAAAAAATAAGCACATGTTTATCATACAATCAAATACTTCCAAAAAATAAGCACATGTTCCTTTTTATAAAACAAAAGTACTCAACCATCTCAAAACACCTAACATACCACACAAATCATTTCCCGTCAAATTTAGAAACGTGGTGTCTTATTCTAATGGCCCTTTAAAGTAAGCCATTGATCTTTGTGACAAAATTGGTATTTAATGGTAGAGGTTTACTAGCTATTAGAATCGTTAATAGACCATCACACTTAGAATGAGAAGAAAATTTTAATTCCAAAGTACAAAATTTACATTCTAAATATGGTAACGAGAAATCTAATAAATAGAAGAAGGAAATTAGCATATTCATTTTTTTAATTTAATGTTATGTCTCCCCATACTCCTCTTACAATAACTTTCTCAGTTACAAATCAATTATGGATTGATTTATGGAAAAGTTTTATACCTATAAACATAATGTAGAGCAAGGTTTTCTATAATATGTTATGCTTAGTTTTAGTATATACTATTATAGAATTAATAAAACATAAAATTGTTAAGGAAGTGTGTTTGAGATAATGTCATGAAATTGTAAAGGTCTATATAAAGTATTTATTGTTTTCTATTAACAAAATGCTATTATATATGTAAATGAAAAAAAAAATCCTTAAATATTTAAGATTTTTTTCTCTTAATATTTTTAAAATTTCATATACCTAGTACATTTCATCATTAGCAAATGAAGTGACACTTGTGCAATGTAATATATTCCAATTAATCATAGCTTTTTTTACATTGATTTTAAAAACATATGGATGATTGAATTGGCATGGATGACTAGTGAATCATGTTACATAGTGGAATATTCCCCATGATTGAGATACCTTATATATTTCACAATATTTGAATTTGTAATTTCCTTTTCACTAATATACAAAAAAAAAAACTTCTCATCACCATTTATATATCTCTATGTATTACTTAACAAACCTAAATTGGTTGTATATTAGACTATGTATTATGATGAGAATGGAGATGTTTAGGAAGCATATTGAGATCTACGAGGAGGTCTAAATAAAAAACATAGCCATGTAGGATAACACACACAGGTTTTTCATTTTGAAATACAAAGAGTACTACAAATTGAAGGGGATGGGACAACAATCTCACCACACTCAAAATGAAGATAACTAGCAAGTGTCCATAACAATTCATAGAATCAATGCAATGATGACAACAATGTGGCTATTGATTTAGGGGGTCGATAAACATGAAACATACAAACTCTTAATCACGATCTTCTCAATCAATCAGGATGTCAATATCATATGTGTGAGTGAGGTAAAAGCTCTATCATGGCTTCCAACCAAGAACAATGTTGACTACATCGATATTCTGGATGAGGAGAAATAAACACATAAATTTCAAGTGTTAGAGGGAAATCACCACTTTAAATTATGGGTTCATCACTATATTGAATGAGTATGTCAATGTTGAAAGGGTGGAGGAATCAACTCACATGACCATTATTACTGTCAGGACCAAGTTTCGCGAAATGGGGCGTGAATCATTCTCATAACATTTTGAGGAATAAAACTATGTTTGTTGGGGGTAAACTTTTTTTTTGGTGTAGAACATTTTTTTCCTCTTCTACATACAAATATCTTTCCAAGGGCATACGAATTTCCTTAATTGGAATGTGTGTGCAAAACATATGCCAATCAAAAGTTGACCTTCCTATTTTTGTCACCATAGTTTGATAGCATGAAGTGTGAGCCCCCATTATTTATGGGAGAGCGGCTAGTCACATTATCACGATGAAAAAGAATCTATAAGAGTCCACATTGTAACTTTTGTTACACACTATCACGGCATGTTATAGACTGGCCACTAGGAGGAAAAGGGATTGCTATCACGGCTTGTTCGAAAGTGGCCACTAGGAGGTAGTAGAGCAAGGAGCACAAAGAGGCATATTAAAATTTAAGGAGCACATAGAGATGTGTCATTAATTCTAGAAAGTAACTATGAAAAAGATATATTCACCTTCATTTGTACTATTTAGATACATCTTATAGCCAATATTGACGTTAATCATAAACCACATTTCCGTGAAAATGGAGTAAAATACCACTTCTTTTCACTCAATATTGATATGTTATAGGTTAATCATAAGAATCTATGTATAATCAATTGCTAGTAAAAATAACTGTAATAAGAATATCACAAGGTCTAATCAAGGGTACCTAAATTGTGATTGCTTCACAAATAAAACTTCTAATAAAATGAAATCATAGGTGAGAAAAATGATGGATATTTTGAGAAAAAAAGTTGTTCCCTCATATTAATATATTTGTTTTCTCTTTTTAATGTTGTTTTAGTATGGGCCTGATATTAGAATTATGTTAATTGAATCCAATATTTCATCAATTTTGTTATATTTAATATAAATGTGATTATTAATAATATTAAATATGGTTAAAGCATTTACCCTGACTTTTATGATTCAACATATTTCCTTTAATTTTCCCCAATGTTACTTCGAAGATTATGGGCAGTATATAGACTAGTAAATACAACCATCATTGTAAAAACCTTATTAAACAAGGAGGGCTGCATCGCAGCAAGTCCCTACCATCAAGAAAATACATCCATACATGTAACATTCCATCATGTGACTGTGTAGTAGGATGAGCAGTTTCGCCAGGAGAAGCAGCTTCATTCCCATAAGCAGTGAAACTGGCACCTTATGCTAAGCAATTCCCGGAGCAGTTCCTACATAAGAATTTAAATCTAATTCCAATGAACATAAGTTGAAATGGAATTCTAAGCAGCACTAGTTTGTTCAGGAGTACCAAGAGTAGCAGTCCCAGCATCATAAGTTTACATGGGATTCCCAGCATAAATAGTGGAACCGGCAACATAAGTATTCCCAGCATAATTCCTAGCATTCTCAGCAGCAAAAGTTATCCCAGCCTAATGGCTTGCAGCAAAAGTATTTCGAGGACAAGCAGCATAACCAACATAACCATAAGCACTAGTGGTTTCATCGAAAGTAGTAGTTCAAGCATAAACATGATTTCAAGCAACCCCATAAGCACAAGTCTAACTAGGATAATGAAAAGAAGCACCAGTGAAGCGAGCATGATTTCTAGCAGCCTCATCCATAAATGGTAGGCCAAGCATAAAAAAAGCATAATAAGTATAACCACCAGCACAATGACCAGGAGCA
>Ga0181473_100456_pt1 | contig 10159 bp, 9 predicted proteins | sample In2P11_FD_119089 | JGI IMG/M metagenome (GOLD analysis project Ga0181473, IMG submission 119089) | Clean room microbial communities from NASA Spacecraft Assembly Facility at Jet Propulsion Laboratory, Pasadena, California, USA -... ... | reverse complement strand
ATAATGAAAAATCAAGCTGGTAGTCCCGGTTTTGGGATCCAGGGAAAAATCTCTGTGCATATGTGTTTTATGGGTTATGCTCTCGCATTGTTTATTTTCTTTGTTTAAGAATTCGTATGCAGGTAATTTCTGTACAGGGTTAAAACCTACAATCTGTGCATACTACAAATTATTTTTCCAGGTTTTCTACCTTTAGCACTAGTGTAGTGGTGAGTAATCACTTTAACTAATCAAAACTTATCTAACAATCTACTATCCAGTGAAAGGCATGCCCCTTTTTCTGTAGTGAGGTCATAGGAAAAGATATCTTTGAAAAATATTTAATGAATCGTCAGTAATAACCTGCGAGGCCCAAAAATGATCTAATCTCAGCAACGTTTTTTAGAGTTGTCCATTCCATTATAGTTTTAATATTTTCTGGGTCTATCGCTATTCCCTCACCTAATATAACATGGCCCAAGTAGTGAATATTTTCCTTATAAAAGTCACACTTTCCATACTTAGTGTATAGATGGTTGTCTTGCAAAATCTGCAAGACTATTCTCAAGTGTTTCTCATGCTATTCTTGATTTTTTGAATAAAGTAATATGTCATCAATATAAATCAGTACAAATTTATCTAGAAAAAGGCTAAAATATGTTATGCATCAAGCTCATGAAAGTGGCTGGGGCATTGGTAAGGCCGAAAGGCAGTACTACAAACTCGTCATGACCGTAATGAGTTCAAAAAGTGGTTTTTCAAATATCTTCATCCTTTATTCAGATTTGGTGATATCCAGATCTTAGATCAATCTTTGAGAATACATTGGCTCCCTACACATAATCAAATAAATCATTAATACATGGTAAAGGGTACCTATTTTTGACGGTAAGTTTATTTAGCTGATGATAATCGATGCATAATCCTAAAGTCCCATCCTTGTTTTGAATAAATAGCACAGGGGCTCCCTAAGGTGATACACTAGGGAAAATTTACCCTTTGTTTAAAAGTTCCTGAAGCTACATTTTGACTTCTGTTAACGCAGGGATGCTCATATGATAAGGAGCTTTTCAAATAGGAGTTTCTCCAGGTATGAGTTTGATGGTAAAATCAATATCAAGTCTAGGTGGAAACCCAGGGATAGATTCAGGAAACACATCCACAAAATCCTAAATTACAGGAATATGTTCTAATGAAGTTGTTTTGTTTCTATCATTAGATTATATACCTGGACAACATAAATCTCACAAACTTTTCTAATGCATTTTCCAAGTTGGTTAGCAGTAATGGGGTGTAACTTCATGTTTTTCTTGATTCCTTGAATTTCCTTCCTTTACCATGACTTTGTAAGGTAGCTCACAGATTTATCTTTACAATCCACTAACGACCAACGTCCTTCTAACCAGTCCATTCCTATTAATGCATCGTATGAGCCTAAGGGCAGTATATCTAGATTAACATGAACAGGTTATCATGAAGTTGTGATCAGGCAGTTTTATGTTTTTGCAAAAACCTTTCTCTTAGCTCTGGTGGCTAGTTGAACTATCCAAGATTTCTTAAATTTGTTGCTTCGTAGCTGACATTTTTCTACCACCTTCGGCCTAATGTAACTTAGGCTAGCACCCTAATCAAATAAAACAGAAATAGGTTGATCAACAATCGTACCTTCACATTTGATCATGATGGGCTGGAATTTTGCTCGATGATCATCTAAAGCGACATTAATTATGGGCATACTCCTTGCTCTATCTCCAATGTGCATATTGGAAAGTTGTTTCATTCGAGCTTTGTGCATGTAATTCTTATAATAATGAGATTCCCCACATCACTAGAATTGCAGAGGTTATTTTGGCAGTTGATCAGTTGTAGGTTTACTAATTCCCTCTGTCTGTCTATTTTTAGTGTATGCTGGGGCCTTGGACATATTCCCGATAAACTTCCCAAAGTTTCTTTGCTGATCACTCCTATCATTCACAGCTTTCTACTGTTTGTTCGAGGGTAAACTCCTAATCCTTCTGCTAGAAGCTCCTTTGGGCATTTCATTTTTCTGTTTCATTTGTTGTTAACAGATATGGGCCTTTCGCACCACATCATCCATTGTTCTAGGATAGTCAAATTCCAACTTTTCCTTCATAAAATTGGGTAGAATGCTAATAAACCACTGAATTTTAGTTTTTTCCTCCTGCATGTATGGAACATATCGTAATAAGGAGGTGAATCGCTTCACATATTCATCCATTGACAAGGTTCCCAACCTTAGCTTGTGGAACTTCTTTGCTTTTTCATCATAGTAACACTAAATCAAATATTTTTCCTTAAAATGTTTCGTGAATTCTTGCCACGTCACTTGTTCTTCATCAATCTTTCTCACAGTTTTAATTTCTTTACAACAGAGAGTAGCCTTTCCTCTTAATTGGTAAACGACCAATCTTGCTTTAGGTTTGTCAGTATATTCATAAATCTGAAAATATTTACCCATCTCAATCAACCATGCTTCGACTGCCTCTTCAAATTCTCCTTCGAAAAGTGATGGTTTTATTTTCTTGAATTCACCCTGTAATTCCATATTTTTTCTTTTGGTCTTTCTTTGATTAAAAACATTATCCGAATGTCCCTCTTCATCCTCCTTATGTCTCTCTGTTGATTCTGCATTTTCCTCACCATGACGGGTTGTTGGCATTCTCTCTTTGTCCTCCGTACTGGGGTCTGGGCCTTGCCGATTCTATTGGTCGGACAGATTCTTGAGAATCTTTTCTTTCTCTTGCCTCATGCATTCATGATTTGAACTTAAATTTATCATTTCTATACGTAGTTGCTGTACCATTTCAAGCAGTGTAGCATTAGCTTGCCAGGACACCTCTCCCAATTGTATCCATATATCTAGATTGGCCTCTACGTAAGGTACTTCAAACTGATTTGATAACCTTGGTCTCCTATACATTTCTATTTGTTGGTGCTAACTTTTGTCTCTATGTTCACATTTACCATCTCAGTTGTTTATTGCATAATTACAAGTATTTTAGAACTTAATTTTCTGTGTAACATTTAACCCAAAAGTATCAGTGTGTGAAATCAGCTCTAATACCATTTGTAACACTTATTACTATATATATATATATAAACAACTATTACCCAATTCTATAACCTTATCATTTAATCTAAATTATTACATGCTCAAGTTATAATACAATTATATGTGATTGGGAATATCATAATGATTACAAAGGTTATTAACTTAGATCTAAATCTAGTTGGTTTAATAAGTGCTACGTTGGCCTTACCCCATCTGGCAGCTCCTCGAGAGCTCTGATCGTTCCTCTACTTGTCATATGAGGTTCAATTTAATACTGGTGGTCAGGCCTACTGCCAAAGGGTTCAAGCATTGAATGAGATGCCTATTCACCCCGAGATCCATGGTCGGTGGATTCAATGGCTCTAGACTCTCCTCATTGCATTTCAACTTGTCATTTTTTTCATTTTTCCTATGGCATTTACTGGTTATCGAGGCTCTACAATTCATTTCTGAATGGTAATGGATGCTATGGTTTATTGGTGCATCCGCTCAGTGAACAAGGGAAACCTGCCCACTTAGAGACTTCACAACCTGCCATCTTCAAGTGAGCTTATGGTGATAAGGTAAAGGTATTAGTTAATTTATTAGTTGCTTCTTTGCTTCCCTTTATTTACCTCAAATGGCATCCATCGACAGGTAATTGTGTTGCAGGTATGTTCTACGAAGGTTATCTCATTTTCCCTTGGTCAAGATGCTAGTACAAGGATGGTCTTCTTCAAATGAAGCTTCAGGCTTTCCCTCATACTTTTGATTATTTTCCTTTTAGTTTCGGCTATAAGGTTTAACTCCTCTATTGATGTTATTATGTTTCCAGACCTCCCTCAGTTGGAATGACTCTCCTCAGGTAAGATAGAGTTCATGTTCAATCTTTAAATGTTTATGGAAGGTTATGAATTCAAAGTTTAATCCTCTGTTTGGCCTCATAGGTAACCCTCTGTCCAGTATTACTCTTGGAGCAGTATTATTCTTGGAATGTAGCTATAGAAGGTTGCCTAACAGTGTACCCCTCTGCTATGCCTCTAGATTGGTCTATTAAGAACCCCCGATGGCATTGACGTGGAAGTTCATGTTTAGCTGTTGATATATGGTTAGATTAGTTAAGGGTTTTTAAAGTTTACGATTGGAAGGTTTACTAGCTCTTAGCATAACCAAAACCTCGCCACATTACCAGCGATTCCTATCTCTATATACTCGATTGTTATGAGGTCGAGACTATCTATTATGTTTTTTCGACTGCATGATAATTTATTGCATATTTTCTTTGTTTTTTAACAGTAAATGATTTCCATGGCACACTATGCTTGAAGTATTGTTTCTCTGTTCTCGCATTTGAAGTTTAATGTTTCTGAAGGCTTTTTTCTATACCATTGTTACCACTGGTTGAGACTCGGCCCTTCCTTAAGGGTTGTCAGAGACTAAAAGCAGTCCTTACCGCTCTACTTAGTTATATATGTATTCAATATTTTTGTGTCAATGATTAAATGGGAAGAACTTGTTAGCTTAAAATGAATGCCATTCTTGCATTTGAGGGGATTCTGTTGGTGTTTATATTATTTAATGGTTTTATCAGTTCAATGCATTATGTTTTAAGGTGCTATGCTTCGATACCAGATGTTTTGGAAAAAGAATAGGAGGAATCATTCCTAGGTTTATAATCTCAGAATTATGGTGAAAAGATTGTTTTTAAGTTTTAGCAATTGAAATGAATTTATATTTCAGAGTCAAGATCTGTCGTTCTCTCTTATAACTATATGCAGTATCATTCTCTTTGTCATATTCTCCTATAGGTAATTAGTTACAACTCTCAGTTGTATAGTAAAATTAATAGAGTCAGTATAATTTATGCATTTGTCAATGTCAATGTATTTTCTTTGTCCGACTTAAAGACCGTAATCATGTATTTCTTTACTCATGACATAATACTAGGAAATATGAATGTACTATTACTTTCCTACATTAGATATAGTAGAATATACTGAAAGATTAATCATAACAATAATTATCTATCTTAAATACCATAGAGTATACTGAAATACTTAATCATAATAATAATCATTTGTTCTTAATTAAATATATTTTTCGAGTTGTTAAGAAATAAGCAGAGATTTTGGTCACTTATCTGTTTACGATTGATTTAGAACTGTACAAATAATGTTTCTTTCTGGAAGGTCTCAGCCATGGAGCTAGCAATTACGTCCAATGTCCCTATCCGAGCACTTCCTGCTCTTGATAGTCACTAGACTTACACAGTCTGGTATCTTGGGCTTCAAGACTATAGTCTAGCCTCAAGTCACACACCAGGTTGTCTATTTGCCATATTTCATTTTCCCACTGCTAATTCCTACCCAGCTCAAGGAATAATTGAAGATTCCCTCCCTCCTTATTTTCCCCTCCTTTTGGGAAAGAGAAATGGCAATTGATTCTAACTGTCTAGGAGTTATGTAACTTTATTTTCTTTTATTCAGTTTTCTTAATAAAAAACTGTTTAATTTCTTTAACAAAATATCACAATGTTTTTTAAACAAATGTGTTAAGTAAAACTTAAAAGTTTCTAAGGTTCTACATAAAACCTGGCAAAAGAAGATAAATATTTGTGCAGCAGAGATGTTACAGCTTCCTCCCCTTATGAGGAACACCGTCTCGGGTGTTCTTTTTTTTAAGAAAATAATGTCAAATAGGCTTTCTGCATGGTCTTCTCTTCTTCCCAAGTGGCTTCTTCCAGGCCAAAGTGCTTCTATTGCACTTTAACTTGGATGATGACTCGCTTCCACAAGGTGGTTTCTCTCCGATCAAGAATACGAAGAGGCTCTTCCAGAAACTATCCCTCGAGTTTGACTTGCACAATTCACAATTACCTGTCATAATTGTACCAAAACATCATTTTAATGTCAAATATTCAATTGTTTAATTACCTGTAAATTTTCCTAGTTAATTATATGTTGAGGGTTGGACACATATTTTTTAACAAGGAAACATAGAAAACATTTTGGACTCTGATGTGGCAAGGGAGTGCTAATTTGTAAGCCACTGGTCCAACTCATTCCAATATTTGGAATGGTGCACAGTACAAGGGTGCTGGCTTGACTCAAACCTTCTATTGTAAAGTGCTTTTCCATGATTTAACCTTCAAGTACACATGATACCCCAACTGAAATTATTTATGAGTCCTTTTTTTATCTGTATAAATATTTTTCCTATCCTGAGCAGCTTTTAAGTTCTGGCAGACCTTTTTCATGGTGGACTCCATTTCACCTAACATATCAGGACCCAACACTAACTTTTTAACAGGATTATTCTAGTCTATGGGTACTCAACACTTCCTTCCATACAATACCTCAAAAGGGCTCATGCCCAAATATTTGTGATGGTCATTGGGCGAACTCCACCAAATGGAGGTAGTCTTCCCACTTGTGTGGTTGTTGCATAACAAACATCCTCATGTATTCTAGGACTTGATTCACTCGTTTCGTATGGCCATATGTCTGTGGATGGTAGGTAATACTAAATTGAATCTGATTTCCTAACCCAACAAAGAGGGTTTTCCAAAATGCTGATGTAAATTTTATGTCTTTGTCAGAGATTACTACCTGGGGTATTCCGTGTAATCGAAAGATTTCCCTCATGAATATAATTGTGATTTCTACAGTATTGTAGGTGGAATTCATGGGTATGAAATGGGTGGTTTTTCTTAACTTGTCCACCACAACCATAATTGAGTCATGATGCTTCTTAGTGGGGGGTAGTCCTGTAATGAAATCTAAAGTGATCATCTCCAATTTCTAATCGGGAATGGGTAATGGTTGTAATAGACTAGTGGGAAGTTGATGCTCTACCTTCACCAACTGAAATTCTAAACACTTTGATAAGTATTATTCCACATCTTTCCTTAATCCGGTCCAGAAATAATTTTTCTTGATAGTTGTCAAAAGTTTCTGGTACCCTGGGTGAGAGGCATACGACTTCCTCTGAAATTCATCCAGTAACAATTGTTTGACAAAATTTTGATTAGGAACATAAATTTTGCTTCTGAATGTTAACAATTTATAAGAGGTTATATCATAATCTGATTGTTTTCCCCTCTTTCGATCCTCAGCTACTTGTTACCAAAGGAAGGAATATTCAGGGTCCTTGAGGGATGCTTCTCTGATAATTTCACGGAGGTTGGATTATATTTGGCTGAATTGTATTTCATAGATGCAATGCATTTTCTTGCTTAATGCATTGGCCACTCGATTTTATTTTCATTTTAGGTGTTTCATTTCAAAGTTAGATTCACTCAGGAATTCCACCCACCTGGCCTGCCGAGCATCTAAACTAGACTGATTTAAAAAATTTGTTAGACTCTTATGATCAGTTAACAACAGAAATTCCTTTCCTAGAAGGTAGTGCCACCACATTTTAAGTGCGTGCACTACTACGGTTAATTCAAGATTGTAAGGAGAGTATCGCTACTCATAGTCTTTCAATTTCCACTACTCATAATCTATGACCTTTCCTTCTTGAATTAATACACCACCGACACCCTATTTACTTGCATCTATGCATACCACAAATAATTTTTCTGGATCTACTATCTTTGGCACCGATGCAGTGGTGAGTAATCGCTTTAACTGTTCAAAACTTTGCTAACAATTTGCTGTCCAGTGAAAGGAACATCCCTTTTTCTATAGTGAGGTCAAAGGAAAAACTATCTTTGAAATATCTCTAATGAATCATTGGCAATAAACTTCCAGGCCCAAAAAATATCTAATATCTGCAACATTTTTCAGAGTTGTCCATTCCATTATAGTTTTAATCTTTTCTAGGTTTACCTCTATTCGCTCACCTGAAATAACATGGCCCAAGTACTGAATCTTGTTCTTATAAAAGTCACACTTTCTGTACTTAGCGTATAGCTGGTTGTTTTGCAAAATCTGCAAGACTATTCTCAAGTATTTCTCATGCTCTTCCTCATTTTCTGAATAAGTTAATATGTCACCAATAAAAAATCAGTACAAATTTATCTAGAAAAGGTTGAAATATGCTATGCATCAAGCTCATGAAAGTGGTTGGGGCATTGCTAAGGCCGAAAGGCAGTACTACGGACTCGTAATGACCATAATGATTTCGAAAAGTGGTTTTGCAAATATCTTCATCCTTTATTCAGATTTGGTGGTAGCTAGACCTTAGATCAATCTTTGAGAATATAATGGCCCCCTGCGCCTGATCAAATAAATCGTCAATACGAGGTAAAGGGTACCTTTTTTTGATAGTAAGTTTATTTAGTTGATGATAGTTGATGCATAATCTTAAAGTCCCATCCTTCTTTTGAACAAACAGCACATGGGCTCCCCAAGGTGATACACTAGGGTCAATGTACCCTTTGTCTAAAAGTTATTGAAGCTACATTTCGAGTTCTGTTAACTCAAGGGCACTCATGCGGTAAGGAGATTTTGAATTAGGAGTTTCTCTAGGTATGAGTTCAATTGTAAAATCAATATCATGTCTAGGTGCAATCTGGGCATAGATTCAGGAAACACATCCACAAAATCCTGAATTACAGGAATATTTTCTAATGAAGTTATTTTGTTTCTGTAATTAGAGTAACCTACTTGGAAAACATAAATCTAGTAGCCTTTTCTAATGCATTTTCCAAGATGGTTAGTAGAAATGGGGTGTAACTTCATGTTTTCTTGATTCCTTGAATTTCCTTCCTTTCCCCTAACTCGGTAAGGTAGCTCACAAATTTATCTTTACAATCCACTACGGAACAACGTCCTTCTAACCAGTCCATTCCTATTAATACATGGTATGAACCTAAGGGCAACATATTTATCTTAACTTGAATGGGTTGTCCTCAAATTGTGATCGGGTAATTTTTTATTTTTGTAGAAACCTTTCTCTTAGCTCTGGTGGCTAGTTGAACTAGCCATGATTTCTTAAATTTGTTGGTTGGCAGCTGCCATTTTTCTACCACCTTGGGACTAATATAACTTAGGCTAGCACCCGAACCAAATAAAACAAAAATAGGTTGATTAGCAATCGTACCTTCACACTCGATCATGGTGGGCTGTTATGCTGCTTGATGATCGTCCAAAGCTACGTTATTTTCAAGCATGTTCCTTGCTATATCTCCAACGTGCATATTGGAAAATTGTTTTGTTCGAGATTTGTGTAGGCAGTTCTTATAATAATGAGATTCCCCACATCCCTAGCATTGTAGAGGTTGTTTTTGTGGTTTATTAGTCACATGTTTACTAATTCCCTCTATCTGTCTATTTTCAGTGTATGTTGGGTCCTTGGGCAGATTCCTGCTAAGCTTCCCAAAGGTTCTTTGTTGAATACTCCTACCATTCACAGCTTTATGCTCTCTGTTCAGGGGTAAATTCTTGATCCTTTCGCTTGAAGCTCCTTTAGGTGTTTCGTTTTTCTGTTTAATTTGTTGATAACAGATACAGGCCTTTTGCACCACATCATCCATTGTTCTAGGATAGCCAAATTCCAACTTTTCCTTCATAAAATTGGGTAGATTGCTAATCAACCATTGAATTTTGGGTTTTTCCTCCTGCATGTATGGAACATATCGTAATAAGGAGGTGAATCGCTTAACACATTCATCCATGGTCAAGGTTCCCAACCTTAGCTCGTGGAACTCCTTTGCTTTTTCATCATAGTAATGCTCAATCAAATATTTTTCCTTAAAATGTTTCTGGAATTCTTGCCACGTAACTTGTTCTTCATCAATCTTTCTCACAATTTTAATTTCTTCCCAGTAGAGAGCAACCTTTCCTCTTAATTGTTAAACGACCAATCTTGCTTTAAGTTTTTCAGTATATTCATAAATCTGAAAATATTTACCCATGTCAATAATCCATGCTTCGGTTGCCTCTTCAGATTCTCCTTCGAAAAGTGATGGTTTTATTTTCTTGAATTCACCCTATAATTCCATCTTTTTTCTTTTGGTCTTTCTTTGGTCGGAAACATCATCCGAACGCCCTTCTTCATTCTCCTTATGTCCCTCTGTAGATTCTGCATTTTCCTCACCATGATGGGTTGTTGGCATTCTCTATCTGTTCTTCATACTAGGATTTGGCCCTTGCTAATTCTGTCGATCGGACAGAGGGAATT
>Ga0181473_100453_pt1 | contig 10176 bp, 12 predicted proteins | sample In2P11_FD_119089 | JGI IMG/M metagenome (GOLD analysis project Ga0181473, IMG submission 119089) | Clean room microbial communities from NASA Spacecraft Assembly Facility at Jet Propulsion Laboratory, Pasadena, California, USA -... ... | reverse complement strand
CTTTGGTGATCTAATAAATAAAATTATTCTCATCTACTTGGATGATATTACAATGTTTTTCAAAAGTAGAGAAGATCATTTGCATCATCTTATGCAAGTTTTTGAAAAATGTATAGAAATTGGTCTATCTTTTTATTTAATTTATCAATTTTATCCTCCATGGATTAGATGTTGTTTCTATCTACCATGGAATTATTTACAAACAATTGAGATTGATCTATAGCTAAAGCACTTTGCATATTTACATTTACCACTTCCATTGGGGTAATATCTAGTTTCCTTTCTTTGAAAGACATCTAGATAATTTTAATATCTCCTATTTCTATAACTTTTCTTAAAAAAATTTATTATTCCTTTGCTAGTATAGGAGGTTTATTCACAAATGTCTTCTAGTAAATGAGCTCTATAATCTGAGTGGAAAATACACTTTTTATTTCCTCTTTTGAGGCTATGGAAAAAGGAATCAAAGAATGTGGGGGTGCACCTACCCTTGAAGTGGATGACAGTGTATCTTATGTAGCCTTTTCTAATGTATTCTCTATGGAAGAGGCTATTTGTACAAATTCTTCTTCCTCCTCTTTAGAAGGCTTCTTCTTCTCAGGTGTCTTATTGTTTAGGCTAGAATCTTTAATCTTCTTGGGATCCTTATCATCATCATCATCTCCATCTCCATCCACTTCACCTTTAACTGCTATAGTACCACCTGTGCCTAGTACCTTGCCTCCTCCTTTATACACTTCATCCCTCATTTCTTCCTGTGCATCTTAGTAAATAACCATGTCTATGCTTTGGGGATTCTGAGTATTTTTGACATCTAATATCTCTATTTCTCTCATGATTGGTTCTACTATTTCATGACTCATTCAGGGAGACAGATTTTGTATACTCCTGGTTACCCATGGCTATGAGATTTGGGGTTTATTTTTGGGTATCTCTTCCTTCTTCATGTCTTTTTATGGTTGAGCCTATGCCAAAGTTTGGATCCTTCATCTCTTTTTCAAAGAGGATTCCTAGGAAGCGGAAGTTTTTTCAACTTGACTTGTCTTGTTATTTTTTAGTGACTATCATGAACCATATGGTTCACCCACTTCTCTCTTGTTTGTTAATCATTTTTCTGATGGAACCTTTGGATGATTACCTCCCATTGATATTCCTCAAAAGTTTGTTGGGAGTGTTTTGCGTATCTTTGGTAATAGGTCCTATATATACTGAGCTTCCCAATACTTATCATATTGGAATTCACCAAAAGGATATTTTTCAATGTAATGAATCTTGGTGGTATATTCAAATCTAAATATGGTAAAATAATCAATTTTGTTGGGACCCTAACCTAACTCATCCCTTAATTGGGTTAAAACCTTTGTGTCCAAGGAAAACTCTTTCCATCTAACCTCCAAGTTTCTATATTATTTTATACCTTCAAGCATTAAGTAGGCTTTATTCAAAGCTCCAAATTTCCACTTTGGTACCACCTCAGCTTCCTCTTCAATTTGATTGACAACATATTCAACATAGGACTAGGGTTCATGGGAAAAATCTGAGTGCTTTTTATTTGACTTTATAATTTTTGTAATTTCTCCCTATGGATCATATAACCAATGGGAGTTTACCATTTCTAACTTGAAATTTTGTACAATAAAATCAACTATACTATCTTTACACCCTATTTCTAGCAATGCAAAATTTTTAATAGTGGCAGGTATATTTACAATGGGATTAAAATTACCACAAGACCCATATTTTGTTTCTATGGAACACATTTACCTACCCATTTCTATAGAATGCAATTGGGGGGTAACAAATTTGGGTAGGAAAAATGGATTTTTAAAATATTTGTACCTCATTATAATAGTTCTATCTTTCATTAGATACTAGTCCCTAATTTTGTTGCCTCCTTTTAGCTCCCGCATGGTGGTCTAACTTAATCTATGAGCAACTTTCCCTATTAGAATCTACACCATTGGTGCATAGAAATTTTCAATAAATGCATAATATGATCCATGAAGCTTTGTTAACATCAAGAATATCAAATCAATTAGTATGTGTGCTATAGTTAGGGTTGTTGGTTCAACCTAAAGTCCTCCCTCCACCAATACCTCCATATTTTGATGGACTATGAGCCACCACAAATAGGATGAATGCCAAAAGTCTAATTTTTCTATTTTAAAAATATTTTTCCTTTCCTCATTCAAAATATTTTGATGGACTATGAGGCAGATATGGGCCTCTATGATATTATAGGCCATTCTTATCATGGATTCATTTGCTTCTATTTGGGTTTGTTTCCCAAAAATGATTGCCAGTGCTTGTAGGACCTTTCTATCTTGATACTTCTTGAAGGAGGTGATATCATAGGTTTGCATAAGTTTTGTGCACCTTCCCTCGTATCTTTCATCGATCCAATCCAATATCTCTACATTATTTTGATAAAAATCCACCTTCTCATATTTTAGATCAATTTTATTTTTGATGTGGATGGTCCAATTGAATAGGACTACAAATGCATGAACAATGGCCTTAGGTGAATAATCTTGAAAAAATTTAGGCTGGTACCTAGATTGTACCTCCTCTAGTTGTCACTCCTTAAAAGATCTAATTTCATACCCTTGTGGGCTATGCCTAAGTGAAATAGCATATAGCAACTTAGGATTGGTGAAGGAATCATAGTGCATGTAATATGCAAGGCCTTGGTCTATCATGACATCCCTCTTAGACTCAGCCAATGATTTACCTGTTCCCATGACCTCGGGCTTCAAGTGCTGCAATACGATTCTCATGGGATCGGTGCACCAAGTATCTAAATGATTGATGATTTCCATACCTATCTAGTTAACACCAGGAGCATTCTCAAGATACTCTTCTTAAATTATAATAAGATCAGTATCCACCTGTACTTATTTAGTGACTGCTAGTTCCTTGGTAGTAATCATTATGTCTATTATCTTCTTTGTAGCATGGGTTAGCATCAAAAATATTAAACCTCATAAGATAAAGCTATGAAAACTCTCCTTCCTCTCACTTAACTTACTTTGTAGGTTTTAAGCTTAGGTTCTCTTAAGAACTTATGCTTTAAAATTTCTAAGTGAAGAATAGGTGGGTCAGGGAGTATGTTTTATTTTCCTAAGGGTTGTGATTGATGTCTATTAATGGTATTTAATGATAAAGGAAATTTTGGATTTGCATGAATTACAATGTCATGGATGACATGTTGGAATACATTGATTTCAAGCATGATAAATTTAAATTGGGTTATAGGGTGCAATTGGTGGGTTTTTTGAGAAAATCTCCCTCTTAAATACTATCCTTTTGATTGAACAATTTGCACTAGATAGGCCTAAATCCATACCATGCTTGGTTAATGCTAACATTAACAACTACCTACCTCCTCAAGAAGTGAATCCTACCTAAATTATAATGTCCAAGCATTACTTTTTTTTCTTTTTTTTGGAATATGAAGACAAAATATCTGTATTGTGCAATCATTGGCATTTATTGGGATAGGTAGCTCATGGGACTTAGTGATGTCCTAAAGTTAAAATGCATTATTCTACATAGATTGAGTGATAATATAGGGCCTGGTCCATAAGAAATCAAATTTTTGATATTTTCCAAGATTTGCTCTTTCCTCATCCCATTTAAGGATAATGTCCCCTATTTCAAACTTAACCTAACTTAACTATCTAATGTTGATGTTGGAAAGACTTATATTTTCTATTTCTATCTTCTTCTAGTTTCATTATCTGATTGAATCTCTCTTATAATGGTTGAAAATCATAATCTTCCAACCCTTGCAGTATTTTCAATGTAGGTAACTCAAGATGAATTAGCAATGTAGGAATTTTTTAATACACCAATGCATAAGGGGATGTTTTGATAGCTGATTTGATACTAATTTTATCTACCCATAATGCATAGTCTAATTGTGTATGCCATTATCTGGGATTCCCTCCAATTTTTCTTTTAATAATCTAGGTTAGGTTCTTATTTTTTGATTCTGCTAACCTGTTCCCTTGCAGGTAGTAATTTGAATAGAATAACTAGTAGATCCCATACTTAGTAATAAATTTTAATAAATTAGCTTTAATGAATGTAAGACCATTATCTAATACAACAGTTTGTGGGATACCAAAGTGAGTAATTATTCTTTTTATCATCTCTATTACTGCCTCTTGATTTGCATTCCTACATGGCATGGTTTCTAACCATCTTGTGAAATAATATATTATAGTCATAATAAACATATAGCCCACTAACGAATTTGGATTTATAACCCTAATGAAGTCAAGACCCCATTATTGGAAAGGCTCCTCAACAACCATAGGCTTAAGAGGCATTGTAAATTTTCTTCTTTTTCCCACATACCTACTACATTTATCATATTCCTAAGATATTTTGAATGAATCCTAAAATATGGTAGGATAATAGTACCTAGCTTGCAATATTTTTGTTGTAGTAGTTGGACCACTATAGTGTCCTCTTGAGAATCCATAATGAAATTCATGCAAAATTCTTTATGCTTCATCATGAGTTACACATCTTATTAGGGTTTGATCAAAATATTTCCTATAGAGATGATCATTTATCATCACAAACTTTAATGCTTGCAATCTAAATATTCTTCTTTGGAATCTATCTAGGAATTTAGGCTATTTACCAGTTCTAAAATAAGAAATAAATTATTTTATCCAATCACTTTCTTGATTAAGATACTCTTCATCCTCTTTGATAGAAATCATGTATGAAGCCCTTACCATATTTTCATAGATATCCCTACCCCTAATAATTTTGGTCGACTTAATTTCTATATCATATTCCATTATTTTTGTAATCCAACCAGCTTTCCCTTCACTCAGATCTCCTTGAATGACATAGTTTCTTACATTGAGGTGAATAGTATAATAAGAATCTTATTATGGGACACAATACTTAAACTTTTTTAGTCCTTTCATTATGGAAAACACTTACTTTTCAATAAAATAATACCTTCTTTGATGATCATGTAATGTTTGGCTATGAAAGGCAATGAGATGTTCTTCCTTTTGGTCATCCTTTTGTGCTAGAATTATAGCAACACTTTTTTGTGCTCCATATGCATACATAATGAATTATTTTAAAAAATTTAGGTTCTTCAAAAAAGAAGCTTATGTTATGGCCTTTTTAATGTCCTAAACATTTGCTTTACTTCCTCTAACCATGAAAATACAACATCTTTCTTTAACATTGCTATCATTGGAGAAACTATTTCTAAAAAATCATTAATAAATTTTCTTACAAAATTTATTTGACCAAAGAAGGATTGCAGGGCCTTCTTGTTTGAAGGTAAAGGCAATGCTTCAATAACTTTCACTCTATCTGGGTCTATTACCAATTTATTTTTTGAGATAATATGACCAAGTAGTTTCCTTAGTTAACCATAAAAATAGATTTTTTGGGATTAATTGATATCCCAATTTCTATACATTTTTCAAAAACTTGCATAAGATGATGCAAATGATCTTCTCTACTTTTGAAAAACATTGTAATATCATCCAAGTAGATGAGAATAATTTTATTTATTAGATCACCAAAGGCATAGTCCATGGCTCTTTGAAAGATAGCCCTAGCATTTGAGAGACTGAAAGGCATTCTCTGAAATGCAAATGTCCCCCATTTGGTTATGAATGTAGTCTTGAACTGGTCCTCATTATTTACCCAAATTTGGTTGAATCCCAAGAAACCATCAATCATAGAAAAATAGCATGCTCCAGTTACTATGTGGAGGATTTGTTACATCAATGGAAGAGGATAGTTATCCTTGAGAGATACTTAGTTCAAATTTATAAAGTCTACACACAACATGATTTCTCCACACTTTTTCCTTACTGGGAAAATATTAGCAACCCAAGAATAATGCTTAATAGGATAGGTAATTTTCGAATCTAGTAGTTTAATTAACTTCTACTTTATGGCTTCTTATATTTTTGGGTTGACTGACCTATGCTTTTGTCTATATGGTTTTGCCTCTAGCTCAAGCTCAATGGTGTGTTGAATCATATTTTTATCATATATTTTCACATAATCATAAGTATAAAAAATTACCTTTGAGAATTGATGATAAATTTGAAAAATGATCCTTTTCTCTTCTTTATAACACTCTGATCCAACCTTTATATATTTCTTGGGTTCTACCTCTAGCTCAATATTATCCTCTTTTTGAATAGCTAAAGATTTGGCATTTTGAACATCTTCAAAGTTGAATAGCCTTTCAAAAAAGATTAAAAATTTTGGTATAACATTGTTCCTAATTTGTATTGCATCTAACCCCTAAAAATATTTAGGTAGTTCTTCAATACCAAAGGTATGAGAAACTACTTCATCTAATAGGAAATTCATGATATGCTCATCAAATTCAAATACCTACTAGAAGTTTGCAGTATTAGGTACTGATGACCTACATTGGATTTTTACTCCAAATATTCCTCTTCTATAATGAGTAGGGTTATAATGTGTCTCCTTACCAATAAGTGCATCGACAACTTGATTTTACCTTCTAGGAGTAGAGATAAAATTAATTACTAGGAATGACTCTAATAAGTCCCATACCCTATTCTTGTAGCTCTTTAGATAGTGATATTTTTAACTAATATAGTTTCTAACTTGCTTTATGACCAATTCAAAATCATCATGCACTACTAGACATCTAATGCCCATGCTGATAGCTTTGAATAACGCTACATAGAGGGCTTCATATTTAGTAGCATTATTTGTTAATGACTTGTTAATTAAGGTCATTTGCTAAAAGAATTTATGTGGTTAATAATATTTCTCTAAGTGTATCCCTTTTAAACACTTCTACTGCTTGAGATTTTGATACCTTCATTTAGAATCTTAACTTGTTTATTTTGGAAGGGGAGTAGAAGATGTGTATAATATAAAGCTAAATACCCTCCCAATTTGGTAGTTAAATCTCTTGAAAAATAAATTTTAAATAGAGGAGAGAGATCAACAACAATAATATCTTGAATGAAACAAATATTAGGGAATGCATTCAAAGTTATTAAAACTCCTTTAACACTACCAACAACATCTACTAAGGAAGAATCTAGCTGTATGACTTTGTTTATGCATTGAGTAATGCATAGTTTTATTTTATTTGCAACTACTTTGGGAATGATAGGAATAGCAACTCTGGTATTTATCATGCAATTATTAACTACATAACCTTCTAGTATAAGGGATAGGTATAAAAGTGGGCATCTTCTTATACCTATGGGAGCTAGAGGGACATCATCATATATTACAAAGATTATGTTACCTTCACCTACTCTTTTTTACTATTTTTAAGCTTTAAAGCTTCTTGCAAAAGGTCATTTTGACCCAAAATCCTCAATGCATCAAATATTAACATTCTATAAGGTGTTTTCTTTAATTCTTCCACAATATTATATGAAGAATAAGGGGAAAACTTACTTGTTTTAGTAGGTTAATATGATATGAACTACTGAGTTATCTTTTCCTTATGATGGTCAGTGATGAAAGGATATCTTAATGGATGAGACCTTTCTCTTTCTATGAATTCTTTTCTAGTTGTAGTAGGATTTCTTACTATAGAGGTAGTATTACTTGGGTCCTAAGAAACATGACCTAGATATTTAGGAAATTTATTCTCTTGATTTTGTGGTTAGAGCATAGGAGCCTTAGCTCTTTTTAGATCCATCTAAGCTAGAATGGTTTGTTGATTTTGCTAAGTGACTTTAGCTTGTTATAGAATTGCTAAAGAAGAGGCTCTAGTTTGAACACAATTAGCTTATTCTCTAGCATAACTCAGAAGCTAAAAATTAACCATGGTAAGGTCTGTAGTAGGATTTGATATAGGTTCTACCATTTCATCTAAGTGTAAACCCAAATGTTGATGTTGATACACCACATAGAGTTTGGGAAATGAGGAGCTGAATATGGAGGACACCATTTTGTAATGCTCTTAGCATCACTCTCTATAGCATAGCCATAACCACATTTTTAGTTACCTTGGGAATAATGGGCTATTTTATTTTATTATTCCTGGTCTTGAATCTTGGTTGATACTAGTTATCATATCTTTTATAGTTAAAGCTTTGATTCTACCTTTCTTGTAGAGTGAGCTTATTTGTAAGATTCCTAATGGTCACCTCCAATTAGCTTACTCTTTCTTCATCTTGATATTTAGAATTAGTATTTATACTTATAGATGCAAAAGAAGGTAATGTTGGTACTTGATTATGTATTATAAGCTTAGGAGGAGGAGGTGGCAAGGCTAATACTCTAGGATGAGAAATTTATGGAGCTTGTTTTTGGGACAAATTAAGAAATAAAGGCATGATAGATCTTGGTTACATCTTTCTAGATGATACAAAGGTATGTTTAGAAGTTTGAGCTATCTGGTAGACATCAAGAAAAGTATCTCCAAATATGAAAATAAGCATATTGATATTAGGGAGGAAATATTTCCTATAGTATACCAAGACTTTTGCATTTGTCACATGGCTTAAAAAGGTATTATCATCACCATCAATAGTAAATATTTTGATCAAAGCTTGACATAATTCTCCCCGTGTATTTATAGATTGGGGAGTGAGAATTCTAAACCATTTAGATACTTTACATTTGAAAGAGTGGGATAATAATTTGTTCATCATCGTATCATCAGTAATATCAAAACTTGAAGCCAAAAGAGAGACATCCTGACAGTGTTCATATGGTGTTTTTCCAAACCCATCCTATTTAGGAAAAAAATTGAAAATTTATTGGGGAATAGCTAGGAAATTAGTAGCGACAACCAAAGGATGGCCATTATTCCAAGTAGGGAAATCAATAGGAGGAAGTTGGTCCATGTTTGGACCACTAGTATTAGGTAAAGAATTTTTTGAGGTAGAGTCAAATATGGATGATAATGGGAAAAATATCAAGGTAGTTTTAGGAGATAAGGTCTAAGAAATATTTCACCTAGTCCTCCTATTAGGAACTGATAGCTCTTGAAATCTAGGCTATCTTAAGGAATTTCTAGTACTACTTCTAGTAAATCTATGTTCTATAGGTGTTAGGGTTTGAAATATTAACTAGTTGATAGCAAAGTCACTAATAAGGTAAGAAAAACCTTATAATCTTTAAAAAAACTCAATGATAGCTTATCAGACACAACTATCTAGACTTTTCATTCCCACTAAATATGGAATTTAGCTCATGTCTCATCAGGCATACCAAAAATGGACTTTTCTACTATTGATTGGTATAATGTAACCTCAGGGATTTGGTCTGGTCATGTTCTCCATCGCCCATAATAGTAGGGTCCTTGAAAGAGTAGAAGGTGGTGGGAGAGTGTGTTCATTAGACTTTTTTTCTCAATCTCTAGATTATAGGTTGGTTCCTATTTATAATAAGGTCAAAAGTAACTAGAAAGAGATAAAAGATGAGAGTAATAGGAAAGAGATAATTGAACAAGATAAAAAAATTAAACTAAAAATAACTAGCTTGAGCATTACTTAGCAATCCATAGCCAAGATTATGAATAGAAAAATATCTTACTCTTGGGGTCTCGCAATCACAATACATAGCCATAGCTTAAGAAAATACTTCATGCATAACATTTACCAAAACATAATGAACAACCACAAAATGTGAAGGGAAAAGCATTATCCTATTGTATTATCATACATAAAGCATCTCATACACTAGGAAAATTTGCTAGAATGTCCAACACTTTGACCTACAATAGTCCACTATTTATATATTTACATCTATAATTGGGTGATTGTCCACCATTATTGCATTTAATTACTCTATTAACTAATAACATTGTAAGAAACTATTTACAAATGTACAAATAATAATTAAAACTATGCTAAATTACACAATGACTAAGTACAATCAGCACCAAGGTTTGAAAATTTATTATCTCTAAATTACTATACTTCCTAGTTGTAATCCTTTTGATCTATCATTGACTTCATCTTGTTGCAACTATAGCTTATTATGAAGGCATGGTGCACTGGATTGATTGGTATGAATTTCCCTTATGTTCTATCAGAAACCATCTAACTCTTTACAACCATTTATGGTGATTACTATAGTTTTGAGTTGTATGGAATAGTGAGGGCAATGAATAATGTATCATTGAAATCAAAGGAAGAAATGCTACTATCATGTGGAAATAAGTCATGG
>Ga0181473_100451_pt1 | contig 10201 bp, 11 predicted proteins | sample In2P11_FD_119089 | JGI IMG/M metagenome (GOLD analysis project Ga0181473, IMG submission 119089) | Clean room microbial communities from NASA Spacecraft Assembly Facility at Jet Propulsion Laboratory, Pasadena, California, USA -... ... | reverse complement strand
TTCCAACAACTACCTCGCCCTTTCCTCGCTTGAGGTATTGTCCGTACTCCATCTCTCCCAACCAAGCACGCCTGGGTTTGCCAAGATTCGTGCAGCTTACATCAGCGAATGCAGCCAAGATGTACGGACTGGGTGGAGTCAAGGGCAGTATCGCTCCTGGTTATGATGCCGATCTTGTCATCTGGCATCCTGAGAGCAAAGGCGAATGCGTGATCAGTCAGGATATGCTGCATCATGGGGTTGATTACACACCCTTCGAAGGCGTGAAAGTCCGCAACTGGCCGAGGTATACCATCTTGAGAGGCAAGGTTGTTTGGAACAAAGATGATGGACGCGTGGTAGGAGAGATGGAGTACGGACAATACCTCAAGCGAGGAAAGGGCGAGGTAGTTGTTGGAAAGACTGGTGGTAGAGTCCATGGTATGTTGGAGGACGAAAGAAAGTTTTGGATGCAGTGAGCTACGTTGGTCATCCGAATGCCAGCAGAGTACGCCTGCTTGGATGAGAGTCTTTATCGTGATGATCAGTTGATCAAGACTCCAACCATTTTTTCCCACTCAGTTGCTCGTAACGTGCTTTGAGTTCCTTCCACGACCGGACGTCCTCGTAGCCTTCAGGCATAACTTCAGACCAGTCAGACTTTGTATAGCACGCGTTACACAGACGACGGCGAGGTTCTGAATCTGTTGTGCTCACCCACCTGTTTTACGTAGAATCAGCGAGCAAACATTGTATATTGGGATACACCACTGATATACAGCAATGATCAAAGACCAGCATGGAGGTCATCTTGCTTCATCTGGGCAGATGCCTCTCATCAAGAGTAGATTGGCTGGTGCCATGCGGATCCGGGAGGGCGGTCTGCGGTAACGGAGACTACATACCACGTCTTGTTCTGATAGTAACGCACGAAGTTGCATCCTTCACAATGATACAAAGCTCCCTCGGGATAGAACATCGGTCGATACAACTTCCATGGCAGATGCTCTCGTATCCAGGCACTTTTGCCCGGTACGTCTTGTCTGAAAGCCCAATTATGTATCCTCTTCCTCCGCATGCAGTTGTCGTCGTCCTTGTGCGCCTGAAACCAAGCGAACGCGTTCTTTCTATTTTTTTCGGCGCAATCGGGTCTTGCGGCGAGCCATCGTCGGGCTCTGATACGACTTCCAGCTCTGAGAAGCTTGTACAACTCCGGCACCCCTCGAACTTTGGCATAGACCTCTTTGTTCAAACCTAATTTTCTGAACTCTCTGCGCAACTCTGGATACTCGCGCAACTTATAATTGAATGTTTCCGGCTTCTCGCCATTGTCATTGCTGGTGAAAAGCCGTGAACATACTGTGATTCTAGTTGACCTGAAGACGTCGACAGATTTCTGTAAGAAAATGAGTGGCGTTGTAAGTCGCAACATCGTGAAGTGTAAGAGTCGGCGTGCTGGTATAACTACCGTTGATGAATGGCTGATTTCGATGGAAACAAAACAACAAGCGTGGTGGAGAAAGCAGCAAAAGCGTGCCAAGATGACGTGGTGGTCGCGGGTCGGGCTTGGCAACCTATCGCAGGCCGACGTCGAGCGTAATGAACTCTAGAAGGCAGGCGACTATTGAGGGTGCGCAACATTATCATCAACAAGCAACACAACCATGTCGGAGGGCCTTTTCTTCAACGTCGCCACCGGCTACATCGAGGGTGTTGTGCGTGGCTATCGTAACACGCTTTTGACAGGTCAACAATACAGCAACCTGGCACAATGCGAGACGATCGATGGTACACTCGGCCTCGTCCAGTCTGATCATGAGCTTCCACTAATCGTCGACCAGATGTGAAGCTTCAGCTGGGCCCAGCGTATGGCGACTTCCTTGCCGACCTCCCTCCGAACCCCTCAACGAGCGCTCTTGCAGACAAGACACTGGACAAGCTCGTTTCCGAATTCCGCTACCTCCAAGCCAACGCAACGGGATCGCTGTCCAAGTTTATGGACTTCTTGACCTATGGATACATGATTGACAACGTCGCCCTTCTCATCACCGGAACTCTGCACGAGAGAGATACCCGTGAACTGCTCGAGCGATGCCACCCCTTGGGCTGGTTCGAGACAATGCCCGCTCTCTGCGTCGCCACAAACATCGAAGAGTTGTACAACAGTGTGCTCATTGAGACCCCCCTCGCTCCCTATTTCAAGGGTTCCTTGAGCCATCAAGACCTCGACGAGCTCAATATTGAGATTATCCGCAACACTCTTTACAAGAACTACCTTGAGGACTTCCACAACTGGGTCAACTCCCACTCGGGTGTTGCTGGCAGTCCCACCGCCGAAGTCATGACAGAGATTCTCGAATTCGAAGCCGATCGTCGAAGCATCAACATCACACTCAACTCGTTCGGCACTGATCTCTCCAAGGCCGACAGACAAAAGCTCTACCCCAGCTTTGGAAAGTTGCATCCCGAAGGAACTTTGATGTTGTCAAGAGCAGATGATCCCGAGGCTGTCAGAATAGCTGTTGACGGTGTACACGATTACCGCACTTTCTTCGATCAAACTGGCATGGGCTCAGGCTCGAACGTTGGCAACATGGCCGGTGGTTCCGATGAGGGCAAGAGCTTGGAGGACTTGTTCTACCAAAAGGAAATGGAGTTGTCCAAACTTGCATTCACCCGCCAATTCACCTTCTCTATCGTCTATGCATGGGTCAAGCTGAGAGAACAGGTTGGTCATATCATGAATCGTTTACATGACGTCTTGCTAACATTTTCGCAGGAAATCCGCAACATCACTTGGATAGCCGAATGCATTGCTCAGAACCAGAAGGACAGGATCGGCAACTACATTAGCGTCTTCTAAGCCTTTTGTACAAGCTCTTTCTAGTTCCCCTTTCTTTCTCGGCGTTCATACCCATATGTTAGCGTAAGATTTTGTTCATATTGATTGTTTCATGGTTTGGTGGGCTCCCTATTAGACTTCGCTCTGTTTCAAGTACAAAATTCATGCGAGATTCAGACATCATTCCAGACATGGATTCATTGTTGATTGTTGTAGTCTGGCAGAAAATATGGTAGGTACCCGACATGACTTAGGCTTCTCCAAGCGTCAGAGCAGCTGTTGATCCCAAGTTGATGTTAAAGGAGGCCTGCTTTGACGCAGTTCGAAAAGGATGGTTCCTTCCACTTCTCTCGATGCCCAATGATCTCTAGCCGAGACTTAGTCTGCCTTCATTGCTGTCTTACCTCAGACTTCAGGTGTTTTGTCAATCCGCTTTCTGCCACTTTGCCAACACTCTTGCGAAGATGGATTCAATTCCAGCCAATCCTTCCTTCATACTCAAAATACAGTCTGTCGCATCATCGGTATTCGGCGCGCTCTTCTCTCGGCGTCATCTAGCACCAACACGTCAATTGGAAGGTACGCGCCAGACTACTACTTCCTCTTCGAGCCCAAGCGCGCCTCAATTCCGGCGCGTTGAAACTCCAGTCAACCATCAAACACATCACTACCCGAGCAGTTCTTCAGAAGACAATGATTTGAGTAAGCCTGCTTCATCTCTGTTTCGTCAACTTCTAATCTGTTCAGCGATGGAAACGCCATACAGTTTTGCCGACAATGGCCCAATCCCTCAAGGAGACCCATGCGCTCATCTACGATCTGCCAATGTCTCCAAGCCTATCGCGCCTCATCGCCGCGCGAAGAAATCACAGCGAGAGCGCGCGGCAAGAGCTGTCCAACAACCAAACCCTTCACAAGAGCAGTCTGTACACCCAGTCATCTCAACCAACGATCTCTCACAGCAATTCAAGCCACGCCATGAAGACGGCTCTGTGGTCAAGATGGATACAATGCCTTCACTGGCTCAAAGAGCAGATCAGACCCTACTCGGGTATCTCGACAAAAGAAGAATCACATCGCACTTTCTCAGTGAGATCGATGACTTTCTCACGAGTTACCCGGAGCTCTTGAAGGCTTGTCCGATGTGGTGTTACCAGTTGGCAACACTTCCACCTCTGGACGCTTACATGTTCTTCATTCGTGGCTACTTGCGTCCTGCAAGATATGTTGATGGTGTAAGTCTTTTTCTGCCTTGGACACACACTCTTCTCATTTATACCCATAGGCTCTCCCATCACTCGATCAGTTGCAGATTCCTGATCGCCCAGTCTATTTGGAACATTCAGTTTTCGATGCTGAACTCTTCGAGTTCTTTGCGGACATTGGTATATGCTACGAGATTCTAGGTGACATGGACAAAGAGGTTGCCTTGCTAACACAGGATTATCTTTCTGGCCGTCAACTCAACCGTCACCAGCTCATCTTTCTTGCCATGGTTACTTACGCAAACCCGGTCGATGCCCTCAAGTATTACGAGTATTGCTACAAGACAGATTTTCGACAAAACAGGTATGTTTCATGTGTCAGTTCATCACCAGAATTAAGCTGATGAGAACCATAGGCGCTTTGGCGAACACAGTCTGTCTACCACGTTCTGCACTCCAAACAACGCTGACTTTTGACAGACATCCTGAGCCACCTGGCTCGCTTCGATCCCATGCCTGCTCCCAGACCCGCTAGACCTCCACCCAGGTCGGCACCAAGAGCACCCAAGAGATCCGCTCCGATGAATGCTCCCAAAGGACCTAGAAAGGCACCAAAATCAGCTCGTAACTTTCGAAACAGACGCAGGCCTGTTCGCGATCAACCCGACGGCCTCAAGGCATCTGGTGTTGAGATCATGAGAAGCTTCCGAAAGGCTCGCAACGCCATGGCCAAAGCTGCCGACCGTGGACACGATGTCATTCCAGTCTTGATCGACTGCTTTGCAGACACAGTACAGAGAAGATCTGCACAACGTCCAAGTAGGGACGAGTTGAACCGACTATGCGAGGTAGCCTACGAGGTGCTCGAGAGAGAGTACATGACTGGAGGTACTCGAGACATCGTGGAGCTTGTCATGATGCTTGCTCCCCAGGCTCGATACGGCAGAGCCCCATCCCACTTCCATCCATACGTCAACAACCCTACCGGGGCATTTTACGGCATTCGCTCCAGATATATGAGGTCTGCAGTGAATCAGGTCAAAATGCTGTACGGCAAGGAGGCCAAGACGGGATCGCAACCCTCTCACTCTCTGGCTCGAGATGTGAAGAAGGCGGAGTACCGATTGGCAGATTTGATCGGCTGGTACGCCAGATTAGATGGTTCAATGAACAAGGAGGAGTACGAATTCTTGCGCACGGTGTTTCCTCACCGCATGTTCGAAGATGCTGCGGAGTATGATCTGATCAATACTGGAAGGCTTGATGTATTGCTTCTGTTGGAAAGATGGGTCTGATCGCACATTGTGGATCTCGAATGCGTGTGAAATTGTGTACGATGAGGCTGGCTGGTGCCGATGGAGGAGAATACCAGAGAAGGCCAATACAGAGTTATGGCTAAGGGTGGTGTTTGTGAAGGGGTATTTCGGGAGCGTACGTTACTCGATGATACTGGCTGGCTTATCAGAGTCGGCATACAAGAGACAGATATTAGCTACGAGATTACAACTGCATGCTGATATGAACAAGCGGCGTCTTATACACGACATGTGCAAAATCAAGAGTGACATGTCAAAGAAGTGATGAGAAAGCTCCAAGAAGGCCGACGCCAAGACAAAGAGGCTCCGCAGCGGAAAGTCGTCGGCAGGGACTTCCGCTGATCTTTCGTCGGCGTCTCAAGAAACTTTTGCGACAAGCAACTTTTTTCGTGAACAGCAAGTAAACAATCATGGCACGCAAGACAAAGACATTGGCTGAACAGCTCGCTGAGCTCGACAACCCAGCTCCTAAGGGTATGCACAACTAATCGCTGTCTATCTCGTACAAATCTTTAACAGAACTTCGCAGACTTTGACCCGGAAGAGGAAGCGCCACAGGACGACAGCGACGATGACATCTCAGACAACGACAATGCCGCAGCCGCAAGAGAACACTATGTCGATGTAGGCAAGAGCAAGCTGCGCAAGCGCGATGTTGTTCCTCTCGGACCCCGATACGAAGGATCTCAAATCAGCAGGGACGCTGCGACTGGAGAAGACGAAGATGAGGATGATCCGTTCAGCAAGGGCTTCGACGAGGAAGAGAGTGAGGACGATGTTGACGGTGCCGAGGATATCTACGCCTCTGAGGGTGAGGAGGAAGATGTCAGCAACGAGGACGAGGACATGGAAGATGACGATGAGAGCCCTGCTACCGACATGAGCGACGAGGACGATTCTGAGGACGACGAGGAAGACGAAAACGCCGAAGACAAGACCGAGCTCCGCAAAATGATGGCCGAAGAACAAAAGACGGTGGCCGCCTCCCTCTCGCAAGCAGCAAAGCAAGACGCAGAAAAAGGTCGCGCTGTAAAGTCTCAACGTACAACCTTCGACTCCCTCCTCAACACCCGCATCAAGCTTCAAAAGGCTCTGATTGGCACAAACACTTTGACCGGTGTCATTGCTTCCTCCACGCCGACAGAAGATACCCAAGATGCCTTCCTCGCCGCCGAAACTGCAGCATTCACTCTCTGGTCCACCCTCAACTCTCTTCGGGAAACTCTCGAGTCCTCCCGCACAGGCCATAAACGCAAACACGCCGAATACACCATCGACACACCCACCGAAGACCTATGGTCACACATGCGCACCCAAGAACATTCCGCCCAACCCTCTCGCGTCTCCATTCTCGAAAAATGGAACGCCAAAGCCAGAGGCGCTTCAGCAATCACACCCAAGAACAAACTCAACAATTCTTCCTCGAGCAACCAAAGTATTGTAGATGTCCTGCAGGAGCAATTGCACGGCGACCGCCTGATAAAACGAGCACGCACGCCTCGCTCTTGCGCACCCCTCCAACTCGCCTCCGCCGCCACCTCCGACTCCGAACCCAGCCACATCTACGACGATGCAGATTTCTACGGTCTCCTTCTCCAATCACTGCTCGAACAGCGCTCCGCCGACTCCATCGCCGCCTCAGCCTCCAGCACAATTTCCATAAACGCCGGCTTCCAAATGCGCAGAGAAGCCAAAACGAAGAAAAATGTAGACACAAAGGCGTCCAAGGGAAGGAAAATGAGATATACCGTGCAGGAGAAGTTGCAGAATTTCATGGCGCCCGAGGATAGAAATGTTTGGGCGGAACGGGCTGCGGATGAGTTGTTTGGGAGTTTGTTCGGTGCTAGGTTGGGGTTGGGTGAGGATGAGGATGAGGAGAGGCTGGAAGAGGATGCAGGGGATGAGGAGGAGGCTGAGGCTGGATTGATGATGTTTAGAAGTTAAAATATTGATCTTTCTGATCGTTGGGGTTTACGAGATGCAATGCATATAGCGAGTCCAAAAGCATGGTTCTGGATACTTCATTCCAATCAAGGTTGTCGAAACTCTTCCTCTGTCCTGTATAAGAGCTTTCCCAATCTTTGGACATTAGTTCCCTAGCAGCTAATCCTACTCTCAAATGCCGTACAAATGCTCCATCAAATATCCAGACCATTTGACCAGCTCTCACTGTAGTAAAAATTCCACCAGCCACCAACCAAGCACCCCCTTCCTCTCAGTTTTCCTCTCTTCGAGCAAAAGACTACCCAACACAAGTATAGCAAAAAGCTGGACGCAAAAAGAAAGTTCCGACACGGGGAATTGAACCCCGGCCTCCTCGGACCTGATTGCTTCTTTCGAAGACGGTTTGAGAGCGAGAAATCCTAGCCACTAGACCATATCGGATTGATGGAGAATCATGTCCTCGTACAACATATGAATCACGCTCGCGTGGGAGGAAGAAAGTGGTGATGGGGATAGGGAAGACCCTGACGTGAATGATGGAAGCTGGTTTTCGGTCGCGACTATAGAATTTAGTCGTTTCGAATTACGTTCGGGAGGAGTCTGAAATTGGCTCGGTGTTTCTTGTGTTCAGTGGAGTTCTTAAAGTGCGTTTGCGTGTGGGTGGGTTTTTTGACTCGAAAAAGTTGTAGTTTGAATTTCTTGTACAACAAGATCGAAAGAGGCCACCATCAATGGTTGACGAGAGACCGCATTCGGGTCAATATTAACCATCCTGACAATGTTATGTCATCTCGCGCCTCCCCAAAGTTCAACCTCGTGTACTACAAGACTATTAACAGTACTATCATATCCCAAAAGCGGCTCCAATCCTTCGTTTTCCACTCCCGAATCCTGCCGTCGAGTTCTGGTGCATATCTACATAAAGTTTGGATGATTGGATAATCTACATCAATGTTCATGATCTGAAAGCAAGGCCAAGGTAGAAAAAGTCGTAGTGAATACATGTGAGAGGCTAATACCTCTTGAGTCTATGGAAGAAATGTACACCACCCGCTATGCGTTTCGTAAAAAGAACCAACCATCTAAAAACTCCTTATCCCCAAAAAGTGATATGTTGTTGTTGTTTTTGTACATGTGAAGAGTGGAAATGATAAGTACAATCAAAAAGTCATCATGCTAGGAGCTTACGCACGAGCGGGCATACCGGTGCGAGCAGCGAGCATGGCATCAGGGCCTCTCTTGCCAATGGCAGAAGGACGAGGAGCACCTGCGGCAAGTCTTTGAGCGACAAGCTTAGCAGCGCGCTTGGGGAACCACACACGGCTGCCAAGAGCCATGGTGCCGGTCAACAAGGCCAGAGCACCAGCCTGGTGAGCAGATGCCAGAGGAACAGGAACCATGTACAGCAGAGTTGAGATTCCAAGAGCGACCTGGAGCCAGACGAGATGAACGACACCGCGCATACCCTTACTGGCGCCAGGAGTCATCAAAGCGCGGACGCGAGGGTTGAAGCGGGTGTAAGCCCAGAGAGCCATGACGGCGGTGAAGGTGGTGGTAGCCATGATGCGGTGATCAAGCTGAACGAGAGAAGGGTTCTCGAGGATGTTGCGCCACTAGAGATCGGAGTGGTCAGGAACATGGCTGTAAAAGGTGTCGAACAACTCCTTCTTGGGTGGAGTCAGACCAAGACCCATGTAGGGGAACTCGTTATAGATGAGACCAGCATCGAGGCCAGCGACAAGACCTCCAGACATGGCAGTGGCGAAGACTAGAACCAGAAGGGCGCCGACACTTCGGCGGAAGAACTTGAGTTCAGGTACCATCATCTGCTTGAGAATCTTGGATGACTCTTGGGGATTGGCCAGAAGACGGTTCTCGCGGAAGATGGTCAAGGCGTTCCAGAACATGGCGAGGTAGCAGATGAAGGCAGTGCCCAAATGAGCAGTAAGGCGGTATTGACTGACACGAGGATGGCTTCCGGGAGCAAACAGGTCATCCTTGAGACCACTTGCAACCATCCACCAGCCAATGACACCTTGGAAACCGATCAGACCGCAGATACCGGTGAGCTTAAGAGCCATGCCAGCAGATACGCGACGGCGAGCGATGAAGTATGCGGTAGGTAGCAGGAAAGTGATGCCAATGAAACGACCCCACAGTCTGTGGATCCATTCCATCCAGTAGATTTGTTTGAACTCTTCCAATGTCATACGGGGGTTGAGAAGCTTGAATTCGGGAGAGGCACGGTAGAGAGCGAATTCGGATTCCCATTTCTCAGCGTTCATGGGAGGGAGAGAACCAGTGACGGGTCGCCATTCGGTGATGCTCAGACTGCGCCGCATTCAGTCAGTGGAAGAGTGGTGAAGCAGGAACAGGATTGAGCACAAACCCAGATTCGGTCAGTCTGGTAAGACCACCAAAGATGACGATACCAAACACACTGACCGCACTGCCCAGCAACCAGTATCCCACCTTCTTGTCTGTGACCTCAGGGAATGAAGTCTTCTTTGCAGGAGCGGATGTCTGTTGACCAATTGACCTGCTCAATTCGGATAGCGGAGAGGCGGAAGGAGCTGTTGTGGATTGCTGTCTTGCGGGAGCAGCACGAGAACGGAAGGCATTCAGGAAGGGAGTCTGGCGGATAGACTTGTACCCAGACTTGTAACCAGTCTGAGCCTGGTTGTGTACGCTCTTGCGACACACAAACGTTTCAGCAGCATTGAAGGCTGGGAGTGTGCGCCGCAGCGCTCCGAACACAGCCAACGGTGGACGCATCTTGAATGGTTGTCGAGCAAGAAATTCAAACTACAACTTTTTCGAGTCAAAAAACCCACCCACACGCAAACGCACTTTAAGAACTCCACTGAACACAAGAAACACCGAGCCAATTTCAGACTCCTCCCGAACGTAATTCG